>TARA_B110000438_G_scaffold23055_1_pt1 | contig 20232 bp, 18 predicted proteins | sample TARA_B110000438 | Tara Oceans TARA_B110000438 (sample SAMEA4398413) | marine metagenome | biome: Polar Biome; feature: [MES] marine water layer (ENVO:01000295) within the mesopelagic zone...; material: water (ENVO:00002006), including particulate matter (ENVO:01000060) such as...... | reverse complement strand
AAAATCTCAGAAATAGGACTCGCCTCTAACCCCAGAGCCGCTACTTTTTCATATTCTTCTAATGTGTAGGCGAACGCTGTTCCTTTGCCTCCAAGAATGTAAGCGGGTCGGATAATGACTGGAAGACCAATTTCGTTTAGCGCCGCACGCGCTTCTTCAATGTTGTGTGCTATCTCAGACCGAGCGCATTCAATCCCAATTTCAGCCATTGCTTTGCGAAAAAGATCACGGTCTTCCGCAGTCTTAATTGCCTCGTTGCTAGCTCCAATCATCTCAACCTGATATTTGTCTAGGACGCCTGCGTTGGCGAGCTCTGTCGCAAGGTTGAGAGCGGTCTGTCCACCGAGAGTTGGCAACAGTGCGTCAGGGCGCTCTTTTTCGATAATCGCAGTCAGCACAGCGACATCTAACGGTTCTATATAAGTAGCGTCAGCAAATTCAGGATCGGTCATAATTGTCGCTGGGTTTGAGTTAGCGAGAACTACTCGGTAACCCTCATCTCGCAAAACTCGACATGCTTGCGTTCCTGAGTAGTCAAATTCACAGGCTTGCCCAATTACGATCGGGCCAGAGCCGATTATCAGAATGCTTTTAATATCATCTCTGCGCGGCATTAACTTTTATCTCCATGGAATGAACTCATAAGCTCTGAGAATTGATCGAATAAATATCTGGAGTCATGTGGACCTGGGCTCGCCTCTGGATGGTATTGCACGCTGAACGCTGGTATGTCTTGACATCGAAGCCCTTCAAGGGCGCCGTCATTTAGACAGAAATGAGTTTCCACGACTCCTGGTACTGATCCCGACTCAATTGCAAAGTTGTGGTTTTGGCTAGTTATCTCAACCTTGCCTGTCGATTCATTCTGAACTGGAACATTCCCGCCATGGTGGCCAAACTTCATTTTGAATGAGCGGCCTCCAAGTGCCAAGGACAACACTTGGTGCCCAAGACAAATGCCGAACACAGGAATTACTCCTAAAAAATCTTTTATCGCGGAAACAACAGCACCCGCCATTTCTGGGTCTCCGGGCCCATTGGACAAAAAAACACCGTGCGGATTTCTTTGCATAACCTCTTCAGCTGTCGTATCTGCTGGGACCACCTCAATTGTCGCAATTCTACCGAGCTGTTCAAGAATCGACTGCTTAACTCCAAGGTCATAAACCACTACTCGCCATGGTCCATTACCCACTGTGTACGAGGTTTTGGTAGTGACCTGGCTGACTAAATCAATTCCATTTGTTCCGAGTTCCGCAGCAGCAACTTCACCTAATCTTTTTTCGTTCAGTTCTCCAAAGGCCCCAGACATTGATCCGTGATTTCGGATATGACGTGTCAGCCGGCGAGTATCAATACCGGCGATACCGGCAACGCCTTCCAATTTCAAGTACGAATCAAGATCTCCTTCACTTCTCCAGTTCGAGTGTCGCCGAGCTAGCTCCCGAATTATGATCCCTCGGCAATGAGGACGCTGGCTTTCAACGTCGCTACTGTTGACTCCGTAGTTACCGATGTGAGGGTAAGTAAAGTTTATTATCTGGCCGGCGTAAGACGGATCAGTAATAATTTCCTGGTATCCGCTCATAGAGGTATTAAATACAACTTCTCCTGAAGCCACCTCTCGCTCTGCACCTATGAGTTCGCCCTCGAAAACGCTTCCATCTGCAAGGACTAGACAACCATATCTGATCGCACTCATATGACGACCTCGCTATCAGTAACCACTAGCTCTCCTCGATATATCGTGTGGATCACTCGACCCGTAAGCATTTTTTCAAAATAAGGATTATTCCGACCTCGAGAAACTTGCTCGTTAGCTTCGAACTTCCACGAGGTCTTTGGGTTAAACACAATCAAATTGGCGACATTTCCCGGAAGGACTAAGGTGCCGTGGTTTTCAAGACCGGCGATTCTCGCCGGGCTCCAAGATAGAGCATCTAAGACCACTTCAAGTTCTAAGTCGCAGGAGCCCATTAAGAGAGCTGCGGTAGCTTCAATTCCTGCTGCGCCTTTTACCGATTGATCAAAGGGAAGTTCTTTAGCTTCAGCAGTAGCTGGGCGGTGGTCGCTCACCACGACATCGATAGTTCTATCCTTAACCCCAAAGATAAGAGCTTCTCGATCTTCGCCGGAACGGTACGGCGGGTCAGCACGGTACATCGGGTCATAGGCGACACAATCTGAATCTGTGAACATTAGATGTTGGATAGTCACGGAAGAAGTTATTTCAATGCCGTTACGTTTGGCTTCTCGCAGCAGCTGCACGGATGCAGCTGTACTAATCCGATCTAGATGAACATGTGCTCCTGTAACGTGCGCTAGGTCAATAATGGCAGCAACTTCTGATGTCTCACTGATACTTGGCTCCCCAGGTAGACCTAATATTGCTGACCACTTCCCCTCGTGCATTGCCCCGTTACCACTCAGAGACCTCGATTGAGGACGAACTGAGATGACAGAGCCATTTAAAGAATATTCCATTGCTTTACGCAACAAATTCTTATTTTCTATAGTTCCGCGATCACTGAACCAGCGGACACCTTTAGCGCTTAGCTCCCGCAGTGGAGCCAAAGCTAGACCCTTGGCGCCAACTGTAATAGCGGCGCTCGGCCTCATCTCACAAACGCTCTTAGCGAAGAGCAGCTCGGCTTCCGCCAGCACTGGTGCGGAGTCTAAGACAGGGAAGATATCTGAACTATTCAGAACTGCAGTAAATCCGCCTCGTGCCGCTGCCCTCGAACCACTGTCGATGCACTCAACATCCTCAGAACCCGGCTCACCAAAGTTCACTGAAAGGTCTACTAATCCAGCAGAAATGACACAGCCACTGATATCTATTTCTGTGGCATCCTCGCTTGGTTGCTTAACAATCATTCCATTCGAAACAGCCACATCTTCATAACGCCGACCGCTCTGATCTACTACTTCTCCACCTTTAAAAAAATAAGAACCAAGTCGATTAGGCAAGTTCTGCTCCGGATCCGAGCAAAAGGAAAAGCACAGCCATTCGCACAGCAACACCGTTTGAGACTTGGCGATTTTTGAGAACTCTTGGATGCTCATCAAGAACGGATCCCGTTACCTCTACTCCGCGAACAACGGGACCTGGATGAGTGATTACAGCAGTATCGGATAATAGTTTTACTCGCCTTTGGGTCAGACTGAATTCTTCGACGTATTCACGCATCGAGCCAATTGACCCTTCTGCCATCCGTTCTTTTTGCACTCTCAAAAGACCCAAAACATCTAGCGTCGGAAGAACTTGGTCTAGGTCTTGACTTACCCGAACTGGCCAGGTCGAAATATCTGCTGGCAGCAATGTAGGCGGTGCTATCAGGGTGACCGTAGCTCCTAGAGCCGTGTATGCCTGGATATCGCTTCGAGCTACCCGACTATGCAAAATATCTCCGACTAAACCAACATGTAGTCCCTGCAGCGAAGCTGCCGGACCAGCCGGTCCTCTGAAGTGCTCGCATACTGTGTAAGCATCGAGAAGCCCCTGTGTAGGGTGGGCATGCCATCCATCGCCTGCGTTTATGACCGAAATGCCTTCATTCACCCATCGAGTTATCTGTTGAGGAACTCCAGAGGAGCCATGCCTCACAACTATCGCATTAATTCCCATTGCTTCGAGCGTTTCAACGCTATCTCGAATCGACTCACCCTTATTCAGTGAAGAAGAGCTTGCAGAAAAAGTCAGTACGTCTGCAGATAGTCGCTTCGCAGCGACATCAAATGAGAGCCGGGTGCGAGTCGAGTCTTCAAAAAACATGTTGGCTACAGTTTTCCCTCGTAACGCCGGTACTTTCGGGATTGCCCTTTCCCCTACCTCGACGAATCGATCCGTAAGTTGAAGAATTGCTTGAATACCTTCGACGCCAAGCTCTTCAAGCTCGAGAAGATGTCTAATCATTTCCTCATCACCCCAAGGAGCACTCCTTCAGGATTTACATCAACCACTTCCTCGCGTCGAGTCGGAAGATTTTTGCCAACAAAGTCTGGCCGGATAGGCAGTTCTCTGTGACCTCTGTCTATGACAACCGCAAGTTGCACAGCTCGAGGTCTACCGAAATCATTTAATGCGTCTAACGCAGCGCGAATTGTTCGCCCGGTAAACAGAACATCGTCTACAAGCACCACAGTCTTGGCGGTGAGATCCACTGGGATAGTAGTCTCTGCCTCCGGCATCACTGGACGAAGACCGATGTCATCTCGATAAAGAGCGACATCGATTGTTCCGGTAGGTACATCGACGCCTTCAATTTCGAACAGTAGCTGTGCAATCTGTTCAGCTACATGAGTTCCACCGGTCTGAAGGGCAACCAGAACGACATCTTCTAGACCACGGTTTTTTTCTATTATCTCGTGGCTAATACGCGTTAACGCTCTGTGGACTTGCGCTTGATCTAAAACAGTTGACGTAGCAACAAAAACGCCCCCGAACGGGGGCGTCATTCTTCGTTCGCGATCTGCCACGCGCATTCCTCCAGCCGTTTGAGCCTCACAGGACTCACTTCACGGTCAGAATCGCATGCTAGTCGTAGTTAACGAAGTTTCCGCTCATGGTATCTCACCTATTCAATAAAATTATTGTTGGTTTACCTGAGCAGCTAATAATCCATTCACGAATCGGCCGCTTTCATCAGTCGCCCCGTACTGATGGGCTAGTTCAACTGCTTCGTTGATGATGACAGCAGCAGGCACCTCAGCATTATTCAGCTCGAAGAGTCCGAGCCTCAGAATCCAACGGTCTAGTTTACCCAAACGCCCCAATGACCAACCTTCATGCAAAAGCGCTTCAATTTGTTGATCAAGATTTGAAATATTTTCATAAACGCCTACAGCAAGTCGAATCGCAAACGCATCGGGTACCACAATCTGACTGTCTATTACCTCAGAAATATTACCCTCTTTGAAATCAGCTTCATAAAGCATTTCTATAACCCGCTCGCGAGCTTCTCGGCGTTGCGTAGCTAGATCACCGGCAAATGGATCGCCTTCAGATTCTGTCACCCGTTGGCTCGTTCAATGTAGTCTCCACTGCGCGTGTCAATGCGAAGTCGTTCTCCGATTTCGATAAATAATGGAACCTGAACCGCTAAGCCTGTTTCCATTGTCGCTGATTTTCGAGCACCGGATACTCGATCTCCTTGAAGTCCAGGCTCAGTTTCAGTTACTGCGAGTACAACGGCAGCAGGCAGGTCTGTGCCTACTATTTCTGTGCCATACATCTGCAGGACGACACCATCTCCTTCGACTAGAAAATCGGGTGCATTGCCTAGGGATGATTTCGCGACCTCGAGTTGTTCATAATTTTCTGTGTCCATAAAAACCAGGTCAGAGCCGTCGTTGTACAAGAATTGCATTTCTCGCTTATCGATTACGGCTTGTTCCATTTTTTCACCTGATCGAAAAGTACGCTCTACAACTGCGCCAGTTCGAACGTTGCGAAGAGTAGTACGAACAAACGCGCCGCCTTTTCCTGGTTTCACATGTTGAAACTCAGATATTTGGAACAAACCCTCACTAAGGTCAATAGTTATACCATTTTTGAAGTCACTAGTCGATATCGACATATGGAGTCCTTTAATGTTAGCGCTTATGCGATAACTGGGTCTTTAGGCGCAAGTGTTAAGAGCCGGCCACCCTCCTGGGTAACCAAAATGGTGTCCTCTATGCGAACACCTCCAAACCCGGGACGGTACACCCCTGGCTCGACAGTCACTACATGCCCGGCTTGAAGTTTTGTTTCATTTCTGGAATTCACCCATGGCGCCTCATGGATTACGAGACCCACTCCATGCCCGGTGCCATGAACAAACAGTTCTTCAAGCCCACAGTCAGCGAGTTGATTTCTGCAAGCTGCATCGATTGCTGCGCACTCTACGCTCGGACGCACAGCCACAACCCCAGCGTCTTGAGCTCTAGCTACTGCGTCAAGCAGAAGCTGACATTCTGAGCTTGGTTCACCAATACAAAAGGTTCTGCTCATATCTGAATGGTAGCCGTCTATGACAGCGCCAAAATCTAGAACAACTAAATCACCAGTTTGGATAGTTCTATCCGAAGGTCTCGCGTGCGGAAGAGCACTATTTGGGCCACTAGCGCATATTGTCTCAAAAGAAAGTGCGTTCGCTCCTTGGATAAACATTGTTTGATCCAGCAATCTCGCAAACTCAGCTTCTGTTGGTTTATTAGCCAATTCTTGTTTAACGGCAGCCAGAGCAGTGTCTGCGATTCTTGCTGCAGTCGTAATACGTTCTATTTCTGCATCGTCTTTTACGGTTCTCAGACCTTCTACTATCCCTGCGGTTGGAACAACTCGCCTGTCGTCAAGCAGTTCTAAATACTTTCTAGCTTCTGTCCAGCTAAGGCTGTCCGACTCAAACCCAACGCTGTGGCAAGATTTCATATCAGCGAGCAGCACGAGGTCTTGCTGTGGTCCACTTCCAATATCGACAGAGAAAAGTTTGCTATCGGTCTCAGCGTCGACTTGTTCTTCATAGCGTTTATCTGTATAAATTTTGGCTTTATTTTCACTGATGAATACTCGAGCAGAGGATCCCGTGAAACCGGTCAGATAAAAGATGTTGATCATATCATTGATCATTAATCCATCGATTTTGGAATCCTTGAGCAACGTTCGGAGTCGTTCGACTCTTTCGGGTCTACTAGGAGTTGTTTTTAGCACTGGTACCCTCGATGGCTCCTACTGCTATCTCAACGGCCCGAGCGTACCCGGATCCGCCTTCGCCTGACACAGTAGCTATCGCCACTGGTTCCACTACTGACACATGTCTCCATGCTTCTCGTTTTTTAGGGTTAGATAGGTGCAGCTCAACAACTGGACCATCAAACGCTGCTAGCGCATCGTGAATTGACCAAGCGTAATGAGTGAAAGCTCCGGGGTTTATAATTATTGCCGCAGCGTTGCCGCGCGCAGCCTGGATGGCTTCTACTAAAACTCCTTCAAAGTTCGTTTGCAGATGTTCAAGGTCATAGCCAGCCATATCAGCTTGTGTGCGAGCAATTTGAACATGGTCTTCGAGCGTTGACCGGCCATAAATTTCGGGCTCTCTCGTTCCGAGCATATTTAAATTGACTCCGGATAAGAGAAGCAGAACAGCCTTAGACACACTCATAGATTGCCAGACATTTGACCATTAGGCGACACCAGGTCAATTCATTCACTGATTTCCATGAGTTTAAGTGCAGAAAGTAATGCTTCTCGGGGTATCCCAGAAACGACTTCTAGGCCATCGGAGCTATCTAAAACGAATGTGAAACCATCAAAAGCTTTTTTGTCTTTGCCACACAAGTCAATTAGGTCTTCATGATTTGCTTCCGGCGGTAGAGCTGACGACAAGGAATAATCATCAAGCACCGCCTGGTGTGCGGCAACTCGGTCCTCGTCTATACGGCCCAAAGTGAGAGCTAGCAACGCAGCATACTTAAGGCCGATCGCAACAGCTTCGCCATGTCTGAGGTCGAAGCTGCCCGCAATTTCTAGAGCGTGCCCAAGTGTATGTCCGTAGTTCAATAGCGCTCGACCAGCGCCTTCTCGCTCGTCCGCAGCAACTACATCGGCCTTGATTCGTATACAGGCAGCAATTCGCTGATCTAAAGGCAATTTGTCTAGCTGACTGCCACCTAAGAAGTGATATTTCGCTAGTTCTCCCATTGCTGCGACCATCTCGCGTTCCGGGAGATTGTTTAGGACAGAAGTGTCGCAGATCACTCCAGATGGTTGCCAAAACGTTCCTACTAAATTTTTTCCTTCGGGAAGGTTAACTCCAGTTTTGCCACCGATAGCGGCATCAATTTGAGCCAAAAGGGTCGTGGCAACGTGGATGACTCTCACTCCTCGGTGATACACCGACGCAGCAAATCCGGCGACGTCGGTTACGACACCACCTCCGACCCCAATAATAATATCTCGACGAGTTATCCCAAAATTCGCAAACGACGAACACAAATTTCCTACTGTTGTAAGAATTTTGGCTTCTTCCCCGTCTGGGATATGCGCTAATTCATATGGAATCCCTGGGTCAACGGTAACGCCTACTCCTGCCTGAGTAATTACGAATGCTCTTTCAGCATCTGCCGGTATCAGTGAATTCAGTTTATTGACCGCTCCGGGTCCTACTAAGACCGAGTAAGAACGATCACCCAGGGGGACTTCGACTTGTATCACTCGTTCACGCTCACACGCTCCATCGTACCGATTTTTACTGTCTTACCTGGCTTCAGCCTCGGCGCTTCAATTTCGAAGGTCTAGTCGCCTACATTCTGAGACAAGTTAAGGCCGACAGCAGCCGCCATAATTTGGAGAGGAGGTTCTTCTCCTGTCCAAATACGAAATTGTTCCCCAGCTTGATATAGCAACATTCCCACTCCGTTGGCAATCTGAGCGCCATTCGCTGCTGCTGCTGTTGCAATCGGTGTGCGCTCGGGGTGATATATCAGGTCAACTAACGTTTGCCCTTGTCCGATTAGATTGGAGTCGAACGGTAACGGGTCGTCGTTACGCATCCCCAGTGGAGTCGCTTGCACAACTAGATCAGCGTCGATGATCGATTCGAATCCACTTGTGGAAATATTTTTCATAGCCATCTGGTTAACTATTTTTTCTGCTTTATCTTTGGTTCTGTTAACCACGGTGACGGTCGCCCCAGCTTCAGCCAGCGCTAACGTCACCGCACGAGCAGCGCCCCCAGCACCCACTACCACAACGTTGCTGCTCTCGGGTGCAATGTCTAGACCGGATCGAACTGATTCAACGAACCCTTTGCCATCGGTATTCTCCCCGATGAGAGCTTCACCATCTCTGCGCACACAGTTAACAGCACCTAATTTCATTGCAACGGGAGAGAGTTCGTCAACTGCCGCTGCAACTGTTTCCTTGTGAGGAGTCGTTACTGATAGCCCCGCAATATCGAGAGCACGAATTCCATCGATGGCGGCTCTGCTCGAACCTAGCTTTACCGGCAGGGCAACATAGAGCCAGTCCAAATCCAAGGCGCGAAACGCAGCATTAAACATTACTGGGCTTAGTGAATGGCGAACAGGATCTCCTATAACTGCCACTAACTTGGTTGTCGCTGTGGGTAACACAAATTCATTCATCCGCAAAGGTTTCTCTCTACACATTTTGCTTTATCTCGCTGAAAATCTTGATTATTAGTTGAGAAGGAGTGGCGGCCATCTTCTGAAACAAGAACATAATACAGCCACGGCCCAGCAGCAGGCTCGATAGCAGCTTCTAATGCAGCTCTCCCGGGTGAGCTTATGGGCCCTGGAGGCAGACCGCGAACAAGTCGAGAGTTATAGGGAGAATCTACTCTGAGGTCAACAGCTGACAAAACGTTGTTGCCAGTCACGTATACGATTGTCGCGTCAATTCCAAGAAACCAATTTGAAGCAACACGGTTATGAATTACGCGCGAAACCTTTCCTCTTTCTTCTGGGATTCGAGCTTCTCGTTCAATCAAACTTGCGATAGTAAGGACCTCGTAAGCGCTTAGACCAACGCTTTCGATAGCTTCCGAATAGCCAAGTTCCAAAAGTACTTGATCGAAGCGGGAGATCATTTGTACAACCAGATCTTCCGCAGAAGACTCTTCAGTGAGGAAATAAGTGTCTGGAAAAAGTAGTCCCTCATATGGCTCGACAACTCCTGTGGCGGCCATCGCTTGGTTTGATAGAACCCCTGAGCTGTTAGACCCAACGCGTAACTCGTTTTCGAAATCAAAGCCGCTAAAAGCCAAACCAGGAGTGTTGTTTATTAGATCTATTATTCGAGAAACTGTGAAACCTTCTGGAATGGTTAGTCGAAGCTGCACGGCCTGTTCCGGGGTGTTAGGACCAGCACTCAAAACTTCTAAGGCCTGAGATATCGAAGAGTTAGTATGAAATGTATACGAGCCAGCTTGGAATTCAGGACCGCCTTTTAGCCGGATGTACCACTCATAGGCGCTTGCGCTCGGAATGATATCGAGATCAGCCAACGTTCCAGAGATACCCGACGTAGTTGCGCCTGGAGGGAGGGTCAGACTGATTGCTGCACCTCGCTCACCTGGAGGGTCCAACAGCTCTTTCGCCCAATTTAGGCTCTTGTTCAGAAAGAAAAAAATGGCCAATACCACCATGAGCAGAAGAACTAACGACAGCAGGGTTCCTCGGTTTTTTCTAATAAAAATAGTTTCATAATCAACTCCTTCCTTACCGGAAGGCTTTGACTTTAGATCTCTCGAGCTAGGTTTTGACACCGTTATGCTTCTTCGCGATAGAAGCGAGCAACAATATTTTTTATCTTTCTTTTACTGGCCATCTAACCACGCCTGCAGCAAAACAGTAGCAGCTACTTTGTCAATTATTTTTCGTCGCTGAACAGCGTTCAGATCTTGCTCTTTGAGCGATCTTTCTGCCTCCACGGTCGTGTACCGCTCATCGTGCATGATTACCGGAATACTGAGGTCTTTTTGAATTTGTTCGGCTTCATGCCGCGCCCCTTGTGCCGCTCTTCCTTCTTCACCGTTAAGAGATAACGGTAACCCCACGATCAATATCTCTGCTTCCACTTCCAAAATAATACTATTAATTTTGCGATGATCTTGTTCGCGATCTCCAGATCGTTTCACCACCTCATACGGAGTGGCCACAAGCCCGTCACTATCAGAGATAGCTATACCTATTCGTTTTGAACCTAAATCAACTCCAACTGCTCTCATTGTTGCCTACTAATCTTGTGATAGCCCGGCGGCCAGGCGAGCCTGTCGTAAAGCATCGTCAATTCCGGCAACATTTTTGCCACCAGCCAAAATTAGAGAAGGTTCTCCTTTACGACCAAACCCCCCTTGCACAGATTTAGCGGCCTGGTCTAACAAATCTCCGGCTAGCAGCCCACTCTCTGAGCTTACTGAAGCAACTAGGGCGACGCCTCCTTCATCCGGCGCTCCGGCCAGCACAACAGCTTTTATACCATTTTCATTCTGGATCGCAGTAGCAAGATCTCGCAGACTATCTCTAGACATTGAATCCACTCTGGTTACCACAATTCCATCAATCGCCGACGCAGCTAACTCAACTGACCGAGATCCTGCTTCTTTCTGTTGGAATATTTTTATTTGGTTTCGTAAATCTTTATTTTCTAGAAGTCTTTTTTCCAAGACATCAATTATTTCTTCACTAGTCGCATTAAGAACGTCTGCGATTTTCCCAAGAGTGTCTTCCGCCTTCCTGTGCCTCTCAACGGTGGCCACTCCTGTAACAGCTTCTATCCGGCGAAGATTCGAACCAATGCTGCTTTCACCTACTATTCGAATGTGCCCGATATCTCCAAGGGCGTTTACATGAGTTCCGCCGCAGAGTTCCAGCGAATGGCCCCCAGCTTCGAGAACCCGAACAGTGTCTCCATATTTATCACCAAAGAAAGCTACCGCTCCGAGGTCCTGCGCATCTTTCATTGTCGTTTCAAAGTGCCGGCATTGGTCATTGCCAAGCACCTCTAAATTAACTAAATCTTCTATCTGATTGAGTTGTTCCACCGTCACAGCCTCAAAGTGGCTGAAGTCGAAACGCAAACGCTCAGGGGCAACCAAAGAGCCTGCCTGCTTAACATGCTCACCCAAAACTTCACGCAGGGCCCAATGCAAAATATGGGTAGCAGTGTGATTTCGACGGATCGAAGATCGGCGATCGTCGTTTATAGTTGCGTTAGCAACGGCGCCTGGCGTTATCTTCCCCGAGACCATCTTTCCTAAGTGACGATGCAAGCTCGGCAGCGCAAGTGTGCAGTCCGAAACTTCAAAGACCCCGCTATCTGTAGTTAAAGTCCCAATGTCACCAACCTGGCCTCCGCTCTCAGCGTAGAAGGGTGTCTTGTCGAGGAAAATTTCAACACGAGCATCATCGAGCGGAATCACTGCTAACACTTGAGATGTTTCAAAAACCGGCGAGTCTCTTAAAAATTCTGTCGGGCCGAATTCGTCAAGAATATCTCTGTAAATATTTTTTCCAGCAGATGGACCATCAGCTCGAGCGGCACGAGCTCGATCTCGCTGCTCAGTCATCGCTATCTCAAATGAGTGCTTATCTAAAGAAAAACCTCGCTCAGTAAGTATCTCTTCTGTCACTTCAACTGGGAAACCAAAAGTGTCATGTAGCTGAAATGCTATTTCCCCAGGCAATGAATCGCCAGTATCCATAGAGTTCAAAGCCGTATCGAGAATCTCGGATCCCGTTGCTAACGTGCGTCGAAAACGTTCTTCTTCTCGCTTCACAACATCACGAATAAAGCCAATGTTTTTGTGCAACTCAGGATATTGACCGCCCATAACCTCCGCTACCACATCAACTAATCGCGGCATCACAACTTCTGTTACACCAAGCACCCATGCGTGTCTGACTGCCCGCCGAATAATTCTTCGTAGTACGTATCCTCGGTCTTCGTTCGAGGGAAAAACGCCGTCGCTAATAAGCATTGCTGTGGCGCGCGCATGATCAGCGAAGATCCGCATTGAAACATCGCTCTCGATGTTTTGTCCGTAAGCGATACCTGTAATTGCTTCCGCTTCTCGAAGTAGTGGGGCGAAGAGGTCAATATCCCACGCAGAGGACTTGCCTTGAAGAACTGCTAAGAGTCGTTCTAACCCAGCGCCTGTATCGATTCCGGTTTTAGGGAGATCTTTTAGCTCACCAGAACCATCGTTTGCGTACTGCATAAAGACCAGGTTCCACACTTCAATGAAACGATCTTCGCTTCCATCAGCCGGTCCCCCATCTTCACCAAACTCAGCCCCCAGGTCATAGAAGATCTCGCTGCAAGGCCCACACGGTCCTGTGTCGCCTGCCGCCCACCAATTATCCTTGTCTAAACGTTGGATTCGCTCGCTAGCCACTCCAACTGAATTTTTCCAAATTTCTTCTGCATCATTATCACTGACGTGAACTGTTACCCACAGCTTCTCTGGGTCTAACCCCAGAACCTTAGTAACAAATTCCCAGGCCCATGGGATAGCTTCTTTTTTGAAATAGTCACCAAAACTAAAATTACCCATCATCTCAAAAAAAGTGAAATGCCTATTGGTTCTTCCTATGTCATCAAGATCGTTATGTTTTCCGCCTGCGCGCACGCACTTCTGCACTGTGCATAGCCGAGTAGCCGGTGGAGTCTCTTCCCCCAAAAAATACGGCATGAACGGAACCATGCCAGCAACGGTAAACAAAAGTGACGGTTCATGAGGTATCAGGCTCGCTGATTCTCGCACTTGGTGACCTCGGTCTGCCCAAAATGTGGAGAACGCATCGCGTAGCTGTGCTGCTTCCATGTAAGAAGAGCGTAGCGATGGGTCTAGCCGTCGCCGCTATTATCTGACCGAAGTCTGCACTATTTAATCGAATCTTGAATTTTTTAGCCTATTTTCGGTGCTTTTCATTTCCTTTCTACCATCTGACCAAGCGTCTCTTAGATCTCTAGAGACTCGTCGAGTAGCTCCGGCTACGGTGGCAGTGCCACGGACCGGTGCATACCTATCAGCTAGGAGTCGATAACGGTTTTTGAGCCACACAGAACCACCAGCACCGAATAAAGATCCAAGGAGCATCCATCGTAAACGTTTAAGCACCTTATGATCATAGCGAAGCGAGACAAAATACTAGTTCACTTCGTGAGACGTGATAGCCCCGACCGAAATCCTGCTAGAAGCGATTTGGCTTTTATGAAAGGCAACGCAGCTGACTTAGAAATTTTTCGACCAATGGAAAACAAATTTTTTGAGACAATCTCAGCGCTTCCTATTACATCGCTTAGCCTCTCAAGTTCTCTATCAGCTAGGTCTACCGTCGAGCGAAGATCATTAACCGCAGGCCATGCCTCTTTAGTCAATCGATCAGCAGCAGCTCTCAAGTCTCTCAAAACAACAATCAGCTGATTCAGCACTACTAGCAAAATAGCCATACCAACAACGGCAGTAATAGTCACTACAACGGCCACAAGATCACCGGTGCTCATAGGTTTGGCATCTCCTCATCTGGACTCAATTCAGCCATCCGTTCACTAACTTTTGCTTCAAATCCATGGTTCGTTGGCTGGTAGTAAATAGTGCCAGTCATTTCAACCGGTAGATGCCGCTGCTCGACCCATCCCCTTGGATCGTTATGTGGATAGATGTATCCCTCTCCGTGCCCTAACCCTTTTGCGCCTGAGTACGTTCCATCGCGCAAGTGGATTGGAACCTCTCGGCCTTTACCATTACGAACATCAGCAATAGCTAGATGCAATGCGGTCTTAGCAGTGCATGATTTAGGTGCAGTAGCTAGATGAATCACTGCCTGAGCGAGACTAAGTTGTGCCTCTGGCAATCCCACAAAATCTACTGCTCTAGCTGCTGCGTCAGCGATCAGCAACGACTGAGGGTCGGCCATACCAATGTCCTCAGATGCAAGAATTACTAGGCGCCGAGCAATGTACTTTGCGTCTTCGCCAGCTTCTAGCATCCGAGCGAGCCAATAGAGTCCTGCATCTACATCTGAACCTCTGATGGACTTAATGAACGCAGAAATAACGTCGTAATGCTCGTCACTGCCATACCGATGAGCTCTTTCATCCAATGCCAGTTCTGCGTGTCTCAAACTAACGGCCTCATTGTTTTGTGCTGCTAGGACGAGAGCTACTTCAAGTGCAGTCAGAGCTCTTCGGGCGTCGCCACCTGCTCGCTCGGCCAGATGTTCGATCGCGTCGTCGTTTGCTTGAGAACCCTCGACTTCGACTGCTTTGTGCAACAACTTCGAAACAGCTGTTCCGCTAAGAGGATTCATACGAAATAGATTTGAGCGGGAGAGCAATGGCGCGTTCACTTCAAAATATGGGTTTTCAGTTGTTGCACCGATTAGAACCAGTAGGCCATCCTCCACTGATGGAAGCAGCGCATCCTGTTGGCTTTTGTTAAACCTGTGGACTTCATCCAGAAAGAGAATTGTTCCAATTCCATGTTCACCAAGCCTTCGACCCGCAGTTTCAATAATCGATCGCACATCTTTTACCGAGGCTGACACCGCTGACAGTGTCACGAAATCTTTTGCCGTGTGACGCGCTATAAGTCTCGCCAAACTAGTTTTACCGCACCCCGGAGGTCCCCAAAGGATAACCGAGGTCAGCTTGTCTGCTTCGATGAGGGCCTTTAACGGCGCAGACTCACTGAGAAGATGCTCTTGTCCTACTATCTCCTTCAACGACTGCGGACGTAACCTCGCAGCCAGAGGAGCGCTTAGCCGTAGTTTTTCTGATGCAGCAGCACTAAACAGATCTTCCACACCACGAACTTAGTAGGTGCGACGACCTTTTTGGGTCACGTCACCGGAGGTAGTAGACGCAAACCGAGTTCTTTGAGCTGCGCCGGGTCTATTTCTGTCGGCGCTTCAGTCAATGGGTCAGAACCAGATTGGCTTTTAGGGAAGGCAATAACTTCTCGAATGTTCTCTTCGCCCGATAGCAAAGCCGTCAGCCTGTCTATGCCAAATGCAAAGCCAGCGTGAGGAGGTGCACCATATCGGAATGCGTTCATCAAGAAACCAAACTTTGCTTGTGCCTCCTCTTCGTTTATCCCTAAGAGTTCAAATATTTGCTGCTGCAACTCACGTTTATGAATACGAACGCTTCCTGAACCGAGTTCCCAACCGTTCAAAACTAGGTCATAAGCCTGCGATCGAATCTCTAAAAGTTTTTCAGGGTCATCATTTTTTGCGTTCAGTAGTGAAATATCTTCTTCATGTGGCATCGTGAACGGATGGTGTGCCGGCACTGGCGAGCCGTCTTCGTTAATTGACTCGAACAATGGGAAATCAGTGACCCACAAGAAGTTGTATCCGCCTTCATTCACCGGAGGACGGCCGAGTTCCAATCGAAGCAGACCGAGCACATGGACAGTTCGGCGCCATTTATCGGCGACAATGAAACAGATATCTCCCTCTTCGGCGTCTAGTGCTTTTAGCACTCCAGCGATTTCAGATTCGCTCATGAATTTCGCAACCGGAGAATTAACTTCTCCGTTAGCTCCTACTTTCATCCATACTAAGCCCTTAGCTCCCCAGCCTTTTGCCCGATCAGTGAGTTGGTCTAACCGATTTCTGGTTGTTTCACCGCCGCCGGGGAATCGAATGCCCTTCACAGAAGGTGCTTTAAAAGCATTGAAATCGGTTTGTGCAAATACCTCGGAGAGTTCTGTGAGCTGCATACCGAAACGAATGTCAGGCTTATCTGAGCCATAGTTGTTCATTGCATCCAACCAGGTCATCGATGGAATCGTCCCTGGCCGTTCGCCGGTGACAACTTCAGTTGCGTCCGCGATCGCTACCGAAACTATGTCTCGAACATCATCACCATCTGCGAAACTCATCTCCATATCTAGTTGACTAAATTCGAATTGCCTGTCCGCACGCAAGTCCTCATCACGCATACATCTTGCTATTTGGTAGTACCGATCGATTCCACCTACCATGCACAATTGCTTAAACAGCTGAGGGCTTTGCGGAAGAGCGTAGAAGGTGCCGGCGTGCAATCTGCTCGGCACCACGAAATCTCTTGCCCCTTCTGGGGTAGAGGCAATCAACATTGGGGTTTCAACTTCCAGGAACTCTTGAGACTCCATTGAGCGCCTTATAGCGCCGTTCACTACTGCTCGTCGCCGCAGATTAGTTTGCATCCGTTGAGTACGTAGATCGAGGTAACGATGCCTCATCCGAAGTGTTTCGTCAACTTCGCCAGCTCGGTCGATCTGAAATGGCACTGGATCTGATTGCGACAAAATTTTAACGCTAGCGTCACCAATCTCAATCTGACCGGTGGACAAGTCAACGTTAATGGTGTCGTCGGGCCTAGACCGAACAACTCCGGTGACAGCAAGTACGTATTCACTTCTTATTTCATGTGCGTGATCTACGACACACTGGATTAAACCCGTATGGTCGCGTAGATCAACAAACGCCAAAAATTCTCCGTGCTCGCGTCGCTTCGCGACCCAGCCGCAAACAGTGACAGTCCGACCAATATCCTCACTGGAAAGGCGACCGCAGTAATCAGTTCTCATAGTCATTAAGGGCTCCGAAAGCTGTTTAGGCTCTACTATTAGGACCGGCTGCTAAGGGAACGAAGTACCTCAGCAGCGATTTGGTCACGGGGTATCAAAATTTGCTCTACGGCATTATCCAACATCGATCTAAGCGCAACGTTGCCAGCGGCTACTTCATCTTCACCGATGATCAAAGCGATAGGAGCTCCAGATCTATTCGCACTGCGCATCTGGCTCCGCATCGATCGACTATCAAAAGAGCGATCCGCGTTGATTCCATGGCTTCGCAGCTCATAGGTTATATCTCGAGCATGAGAGCCTCCCGTTACATCGATTACCCAAACATCAAGGCTCGATTTCGGAACAGGAAAAACTTTTTCGGCGTCGCATGCTAGCAATAGTCTTTCTATGCCCATACCGAATCCGATTCCGGGGGTAACAGGACCACCTAACTCTTCGACTAGTCCGTTATAGCGCCCTCCGCCACAGATCGTATTTTGAGCTGCTGAAAGTGCTTTGCTTTGGAATTCGAAAGTTGTGTGGGTGTAGTAGTCAAGTCCTCGCACTAAACGAGGTTCGACTTTGTAGGGAATGTCTAGTGCTGTCAATCCATCTTGCACTCGATCGAAATGAGCTATCGCGCTCGCACTCAAGAAGTCGCTTATCTTCGGAGCTTCGTCAGTAACTTTTCTGGTAGCCCTTCGTTTTGAATCCAAAACGCGCATTGGGTGGTCAGAAATTTTTTCTCGATCTTCTTCGTCGATAGCGTCGCTGTGTCGATTCAAATACTCTGTTAGGGCCTCAGCGTAGCGCAGCCTAGTGTCGCCATCACCCATCGAATTTAGTGAAAGTTCTACCTGCTTCAGTCCCATTTTTTGAAACATTTCCCAGGCCAGAGCCATTACCTCGACGTCTGCGTCCGGGTCATCGGAACCAAGAGTCTCAATTCCGAGTTGGTGAAACTGTCTGTAACGACCTGCCTGGGGTGCCTCGTATCGAAAGAACGGACCGTGATAGTAAACTTTCCAGGGCGTGACTGGATGGTGCTGAACAAAAGCTCTACACACCGCAGCCGTGCCTTCTGGACGTAATGCTAGTCGTCGATCACTTTTGTCTAAAAATTCATACATCTCTTTTCGGACCACATCAGTACCTTCTCCAACTCGCGAGAAGACACCGACGTCTTCGAAGATTGGGGTGCTCAGGTAGCCGAAACCAGAACGCGTAGACACCTGATCAAATAATTGCAAAGTGGCCTGCCAACGAGCTGAGCCCTGCGGCAACAAGTCGCTCGTGCCGATCGGTGTTTGGAAGCTATTGGGCTTTGTGGACATGCAAGAATACTCTGTACCCGGATGAAAGAAGGTGGATCGCTGAATAGACCATGTTAGGCGGTTGAGGGCCTATCTCCGCGACAGCCGGCCGTCGGATATTTATTTCTGCATTTTCTGGCATAGCTTTCACGAAGACCTCCGTGGGGCACTGGAAAGAATACGATACGCATCAAATACTCCAGCTATTTCTCTGGCTGCTGCTAACAACTGGTCGAGGAGTATTGGGTCTCCTATCTCAATTTCGAATTGCATAACCGAGACTTGGTCATCGCCAGTAAACGTAGTTGCGCTAGTGATACTCACATAGTGTTCAGAAATTACTCTGACGACATCAACTAGGAGGTGGTCACGGTCAAGAGCGCGAATTTCGACTGATACAAGAAATTGCCCAGTAAATGCATTGTCCCAAAGGGCTTCAACTTGACGCGCACCAGATGCATCTACAAGTTCAGCACCATTGCTGCAGTCATCTCTGTGGATCGAGATACCTCGACCGCGCGTCGCGAATCCGAGTATCTCATCTCCGGGGACCGGGTTGCAGCAGCCAGCAAGACGCACCAGAGAATCATCTAATCCTTCCACGTGGACTCCCGTCGTTCGACGCCTTCGGGTCCCACGGTCTTGCGCTGGTCTAGCAGGTAATTTTTGGTCTGCACTGCCACCTCTTAGGTGAGCAACTAGTTTTTTGGCTACGACCTCGGCCTGTAGATCGTCCTTGGCTACTGACTCGAAAAGAAGTTCAAGTTCGTTACGGCCAAAGTCTTGACCAACTTGGCGGAGTTCTTCACTGTCAATGAGAGGCTGAGCTCTGAGACCCTCTGCCCTCAAGGCATCAGTCACGAGGTCACGTCCAAGTTCAACTAACTCTTCACGTTCGGACCTAGCGAACCATTGTCTGATTCGATTCTGCGCTTTGGGCGTCGTAGCTATATCCAGCCAGTCTCGGGACGGGTGAGGATTTTCAATTTTAGAAGTAAAGATTTCTACCGTGTCGCCAGAACGCAACTCGCGATCCAAAGGAACTAGCCGGCCATCAATTTTTGCCCCAATCGTAGCGTCGCCAATATCAGTGTGAATAGCATACGCGAAATCGATAGGGGTAGCTCGAGTGGCAATGGTCACAACATCACCTTTAGGCGTAAATACGTATACTTCGTCTTGCTCAAGATCAACTTTAAGAGTCTCCATGAACTCTTCTGGATCATCAGTCTCATTTTGCCAGTCAACGATATTTGTTAGCCAAGGCATATCTTCTGAATTAGAATCTGTTGGATTCTTGTAGCGCCAATGAGCGGCGACACCATGTTCGGCTCGATGGTGCATCTCAATTGTTCTTATTTGTAGTTCAACTGCAGTTCCTGCAGGCCCGACAACAGTGGTATGCAGGGACTGATAAAAGTTGAACTTAGGCATCGCTATATAATCTTTGAAACGGCCAGCGACGGGCCTCCAAGTGGCATGGATAGTACCTAGCGCAGCGTAGGCCTCCCGCACGGTCGGGACTATTACTCTGATTCCGACTAAATCAAAAATGTCATCAAAGGAACGGCCGTTCACCACCATCTTTTCATAGACGCCCCAATGGTGCTTCTCGCGACCCGTGACTGTGCCCTTTACAGATGTTTTTTCTAGTCGACTACGAATTTCTATTAATATTTTGTCTACGTATCTGTCTTGTTCCACGGTCCGTTCAGCCAAGAGGCGGTCAATTTCCGCATATCTTTTTGGGTACAAAGCGGCGAAAGCAAGGTCCTCTAGCTCGGTTCTCACTTCTTGCATCCCAAGTCGGTGAGCTAACGGAGCGTATATATCCAACGTTTCTCTTGCTA
>TARA_B110000438_G_scaffold178523_1_pt1 | contig 20237 bp, 17 predicted proteins | sample TARA_B110000438 | Tara Oceans TARA_B110000438 (sample SAMEA4398413) | marine metagenome | biome: Polar Biome; feature: [MES] marine water layer (ENVO:01000295) within the mesopelagic zone...; material: water (ENVO:00002006), including particulate matter (ENVO:01000060) such... | reverse complement strand
GAGGCTCTTCATCTATAAATGGCATGGTTTATATAAGAGGTCATGCTAAGGATTTTGATGGTTGGCATGAAATGGGTTGTGAGGGCTGGAGATATGAAGATGTTTTACCCTATTTCATTAAAATGGAAAACTATGATGCAACTGGTTTCAAAGATCGGGGTAATAATGGCCCACTCAATGTTCATCGGCCTACCCCTTCAGACGAGATCTCAAAAGCATTCCTAAAAGCTGGTAATGAATCTGGTTATCCAAAAACAGATGATATTAACGGTGACCTTCAAGAGGGTTTTGGCGTATTCGATTCTTCAATCTATAACGGAAAAAGATGGAGCTCGGCTCGTGCTTATTTGGACCCAATAAAGCGTAAAGATAACATAACCATCCTGACGGAGACTTCGGTTATGAATGTTAATATAGATAACAACAAAGCAACTGGTGTATGCACTAAAGATAAGCATGGAGTTGAAAGAACTTATCAAGCAAATAAAGAGATTATTTTATCTGCAGGAGCTGTTGGCACACCACATATTATGATGTTATCTGGTCTTGGTCCTAAAAAGCATCTTCAGGATAACCATATTAATGTAGTAGCTGATATGCCAGGCGTCGGGCAAAATCTTAATGATCACCCTGATTTTGTTTTAAAATATAAATGCACTAAACCTGTTTCATTATGGCCAAAAACAAAATTATTACCACGTATATTGGCAGGGATCAGATGGTTTATAACACACACTGGAATATGCGCCACTAATCATTTTGATGTGATTGGATGCGTGAGGTCAGATCCAAAAATAGCCTATCCTGATATTCAACTATGTGTATCCCCGATAGCGGTTGATGATCAAACATGGAAGCCTCTTAAAGAGCACGCGTTTCAGATTCATGTTGGCTTAATGCAAGCTTTTAGTCGAGGATATATAAGCTTGAATGACAAAGACCCTTTCTTGCCACCAAAAATACTGGTCAATTACCTTGATGATGAGCGTGACCGTGTAGCATTGCATAATGGAATTAGCATAGTTCGAAAGCTCATGAAAACCAGTGCATTTAAAGATTTGTGTGGAGAAGAAATTTTCCCAGGTGGTGACATAAAATCAGAAGATGAAATTAATAAGAAAATTAATGCCCATACTTATTCTCAATGGCATTTATCTGGGACAGCCTCTATGGGTAAAAGTGATAATCCTAATGCAGTTGTTGATAAGGATGGTAAAGTTCATGGTATAAAGAGTCTTCGTGTTGTAGATGCATCAATTATGCCAAGAGTGACTAATGGCAATACCAACTGCCCTACCATCATGATCGCAGAGAAAATAAGCGATGTTATTTTGGGATTAAACTCATAAAATTAGAACGCACAATCATTTACTAGAACTGGAGAATTTGTTGGATAATCTAAAGAAATTTTATATTAATGGAGAATGGATAGATTCTATATCATCGAATACTCTAGCAGTAATTAATCCTGCCACAGAGGTTCAGATTGGTTCTATTGCAATGGGTGGTAAAAGAGACGTAGATGCCGCCGTTTCTGCCGCAAATATAGCTTTTAAAACGTTTTCAAATACCAGTAAAGAGGAGCGTTTAGAATTACTTAAAAATTTACGATTAGTTACCCAAAGACGATTTGAAGAGCTTGCACAAGCAATTACATTAGAAATGGGAGCACCGATCACGATGTCTCGTGATGCACAAGCAGATGCTTCCATAGGTCATTTAGATGGCTTTATTCAAGCACTCGAAAAGCTCGAAGCAAGAATTACACTCAGCAATGGTGATATTCTTACTCGAGAGGCAATTGGTGTATGTGGTCTCATCACCCCATGGAACTGGCCTATCAATCAAATTTCATTAAAAGTTATTCCCGCTCTAGCCTCAGGATGTACCTGTATCTTAAAGCCCTCAGAATACACCCCATTATCAGCTATGATTTATGCTGAGATCATTCATGAGGCAGGTTACCCACCAGGTGTTTTCAATCTAATTAATGGTGATGGCGAAACAGTAGGCAGCGCCCTATCGAAGCATCCTGATATCCAAATGATGTCATTCACGGGCTCCACTCGTGCTGGAATCTGTGTCACTCATGATGCGGCGGATACCATCAAAAGAGTGACCTTGGAACTGGGCGGTAAATCCCCTAATCTAGTCTTTGCAGATTGTAATTTACAAGAGCAAGTACCAGCGGCTATAGCTGAGTGCATGTTTAATACTGGTCAATCATGCGATGCTCCAACTCGACTATTGGTTGAAAGTGATTGTTATGACGAAGTCATCTCTATAGCAAGTGAATTCGGAGCGAATATTATTATTGATGACCCCTCCAAGGAAGGCGATCATCTTGGTCCATTATTTGATAAAATCCAATATGATCGCGTGCAAGCATCAATCAATATGGGTATCAAAGAAGGGGCAAAAATTCTTGTAGGCGGAGCTGGTAAACCACCAGGTTTTGAGACTGGCTGGTATGTCAAACCAACTATATTTGCTGATGTCACAAGTGATATGCGAATCGCCAAAGAAGAAATATTTGGTCCGGTCTTGGTCATAATTCCTTTTCAAGATGAAGAAGAAGCCATTAATATAGCTAATGATACTCCTTATGGTTTAGCTGCTTATCTGCAAACAGGCTGCAAAGACAGAGCTGAAAGGGTTTCCTCACAATTAAGAGCCGGAGCGGTCCACATCAATGGTGGTGAATTTAATTATGGGTCTCCTTTTGGTGGTTATAAACAATCTGGCAATGGGCGTGAAGGTGGTGTCATGGGGCTAGAGGATTATCTTGAAACAAAAACATTACATTATCCTTAACAATACAAAAGACTTGATATATGTCTAATTGGTTAATCTTTGGGCTTGTAACAAATTATATTTGTATAGCTTATGTTCTTATAAAATGGGGTAATATCCGTTGCATTGGCGAAACACCCATGAAGACACCTGTCTTCATGGCTATTCTATTTACTTCAGGATGGGAAGTTGGGGTCATAATGCTCCCAATGATAGATTTTCCTATGTTTGAGGACCTTATCAATTACCCAGAATATGGCTTTACTAACCCCCTGGCCATGGAGTTTGCTTCCATGGGTTTTGCAATCTGGTCGGGGTATTTTATTACTTGCTTTTATTTTTGTGTAATCGAACCAAAAGTACGTTTTTTTAAAATTCCATTAATTAATTTTATCAACACCATAGTTATCGTTGTGACGTGCTCATTTACCATTTATTTATTTTTATCTAACTTACCAATTTATCTGCCTGAGCTAGGTGATGGTAAAAACTTAAATGCAATATTTTATTTTATTGTTTTTCTGGTTATATCAATAGCAGTCTATTCTAGTTCTAGTATTCGTTATGTAAAAATATTAAGCATGGCCTCAACAATATTATTCTTTTTACTTATTCTAGCTATGTGGGTTGCTTCATTCACTATTGAGCAGATCGGTTTTATAGAGATATTTAAGTCAATAAATTTAATGGGTAATTATTTTGTAAATCTAAATAATTTTTTATTACCTATAAATTTATATCATGAATTCTACCTCTTCTGGTGGTATTCATGGTACATAATGATTGGGCAATTCTTAGCCCGATTTGTCAGTGGAATAAAGACTTATCAATTGTTTTTAATGATAATGATTATCCCTTCAATACCACTTGCCTTATGGTTTTCGGTAATATTCATCTATTATCAAAATGGGATCAATACGGTTGGTATTTATAATTATTCTATGATGTTTGTTGGAACTTTATTTGTTATAAACTCATTAGATTCGCTGATTAGACTATATACTGACAATCTAAATTTAACCCCAAAACGACTGGGCAAGAGTAAGTATATTTTCCTAAACGTATTATCATTAAGCTTACTCGCCCTAATGTACAACTTTGATTTTCTTGAAATAGAGTGGATTGGTGCAATTGTGATTGGATTAGTTGTATCTTGTCTTATTTATATAGTTGCAACAAAGCGAAATATTGTGACCAATATAAAGAGTTCTCCAGCTGAAAATAATCTTGATTTTGGCAAAGTTAATGCTATTGATTGATTGCGTGTATTATTTCTTTTTTTCTTTAAAATAAGTCCATAGCAGAAGAGACAAAACCATACCAATTGACATTATAATCACTGAGAGCTTCCCTCGATGCGGTGTGTCAATAGTCCAAACATGCTGATCAAGCCAATAAAAAAAATATATTGAGATAATCCAAGGCAAGAAAGATACAACACTTTTCATCAGCCATGCTGTTTGTTTTATTAGGTTTATTGCCATTTAAAAATAGTATCATATGTTTACTACCCATCAAGTATATGAAGTGTATTATTCATATTATGGAATAAATATTTGTCACCAATGATTACACAATCTAGACTAAAGATAATAGTAACTTCCAATGAAGTTAATATAAATACGAAATCAATAAGGTTAATGAGCAAATAAATCAATACTTTAATGACAAATAGAATGATCAATAAGTGGAATTTATTCTGGTTAATATCTGCACCTATGTCATTTATTATTGCTGTAGTCATGTTTCAACATGATATGTCTGACCCAAATGATGTCTCTGAAATGATAGGTTTTTCTGTCCGATGGGCTGTACCTTTGATCTTTATTGTAACAGCCGCCTCTGCCGCTAAAACGCTTCACTCAAATGCTTTTACACTCTGGTGGTTCAGAAATCGCAAATATATAGGTCTGTGCTTTGCTGTTGCCATGATGTGGCAAGGCTCTTTTATATTTTTTATGTCAATTATGTATCGAGACTATTATTTTGAAGATGTGTATTTGCTTAGAAATGAAATAGAAGGGAGCATTGGTTATATATTTTTGCTAGCGATGATCGTGACATCATTTAAAACTGGCAGTAAGTATCTAAACCCTCAACAGTGGAAATTAGTCCATAAAATAGCTGTTTATTTTCTGTGGGCTTATGCCTTTACTGTGTATTGGTGGAATCTCTATTATTACCCTAACCCAGTAATGTCTGATCATCTACTCCATTGGATGGGGTTTTTTGCGTTTGCCTCAAGAATTGCTGCCTGGGGTAAAAAAAGACATAAAACTATAACGACTAAAATTAATTCTTTAAATTTAATAACAGGTGGTACCTTTGTCACTTTAGGTCTAGCTGTTGCTGCATCGGGTCTTTATTGGAGAGAATCGGTTAATTTATACTTACTAGGTCCAGCTTGGTCATCAGAGCTATATTTATGGCTACCTTACTGGCCATTTGAACCATTTTTCTCTTTCTTTATGATTGGGATTGGTGTCATGATCATGACACCAACAAAAAACGTTACATTCGCTAATTAGCAATAAACAGTCTTAATTTTATCAAATAAATAACTGTTTTTTATAAACTTATGCCAATAGAAAAAGTCCTATTCAATGAAAAATGTTCTTTATGTAATTTTGAGATTAAACATTACAAAAAGCGATCAAATTTAAACTTTGTTGATTGTAGTGAGATGAAAGATAAATATCTGAAAAGACTTCATGTAATTCTGCCAGGTAATGTGGAATTATCAGGCGTAGATGCATTCATTTATGTCTGGAGGAAAACTAATGGTTACGAGTGGTTAGCAACGGTAATAAATCTTCCTGGAGTGAAGCATATCGCAGTATTTTTATATGCAATAATCTCACGATTACTTTTCTGGAAATTTAAATTATTAAATAAAAATAATCAAAGAGACTAGGCTTATCGTTATAGTGGTTTATGTTGCTGAAAATAAATTTCCATAATCCCATTAGCAATATCACTCGCATCAATTGACTCGTTATTACATAGTACAATCACTGAAAATTCTAGTTGTGGAAATCTAGAATATTGAGCTGTATAGGCCACCCATGAACCGCTATGTGACCATCTTTTGTAACCATTTCTATAATCTATGTTCTGTGCAAATGCATACGAGTATTCATCCCTCTTAATATCTTGACTTACATTAAGATCAGTTCCAGTAGTATCAAAGTAATTTTTTTCCAGAGTTTGAATCAAGTCATTTGATTTTTTACCCAGTTTATTATTATAAAAATTTTGATCCCATTTTATAAAATCATTGATAGAGGTATAAACACCTCCATCACCAACATTACTCAGATTAGTCATATTAATTTCATATTCATCGGGATACTCCTCTCTTGGGGAGTAACCATCTGCCCTATTCGTAACGACCAAATTAACATTATCATTAAAAAAAGAAGCATTCATGCCTAATGGCTTAAAGATTTGTTTATCTGCATATTGCCTTAAGGTCATACCACTAGTATTCTCAACTACCATTGATAAGAGGCCATAGCCTATATTACTGTACCAAAATTTAGTTTCAGGTCTCATTATAAGTGGTAGTGTTTTAAATAATGCATATATCTCTTCATTAGACATATAATCTTCATTACCCCAGCGAAACTCCTCACCAACTGCATTTAAAAAACGGTTTGGATAATCAGTGTATTCATAGTCACCAAGACCACTAAAATGATGAATGATGTGATTAAGTGTCACCTCTTCTTCGTAGTCTATTAGATCTGGGATATGCTGTTGGAGGGTATCATTAAAAGAGAGTGCCGCATCCTCTTCAAGCAATGCAATTGACATAGCAGTAAATTGCTTACTAACCGAACCAATACGGAATATAGTATCGGCTGTATTTCTTATGCCATGCTCAAGATTTGCTAGGCCATAGCCAGAACTATGAATAAATTTTCCTGCCTCAATAACTCCTACAGAGCATGCAGGAGAGCTATTAAGCTGAATATCTGAAAATAATGCATCGATTTTTAAATTGATATCAGCTGGGAGCGCCAAACTATTGAGTAAAAAAGAGGTAAATAAGAGTGCTATTAATAGTTTTTTCATTTTACTAAAATAACATAAGCGACAAAATTTTATACTAATAATTGGACCCCCTTTTACCCATCAACAAAAAATCACTATGTGTATAATTTTTTCTTTATGTATCTATCAAATACGAATGGCCCAAAAGGTATGACTGCGGCGATAACGCCCACAAAGAAATAAGAAAATGTTAATTTTAATCTATAAATTACTACAATCAATATGGTGATATACGCCAAAAATAAAAAACCATGAATAGAGCCAATCAAGCTGACTGCAGCAGGTAAACCCAATATATATTTTATTGGCATGGCAATAAAGATCAGTAGTAAGAAAGAAATGCCTTCAATAAAGCCAGCAATAGTCAATGGTTTTAGCTCTTTATTTACGCCCTTAAGGCTCATTGTAATTTTCCATGCAACCGTCCAATCAAGATCTTGAGATAACACATAAATAAGTCTAGCTTAATTCTTTTACTGCTCTCCATGCTTCATCAATGGCTCTTTGTACCAATGAGCTATTTACTGCATCACTATTAGCAATAGTAATTCTCCCAAAAGGTCTTCGCCCTAATGCACCCGCGTCACCATAAGAATATCCATGTGCCCATCTATTAATTGTAATACTTTGGACATCTCTATCAAAGTTGAATAATTTTTTTGAAAACATCCCTTCTAATTGGCTTCTGATATCCAGCTCATAGTCATTAAAATTGAGACCCAGCATCCTGTGCCTTGCTTCACGAAATTGAACTATTGACGGTGCACCAGCTGTATCGCCTTGAAGACAGCATCTCAAATGAAGAATACAAGGATCATCTGGTGTTTTAGTGTACTCGTATCCACCCACGCTAGTTGGGAAATCCATGTTAATAGCTTGGTGAATATTACCTGGCGACATTGCGAATCCCACACCAATTTCTTTCATGGCACGCCAATTTTTTAGACCCACATTAGAGAACTGCAATGGTATCTTTGTTAATTTTCTGAGAGCTTTATACTGATCTTCAGGCAAGTCTGAAACGATATGAGGAATCATCATATTGTAACAAGCTAAAACCGTATTTTTTGCTCTAACCTTATATGATTTTCTGTCGTTAATATAATTGATTGATACTGAATCTGAGCTCGATGGGTTTCCAAGATGCTTAACATTAACAACGGTGCTATTCAGTCGAATTCGAATATTATTTTTACTACGATCTAATTCACTGTAGTCAAACTTAGATAATACTATCTCTTCGACATTCTCTCCAGGCCCAATATCTGGGAGCATTTTCTTCACTAGCATACGTGCAATTGTTGCATTGCCATCAGGAAAATGATGAATAAAAGGGTCTTCAGCGGCATAGGTACCATCACCTTTATCAATGTAATCAACAGGAGCATCGCCTTCCAAGAAAGCCTCTTTCCAAGCAACCGCATTCATCCCTAATGCACTCCCTTCTATCGCTCCTTGGATTGTCATGACATCTGGGGTCCCACCATAATCAACAATTGAATTCCTAGCCATTGTCAAGATTCCAGGATTATCAACGCCTAATGTATTTGTTAAATAATCAAAATATGAATGCGTTTTAATATATTGCTGCCATTCAGATTTTGGAATATTTAACTCTTTTGGGCCACCCTTTAGTACCCTCAATAATTGTTGCTTGCCCATTGCTGTGAGTGGCGCCTGATCAGCTGCTTCTTCATAAGAAAGTGTTGATTTTAACAATCCTTCCATGAATCCTGGGTAATCACCATACGAATGTTTAACAACTTTATCTTCACCAAAAACTTTTTTGTTGAAATAAGTTGCAGCTCCAAGTCCATGCCTTTTGAAAAAATTAGAATCATATGTTGTCTTAAATCGATCTAAATCTAGACCTATATCGTCAAGGAGGTTAAGCACTACGCCACTTAGCGATCTAGTTTGCTCAATTGATTCTGAGCCGCCCTCACCTATGAGGATATTCCCATCAACATCATGCTCATTTCGTTTGGCATGACCACCAAAATCATCATGATTATCTAAAATAAGTATTTTTTTATCTTTACCATGCTCTTGCTGATAAAAGTATGCTGCAGATAGGCCACTAATGCCTCCACCAACAACCACTAAATCATAATTTTCATTTATTTCAGTCGCTGGGCCCCAATCAATTTCACCACTCCATGCTTTTGCATGCGCCGCATCATTTGAGCCAGGGTGACTCCCTCTAAGCCCATTGAGTGATGGTGGATAATAAGAGGGCTCTAGAGCTGCCATAACAGCTTGACTGCTTCCATTAATGGGCAGCATTGAAGTGCCTGCAATCATTAAGGTGCCGTTAATAAAATCTCGTCTTAATATCTTACTCATCTTACCCCCATACTAAATTTTTTAAAATAATCCGCAGTTGCAAGCTCACTCCAGTTGACCTCTATGCCCATTCCTGGCCCAAGTGGAGCATATATTTCATTATCCTTTAATAAAATAACATCCTTCATACCAAAATCATATAACTCTCGAGGCATTGGTATTTCAAAATACTGCGATCTTTTATTGGCTAACGTCAAATGTAAGTTAGCTAATTGCACCAATGAATGTCCCCAGCTTTGAAACTCTACAGGTAGATTTGCGTTATTAGCTATAATCAACAACTTTATTGCTTCCGTGATACCTCCCACAATAGTTGCATCAAACTTACATGCATCCCATGATCTTTTAGCTATACCTTGTTGAATAAAGTCAGAAGAATAAAATTCAAAGCCATCTGGAACTATAGGTATAGTTAATAAATCTCTGATTTTACTATAATTATCTAGCAAATAATCATCGATAGGTGCTTCCATGAAAATAAATAGGTCTTCATCCATTAGTTGACCCAATGTAATTGCATCTTTAAATGTATAAGTACTTTCTAGGTCAACCATAAAATGATAACTAGATTCTTTAAATTCATCATTTATCATTTCAATCAGAGCCATATCTTTACGTAAGTTTCCCCAAACATGAAATTTGAATATTTTATGACCTAATTCACCATATTTATTAACTGCATCACTATAATCTGATAAGGACTTATAACAAGGTAGGCTCGCATATGATTTTATGGAATCTCTTTTCTTTCCAAGCATAGTTGCAAGTGAAATATCAGCTCTTTTTGCCGCTAAATCCCATAGAGCAATATCAATAGAGGATCTAGATAAATCGCTTAGCTTGGGTTTTATCTTCCTTAATAACATACCAACTTCAATCGGATCAAAGGTCTCAAGATTATAAAGTTCCAAATGAAGACTTTTTAATTCGAGTAAACATACCTCGCTAAAATCACCAGTATTGTAGGAAATCACACCAGATAATGCCTCACAACCATCAGCCATTATTAGCTTTAGAATAATATTGGTCTGCTTCCAAACATCCCATTTAGATGAAAACTGTGCATTAGTATTATTATTACCCACCGCATAAATTTTAATATCTACAATTTTATTGGTTTTTGAGCGCTCAAAAAATGGCTGGTAACTCTGAGAGTCTTTACCTGAAAAGGCACTTATTAAATCAGTAGCACACTTAAATTCCATTTCTTTTGTAACCAAATCTAATTTAATTAACTTATTGATCAATGACTATTATTAATAACCACTAAAGAGAAACATTATTATCTATTTTATTTTGCTACCACACTGATGACATTTGAACCTGAACTTAAGCCATTATCATTTTTCGCATAAATACGGTACCAATAAGTATTAGTGGCTACTACCGTTGAATCAGTAAACGACTCCATTGTTGGCACGCCAATACTGGCATAAGTTCCAGCTGCAGAGGACTTACGTTGGACATCATAATTATTTTCAGTGGCATCGCCTGCTACCCAAGTTAGTGCTATTGTTCCAGCTGCAGCCGATATATATGTTAATGAAGCAGTGCCATTCGTCACAAATCCTGAAGTATGAGATGGGCCTACCATGGAACTCGTACCTGCCGAAGTAACATTATAGAAGTTTCCACCAAATTGAATCACAGTATTTAGCGTATAAGCGGTAGATGCCGACCATATTGGTTTATCGGATGATGCAACAATAGATGAAAGAGCAGATGGCGCAAGCGGGGGGAGATTTATTTTTTTACAATTTGTGGTCGATTCATTAATGTTTTCCATTCTAAAGCACTGGCTGGCCAGCATCTGGATGTCATAATATCCAGTGTTGTAACAGGTATTCTCATAACTCCCTGAATCTGTTAAACCATTAGTTACAACTATTTTTCCATTTACAATATGCGCCAAACAATTTTGAGCATTTGTTTCTTGAAAACCTTGTCCAAAATTATGTGGATAATTCAATCTAACCTTGAGGTCACTGTATGAGCTAATATTAACTTCTTGAGTCATCGTGTATAGGCCAAGTGAATTCTGTGAATACCCATTATTAAGTCCTGAGGCTCCTCCAGGTCTATTGGTAGAGGTGCATTGCCATTTTCCCAATAAATCGGAAGTTGTCATTCCTCCAGTCTGAATATTATTAATACGCGTTAATATTTCATTTAATACATCAGCCGAAATAACATCACCTTCATTAATATTTATAATTTCAGGTAAACATACAACTTCTTCTGCTTGAGCATTAACAGAGAAAGATAAAATAAATAAAATAAATAATTTATTCAGATAATTATTGATATTTAGACTCTCCATAGATACCTCCACCAAATCGGCCTTTAGCTGCTGATATTTCAGCTTTATTTATCTCGGATTGTTGCCTATATGTCAAACCATCAGGTGGCTCTGCATCACGATGAAATCTATTTGCTGAGCCAATTCTACTAGAAGTCAAGGGTTCGACTGCTTCAATTGGAGTTGATTTAGAGCTACTTCCACATCCGCTTAGCAAGACTAAAGACAATATAGAGATAATTTTCATAATCTATACTATAGCGACAATTTAATTAAAAAAATACTCACATTAATTGGTATCTTAATTATAAGGATATCTAGTTTAAACGCCGTATCCTAAATTTTCTGCCTTTAATATTGTTATTAGCTAGAATATCAAATGCTGATTTACCTATTTTTTGATCTACAGCAACATAAGCAAATTTATCAAATATGGTTATTTTTCCAACTTGAGAAGCGGTGATATGACTACTTGCAGTCAGTGCACCAAGGAGATCGCCTGCTCTGAGCTTTTCTTTTTTTCCACCATTCACAAAAAGCATAACCATAGAAGGATATAATTTAAAGTCAACCGGTGAAGATAAAGTATTCGTATTAACAATGGTTGCTTTTTTGCCATGATATTCTTCAATAGCCTCCAATCGGCGTATTTCATTATTTGAGAATAAGCTTATTGCAAGACCTCTAGCACCAGCTCGACCAGTTCGGCCTATGCGATGAATATGTTGCTCAGGATCGTAACTTAGTTCGTAATTTATAACAGCCGAAAGATCAATTACATCAAGGCCACGAGCAGCCACATCAGTTGCAATAAGAACTGAGCATGCTTTACTGGAAAACTGAGTCAGAACTTGATCACGCTCAAACTGCTCCAGATCTCCATGTAATGCGAGTGCCTGTATGTTGTATTTTATTAAATCTGAAGTCAATTCTTGGCATGATTGCTTGGTATTGCAAAATACCAATGAAGATTGTGGCTCATAATGAGCAATGATTTTAAATATCATTTCTATCCGATGACTCTTTTCAACTTCAAAGAAAATTTGGTTTATCTCTGGAACATCATGACTTGACTCAACGCGAATATCTAATGGCTCTTGCTGCACTTTGCTACTAACTTGTTTAATACTCTCTGGGTATGTTGCTGAGAAAAGTAATGTTTGCCTTGAAACTGGCGTTACTCCTATTATTTTTAAAATGTCATCATAAAAACCCATATCCAACATTCGATCAGCCTCATCAAGCACAAGTGTTTCGATCTTATTAAGTTTTAAAGTTTTAATATTTAAGTGCTTCAAAATTCTTCCTGGCGTACCAACTACAATATGTGGATCACGCTTCAGAGAAGCTAATTGTGGGCCCATTGGTTTTCCACCACAAAGAGTGAGCACCTTAGTATTCGGTATTTTACTTGCTAGTTTTCGGATTTCTGAAGCGACTTGATCAGATAATTCACGAGTAGGACATATTACAATTGCTTGGGTAAAATATGATTGAATATTGAGCTTGTTTAGTAAGCCAATAGCAAACACAGCAGTCTTACCACTACCAGTTCTTGCTTGTGCCAAGATATCCTGATTCTTAAGGAGGTGCGGTAGAGCTTGCGCCTGGATTTCTGTCATAGTTTCATAGCTCAAAGCTGCAATACTTTTAAGCAATTCATGACGAATTGGCAAAGTTGTGAATAGATTGGATTTCATTATAGATGCCATTAATTAAGGGCTGCATAATAGCAGATATTTATAGGGGTCGAAAAAATTAATAACCATGCATTTAGTTTTACCCTAGGACAGATAATTCTATTTAGCTTAGAGTTAATTATTAATATTCTAGATATTGGCTAAAATTAATTAAATTACCTTCACTATCTGTAGATAAAATTTGATTATAACCCGGTTGTTCATCGATACCAGATGTATAATTAATAGCTTCAATAACGGGAAAAGAGGCGCCAAACTCTTCAAGATAAGCATACACTTTATCTGCTGATCTAATCGTTAGGTCTGCATACCCATTACCCTTATTAGCAATTGGTGTCCAAGGTATTTTACCAAGAGGGCCAACTAAACCAAAAACACTTTCTGTTGACCAAAAACCAAACCAATTATCATCGCGATAAGGCTCTGATTTAAATATATTCTTGTAAAAACGTCCAGCTTGGCCAAGATCGTTAACTGGGTAAGCTGTATAGTCCATGCTTGTTACTTGTCTATTATTAATCATTCTAGCTTCAGTTATAAATGTTTTAGCTGAATAGTAGTCAGATTCTTTCTTAATCCATACTTGTGATACTAGGGCATCAAAGTTCTTTTTTAGATTAGATCTTGCGCGCACCTCAATCTCATAGGTGACTATATATTTATTACCAAGCGAATATTCGTTATAATTTTTTATAGCCAAATCAGCATTTATACCCCGATCACTTTGGTCGTAATCTTTCCATCTTTCTTTAATTGAGGAGGCTATGCCCTCTTTTCCATGTGCTAAACCATATGCATCATCAATCCAAATAGCATCAGTAAGATTCATTTCTGCCATTACTGCTAAATCTATACCAATCCAAGCCCTCATCTGATCAATAACTTTTAAATAGAGATTATTTGTCGATGATTTATTCGGATATTGAATGGTGGGTATTTTGAATGCTGGATCATTGATAGGATAATCTTCTTTCCAAATAACGATATTCCCAGACTCATCACTAGTAACGAGGCACCTTCCCTTTGCACATGGCGTAATTTTGGTATCAATTTTTATTTGATTGCTCAGCATCTTAATTAATGCTTCAAGTGAATTCACATGAATAACAGCATATCCATTTGTCTGACCATAGTTAACTTTAATTCTTTTGTCTGGAGGATTGGAGTTTAGCTCAAAATATGAATTTCTAAATTTGAAAGATGCCGTTGTTGGCGTCACTATATCTGGTGGGCCAATTAAACCTGAATAAAAATTAATCGCTCTCTTTAAATCAATCACAGGATAAACAAAATCAAACGTAAATGGTGCCCTTCTATTGGGAATAGAATCTGAAGGTGATGCAATATTGACATTATCAAGACTAGACGTTTCAAAATGACCAATAATTTTCCACTGCTGATCTATTTTACGGTACAGCTGAACAACAGTTAATAAATCAGAATATTCCCATCTTGCTCCACCACGAACACCTATCGCAAAGACTGAAGATGCAAATTCTTTTTCTACTTCGATATGAACGTCACCAACAATTAATTGCATAGAGGATTTATAGCCAGCTGGTCTTTCACCTCTTGACTCATTGCTGATTCGTTTTATTGTGTCATTTATACCAACTGTTTTGTGGCCACCACGAATACGAACAATATTTTCATCAAAAAGATCCACTAAATGGTCGCTCTCTCCATCTAGCCAAAATCTATTATAATCCTCAATTAAAGCTTGTATTGTTTTCTGTTCTTTATTTAATTCATTATTATTTTGAATTATAAGTTGCCCCCAAATGGATCTATCAGTGACATAATTAGATTCCATCTGAACTATTAGAGGGCTATTATCTTGAGCAGCAAATATAATTATTGGCATGATAAGAAATAAAATAATGCTTAATCTCATTTTAATTATCATGGATAGAAGTTATCACAATTACTATCATTATTTACATTAATAATGGTATTCAAATTATTAAAGAAAAATAGTAACCATCTTAATCTTTAAAAATGTTAGTAATTAATATCTCTTAGGCGAGGATATGTAATCAACTAGAATCATATGAGGAAATGTCAGAGCTGCGAGCCCAATAAAGATGATAATTATAATGCTCTCAGAGATTTGAAAATTATCGACCAGTAACGTAATGCCTACAAACATAAAAATAAAGGTTATTACTGAATAAATAATTGCCTCAATCAAGGCTCTTTTTCTCTCGTTGCTATCCAAATTACTCAAAATATTGATCACATGTCCAGGGCTATGAAAGACACAAAAGTAAACCGAAAAACTTACGAGTGGTGGGCATAGATAAGAAATGGCGATCAATATAAGTAAACTTATATAAGGACGAGCCCTCTCTTTTTTTATAATTATATGATAAGAATATAAAGAAAAACATAATAGCCACGGTAAAATCAGATAACTTATAAGACTTAATATACTAAGTGCGTTGTTGCTGCCAATGAGCACAGTAAAAATATCCAATACAGCTTCTTGATTAAAATAAGGGATAATAATTGGCACTAGACTTCCATGAACAAATATTTTTGAAATGTTACTTTTCTTTTCAACTATCAAATCACTCAGGCCAAAGTGCACTCCTGATATCAACAGAAAGGAAATTAAAGATGCCAGAGGAAAAAGATACCAAAGATACATTATTGCAATTGAAAGAGCTAAATAAGACAGGTGGAAGACAACATAATGAGTAGATGATTGAGGCCACCCTTTTTGTCTCGCAATGGCTGCATCTAATCCGCCATGAGGTATCCCTATGATGATTACACAAAATAAGGCAATTGAACTATAAATGTCTAGACTAAACATCAGTCTAAAAATATCTTAATAGATTCTTTAAGAAAAGGAGTTTTGGGCATTCTCATGATTACTTTACACCAAATATTAAAATTTGCTTTGTTAAGCATAAATTCTGAAAACTGCTCTCCTGAGAGTGATTTTGCCATTTTTATAAACAGATCTACCGATAAAGAAGGGTTATTAATGAGAACTCGATTAAATATTAAATCCATATTGATAAGATAATTAGACATTACATCTGGCACATTATAATTATTAGCTTTAATATTTTCAGATAACAGTTTTATTTGTTTGCTTATGTTATGAAAAGCATACCCTGAAGACAATCTTGTGGCTCCTCCATTAGACCCTATTTGATGTATTCCTGTATGGTGATTATCTTGAAGCGCCTGAGAGATAACACCACTCTCTTCAGATATGATTGTTTTACATGTTAAATTTTGATTTTCAAGCCACTTTAAAATCATCCCCTTGTACCATGATTTTTGATTTAAATTTTCTGATATAACCGTAGATTCAACAAATATCCTAGATTCATCAAATGGCAAAGCATAGATAAAATGCAAACCACTTTTTTGATCGACACGGAAGTCCATCAGAGTAACAGTTTCATGATTTTTTACACCAGGCTTTAACTCAATTTCTATGCCATAGAAATGCTGTTTTAATGAATTTTCTTTTATTTCAGGCGGCCTACTGTCATAAACATGAGTTGCAATTATAGTTCTTGACTCACAAATAATTACTTTTTTATTATTTTTTATTGAAATAGATTGGGTATTCTCTCTTAATACCTCAACATTCTGATCAATTATACAATTTTCAAGCTCGCCTAAATATTTAGCTGCATCAATACATGCGTATTTATAATTATGACTGCGGTGTTCTATTACATTGTCTTGATCAATGATATTCCACGTATCCCAGACACCTTTAATGGAATTAGAGTTTTTTTTAAGGCTCTCATCGTCATGCCAAGAGCACCAATTTGCTTGTTTGGCTATTGCAGGAATTGGCTCAATTAGTATGATTTTTCTTGCTATGTCAGATTGGGCTAGGCTCTTAGCAAGACTTAAGCCTGCATTACCGCCACCAATTATTGCAATATCATAATTCTTTGACACCAGCTAGACCAGTGAGATTTGAATGTAATTTTGTATTATGAGGTGGAACATTTTTTAAAATAATATCAGATAGTGAGATGATGCTCAGCATTAGTTTGTTTTTATTATTCACAATTGTGCGCCCATGCCACCATTTTGTTCCATTATTAACTAATTGAATGCCAATTTGTCTATATAACCTTAATGCGATTGCTATTGCAATTCGGGATCGCCAAGGGATGTAATGGATACCAGTTAGAGCGCTTTCGTAATATTTCTCTGCGAGGGTGACTAGCCGTTTTGTTGCATCAGCAATTATGGGAAGATCTTCTTTATTCTTTTTTGCAATGTCACTTGGACTCATGTCAAGCCAGCTCGATGGGATATATCTTCTTCCGCATTCAGCATCTTCTAGAACATCTCGTGCAATATTGGTTAATTGCATTGCGATTCCAAGGTCAATTGCATAATATGTTGATTCGTCACTTTTACATTGAAGTATCTCTTTAGACATGATGCCCACAGTTCCTGCAACCGCATGGCAGTATCTAAGAAGCTCTGATTTGTCTGAAATTTCAACAATGCCTTGATCGCTTAACATTCCTGACATCAATTCTTCAGCAGCAATAATTGAGATTGAGCATTCTGTAGCTAGCTCCATGAATTCCTTTAGAACGACAGGTTTATTAATATCGTCACTTCTTAGGTGGTGATTTATTTCTCTAAGCAAGAATTCTCTATCTGGATTATTGCTATCTGCTAAGTTATCAACATATCTGCAAAACTTATAGAGTCTAGCTATTTGATTCGATAATTTTGCCCCTAAAAACTGACTCGCCCAAAAAAAAGAACTTCCATATTTTTTTAATACTTTTTTAGGGTCATGACTCAACACTTTGAAGCGCCTGGCTTTACCTCTATACCAGTGATAAGCTCTTCAACTACTTTTGCTGAGCTAATTACGCCAGGTAATCCTGCTCCTGGATGAGTTCCCGCACCTGCGAAATATAAATTTTCTATCATTTTGTGTTTGTTATGATACCTGAACCAAGCTGATTGTGTGAGTGTTGGCTCAATTGAAAATCCTGCTCCATACATCGAACGATAATCATTTTTAAAGTCATTTGGAGTCATCCAGAATATTTCTTCTGCAGTGTCAGATAAGTTTGGCAGAATAGTTTCATCTAGAGCATTTATAATTTTTTCTGCAAGAATTTCACCTTGTTTATCCCAATTTATAGCTCCCTGGAGATTTGGAACTGGACATAATACATAAAAAGAATCACACCCATCTGGGGCAAACGACTTATCTGTAGCCGTCGGTCTATGTAAATAAAGAGAAAAGTCATTATTTAGTATCTTCTTATCAAAAATATCACTCAGCAAAGATTCGTATTCCTTTCCCATCCAAATGGTATGGTGGGCAACACTATCGTATGTTTTTTTGGTCCCAAAATAGAGCACATATAGGCCCATCGAATATTTTGGTTTTAATAGCGGAAGATTACCTGGAGGTAATTCATTAAGAAGCTCCGAATAACAAACTTCTGGATCCCCCGCAAAGACTACATTATCAGCATCAATAATCTCACCTGAGGATAATTCAATTGATTTAACTTGTTTATTATTGTGATTGATTTTTTTGACATCAGCATTTTTTAAAATATTTATACGTTGCCTTAACATCAAATTTTCTAACTCTTTCACTAATTTGCTGGTTCCACCCATACAAAAAAATACACCCCATTTTCTCTCAAGATAATGAATAAGCGCATAAATTGAGGTGGTTGTAAAAGGGTTCCCTCCTACTAAAAGAGGATGTATTGAAAATGCTTTTCTAATAAGGGGGTGCTTTAGATAAGACCCAACCATTTTCCAAACTGTTCGATAACATTTAAGTTTAATGAGTGCCGGAATTTGAGATATCATCAATAAAAGTTTATTAAATGGCCTATGTGCTAATTTTTTAAAACCTACGTCATAAACTTTCTTAGAAGCATCTAGTAAAGAAAGGTAACCCTCTGCATCATCTTTTGAAAACCGCCTGATCTCCGTTAAAGTATCTTCAACTGAAGCATGATAGTTGAAGTGTTCAGCTGTCTCACTGAAATAAAATCGATAGTAGGGATCTAAATGAATAAAATCGAGATAGTCGTCTAATTCTTCATCAAATAATTCATAGAGCTCACGAAATAAAAAAGGTGCAGTAATTACAGTTGGCCCTGCATCATGTTTATACTCGCCTTTTTTGAATGATCTTGCCCGCCCTCCAATTTGATCAAGCCTTTCAATTAAAGTTACATCATGGCCAAGCGACTTCAAACGAAGAGCAGTGGCGATCCCAGCGAAGCCAGAGCCAATTATAACTGAATGGTTTAATGATTTATTTGGTATGTTCAAGCAAATTCCATAGCTTGATACTGAGAGAGAAGATTTATGAATATGGAGGTCGGGTTACCCCGACCTCACAAATCCATCTAATTCAGGTTATTTACCTGAATCTTGTACAGCTGCAGCCCATATAACTAGACCAAATGCAGTTTTGTTAATCAAATCTGCGAGGTTATAAATTATATTTAGCGAGTCTGCACTACCCGCATCACCCACAAGATAACCGATTGGATAGATTGCCCACCCAACTAATACGATCATTCTCATAGCATTAAATGCAGTTTGCGAGGCAACGTTACCACTAGCAGTGCTAGCTTTAGCCGCATCACCAGCAAAGATCAAGTAAATTACAGCTGCCCAACCAATCATTCCAATAACGAATGCTGGCATGCTAGCCATAAGACCTGCTTCACCTAAATATCCACCAACCAACATCACTAAAGATGCAATAAGTAGTTTCCAGAATAATACTGGTCTTACTACAGTTACTGCTGCGAGTATGAGGTAGAATTCTACGATCTGAAGAGGCACGGTGATTAACCAGTCAATGTATCTAAATACAGTTGGTGATTCACCAGTCGCGATCCAGCCTGATCTCATGTATAAGTAATGCCAAAAAGCCATACCAGTTACTAGCGCGGCTACAGTTAGAGATGTTCTCCACTTACGGTCGACATCACCTCTTTCAGCGAGAAAGAAGACAGTTGATGCAAGCATAATTGCTGTTGCTAGCCAGAACG
>TARA_B110000438_G_scaffold223948_1_pt1 | contig 20423 bp, 21 predicted proteins | sample TARA_B110000438 | Tara Oceans TARA_B110000438 (sample SAMEA4398413) | marine metagenome | biome: Polar Biome; feature: [MES] marine water layer (ENVO:01000295) within the mesopelagic zone...; material: water (ENVO:00002006), including particulate matter (ENVO:01000060) such... | reverse complement strand
TTGAAAGTCGTCTAAATGTACCAAATACTTCATAATTTTTTTTTAATAGGAAATCAGCAAGATAAGCCCCATCCTGTCCAGTAATACCTGTAATTAAAGCACGTTTTGTTTTTCTCACATAAAATATAAAAATAAACAACTAATTAATGCTTATTTTAATTAACTAAAATTAAATCTCAATATATTAAAAGTTTAATAATTATTTCTTAAATTAATTCATCATAAATTTTAGATACATTTTTACAAACTAATGACCAATCATATTTTTGAACAAATTCTTTTGAAGTTTTAGCAAGAGCGTGTCTAAGAGAATAAACTTCACATATTTTTTCACAGATTTCAAAAGGATTGTTAGTAGAAAATATTCGTCCTGCTTTTGACATAGATATTAATTCCTTATGAGCAGGAATTGCAGAAAGAACTACAGGTTTCCCACATGCCATTGCTTCAAAAATTGGAACTGGATGAGCTTCTAAAGAACTGGCAGAAACATATAGATCACATGAAGAGTATCTAAATCTTAATTCATTTTGTTCTAATTTACCTACTAATTTAACATGATTTTCTAATTGTTTGCTTATTATTTTTTCTTTTAAATGATTATAATCATCTCCGGCACCAACAATTTGAAGATGTGCAGAAGGAAATTGTTTTATGATGAAACTCATTGCATCAATAATTTTTCCTACATTTTTGTAAGAAGACAGATTACCTACAAACAGAAGTTGTGGATTTCCTAATCTATTATCTTGAGATAATTCAGAATTAAAAAATGATGTATCTACACCATTATAAATAACATCAATTGGGATTCGATGTGAAATAAATTTCAAATGTTCAGAGGCAGATTTAGAAACAGAGATAATTTTAGATATATTATTTTTACATAATAATAGTGATAGTTTCAAATTATATTTTTGTAATGTACCATTTGCACCATGATAATGAAAAACAAATTTACTTTTATTAAAAATTGAATAATAGTTCATAGATGTCTCATGACTATGAATCACATCAAATTTTACCCCATCAATATGTGATGAAAATAAATTTAATTTATTTAGTTTTATTTTTTTTAAATTTTTAGGAGGATCTTGAATAAAAGAAAAAGCGCCAATGTGTGTATCATATCCAATCTCATTTAATCCAATACAAAGATTATTTATCACAGTATCATGACCACCAATTCCATGATATTTTCTCATTACCATGAGAATTTTTTTCTTTGTCATAATCAAATGTTTTAACTGTAATATTTATGAATTATAGTTTTTTATGGATAAGAGATTTGGTAAATTTGTTATTCCATATTTCTTTAAAGATTTGGATACTCAATAACATTAAAACAGGAATAATTCAAATAAAATGTGAAACATGTTATCTGAAATTAAGTTATTATTAGTATGTCCAGATGATAAAAAGGATTTAATTTTAAAAGATTCTAATTTAGTTTGTTCAAATTGCCAACGTATATTTGAAATTAATGAAAATATAATAGATTTGAGACCAAAAGTGAAAAAAGTTTTAGAATTTTCAGATCAAATTGAAAGTAATTATGATACATATTATGATAATTTATTTGTCAATACAAAAAAGAATAAAAATACATTCGGAATTATTTCAAATTCTGTTCCAAAGGGTTTTGTGGATGAAACAATTTCTCAGATAAAAAATCATATCAAAAATACGGATATTGTATGTGACATAGCAGCTGGATCTGGAGATTATTCAATTCCATTAGCAAAAGTATGCAAAATTATGTTACATTGTGATCTAGATTTAGAAGGAATAAAAATATCTCAAAAAAGAGCAAATTCTGAAAATATTAAAAATATATTTTTTCTAATTACAGATTATTTTTCATTACCATTTAAAAGTAAAAAAATGGATCTTGTTTATAGTATTGATGTTATTGAACGAGGGGAAAAACATGATAAATTCTTGCTAGAACAAATCATCAAGATTGTTAAAAATAAAGGAAAAATTTTGTTTGATTATCATACTAGTGAAAGAAAAAATATTACAAGGCAAATTCCAAAAGAGATTGGTACTTATTCAAAGAAAGAAATTAATGAATTAGTAAAAAATTTTCCATTAAAAAAAATTAATTCAATAGGAACTGGTTATCTTCCACAATTAAGAAATTGGAGAAATTTTGAATATAAAATATTAAATACTATTTTAAAAAAAATTAAACTGCCATCAGCTAGAATTTTATTAATTTATAGTATCATAGATACAAAAGCCAAACAAATTAACTTATCATAAATGTTTAATGAGTATAAAAATGAATAAAAATAAAATAATTGTAACTACTAGTTGGGATGACGGTCATCCATTAGATAACAAATTATGTAAGATTTTAAAGTCGTATGATTTACCGGGTACCATCTACACTCCAATAAAAAATCTTGAAAATGAAGTTATAGTAACACGAGATTTAATTCAAATTGCAAAAGACTTTGAAATAGGAGGACATACATTTAATCACAAAATTCTAACAGATATTTCAAATGAGGAAATAGATTATGAACTATTAGAATCTAAGAAAAAATTAGAAAATAATATAGGAAAAGAAATTATTTCATTTTGTTATCCACGTGGAAAATATAATAAAAATATAATGGATAGGGTTAAACTTGCGGGTTTTAAATGTGGAAGAACCACAGAACTATTTAGGACAAATTATTTAGATCCATTTGAATTTCACACTACAATTCAAGCAACAAATAGAATTTTGGCATCAAAAGCCAAACAAATTTTTGAAACTAATGAAAAAAAACTTGCTAGTAGTTTAATTTTTTCAGGGTCGCTCTTAAAAGATTGGGATATAATTGCAAAAAAATCATTTGATCATATTTTAGAAAATGGTGGGATTTGGCACTTATGGGGACACTCATGGGAAATTGAAAAAAATAATGATTGGTCAAAATTAAAAAATATTTTTGAATATATTAAATTAAAATCAAAAAATAATTCAATTGAATTTTTGACAAATGGTGAAATTTTTAAAGAAAGTTGAATTAAGTAGATTTAACATATTATCATATCATATCATATCTTATAAAATATAATTTATACATAAACCATATATCAAGGATTAAATAATTTTGATAATATTGAAAAAAAATATTTTATTTTTAGTACTTGATTCATTTCCAGCTGAAAAATGTTATGGAAAAAATAAAACATCAATAACTCCAAACATAGATTCCATGATTAACAAAGGAGTCAATTTCACTCAAACTATTACTTGTTCAGATGGTACAGAGTTAGGATGGGCAAGTATTTTTACTGCTCTTTATCCTTTTAAAACGGGTTTAAACAATATTGAACTTAGCAAACTTTCCCCAGATGTAACAAGTTATATTAAAATTCTAAAAGATAATGGCTATCATCCATATGCCATAATGCCCAAAGTGAGTTCATTATTTGGAGTAACAAAGGATTTTGAAAATGAAGATCTTAATTATGAATCAGATGAACGAATATACAATGGTCTCGGTCAAAAAATTCTTAATAAAATTCAATTAAAAGAATTAAAAGAACCATGGATATATTTTATTCATTTATTAGATTTACATGTACCACTTTCATTACCTAAAAAATTTAATGATCATAAATTTGGAAATAATCAATATGAACGAATGGTTTCTGCAATTGATGATTGGATTGGGAAAATATTAAATGAAATTAAATTAGAGAATACGATCGTTGTTCTAACATCAGATCATGGTGAGTATATTCATGAAACAGATTTAATTAATTCTGATTTTAGTAGAAATTCTCTGAGTAAAATTGTGTGGAAAATAGATTCTATTACACCATCATTTCTTGGATCAGTTAAAAATCAATCATATGATGGAATTAGAAAAATATCAAGAAAAATAAAATCAAGAAAAATTCAAAATTTATCCCCGTATCAAAAACGTTCATTGTTAAATTCTCGTTCTGATCCAGAAGGATATCTTTATGATGAAATTGTTCATGTGCCTTTAATTATGATTGGTGGAGAATTGAAACCTAAAATCATTTCACAACAAGTTAGACATGTGGATATTTTTCCTACATTAACAGATTTAGTAGAATGTACAATAGATAATGATGTTATTCACGGTGAAAGTCTTCTACCTCTACTAAACGATTCAAAATTGGACGAAAAACCAGCATATATTGAGGGAACAATTAGAATGAAAAAAACTGCTGAAGCTGTTGTTGGAATTCGTACTCCAAAATTCAAATATTTTAGAAGCAGGGATAACAACATAAGAAAACGTCATCTTTACAATTTAGAAAATGACCCTTTAGAAGAACATAATATAATTAATAATAATCCAGACATAGTGAAGGAAATGGAACAAATATTGATTTCGATTCAACGAGATGATAAAATTACTAAAAATCAAGTAATGGACGATGAAGAATCGAAACAAGTGGAAGAGGAATTAAGTAAATTAGGATATATCTAATTTAGCGTAGAATATCAAAATTTCATAAAAAAATTAATTAAATTATGAATGAATTCAAGTAGAGATAATAATTATAATAGATCAATGGATTTCAAGAATATATGGAAAAAATTTTAATATTAATTCCAAGTACAAGACCTCCAACATTTCATAGTGTCGGTATTATTCAAATTAAAAATATTATAAATAAGCTAAAAAGGAATTATAAAGTAAAACTATTATGGTTAATTTTTCAACCTTCACAAATTCAAGAAATTGAAAATGATAATGAACAAATAATTGATTTTAAAAAATACAAAAATGCAATAGAAATTTTAAAAAAATTTAAACCAGATTTGTTACTAATTGAAGGGGAACTTTCTTGTTATAATTTGACATTAGCAATGGCAGGAAAATTTAAAAAAATTCCTATTATTTCATCACATCTAGAAGGCGATACAATATTAGAAAATTCTAAAAAAGGAATGGCAATAACAACAAAATTAAACTTGTTATTTTCAAAGAGAGTTATTGGAGATATTTCTGATGATGAAAAACCTGAAAGATTTAGGACGTTCAAATTTCTGTTTACAGAATACAAATTTCTCTTAAAAACATTACAAGCCATGAATTATAATATTTTAAAAATTATCAAATTCATGACATTCTATCCAAGAGTACAAATTTTTACAAACTCGATTGAACCCATTCATAAAAAAACTAGTGGTGATTTGAATTTATGCTCAAAAGAAAAAAGAATGAACAGATTATTAGAATCAGGATTCAAACAATCCTCGTTATTGCTAGTAGGTGATCCATATTTTGATAACTTATTTGAAGAAATTCAAAAATTAGATAGGTCATTAGATATGAATCAAAGAAAGAATAGAATATTATTATGTCCAGATACAATGCATGAGCATGGATACTGTTCAGAAAAGGAAGAGTTTTCATTTATTAAAAAAATTATTGAAAAAATTATTGAAAAAAGGATGAAAATTGCAATAAAAATTCATCCATCTACTGCCTCATTAAAAGAATATGAAAAAGAATTTAGCAGTTATGATAGAGATAACTTGGTGATTTTTCAAAAAGAAGATCTAGTGAAATTGTCATTAGAATTTGATGTAATTATTACTTATGGAGGTTCTAGTGTTTTATTGTATATGCTTATTTTAAGAAAACCAATAGTATTTGTTAATTTTTTAGGACATTCTGAATTAAATTATTTTTTTGATAAAAAGATCATGACAGAATGTAATAATATAAACAATATTATAGAAAAAATTTCAGAATCAAAATCAAAAAAAATTGATGAAATAGACTACAAAAAATATTTAGAAACACATATTGGAAAATTCTATGGTAATAGTTCTGAAATTGCTGCCAATGGAATTTTAGAAATTTTAAAGAAGAGAGTAAAATCAGACAGTTGAGAAAGTTGACAAAATATGATTTTGGAATTAGAATAGATGTGGGAGTAAAAGTTGGTTCAGGTCATTTTTTTAGATGTTTTTCTTTGTCACAACAACTAGTAAAAAAAGGAAAAAAAATTATTTATTTTATAAATAATGAAAAAGATTTTCTTCAACACACAATATCACTTGATCTTCCATACTTTGTCCTTAAAGGAAATACAGAAAAAGAAAAAATTATTTATTTGAAAAAGCATTTGGATAAAATTAAAACTTTAATTGTTGATGTACCATTAGAAAATGAATTATACAGTAAATCATTTGAAGGTAAATGTAAAACTATAATAATTGACGATATTGGAAACAAAAAAACTTTTTCAGAAATATTATTTAATGGCTCCATAGTTAATGAATATCACAATTATCAAATTATGAAAAAAGATACAAGAATTTTTCTTGGTCCTGATTATATGGTTTTACGAGATGAATTTTTTCAAGAAAGAAATAAAACAAAAATTTCTACAAAATCAATTAATGAAATACTCCTTACATTTGGAGGCTCAGATGATATAAATTTGACAAATAAAATTTTACCTTTTTTTGCGAAAAAAAGTATTAAAGTTAATGTTATTTTGGGTCCATCATACCAAGACGTTGAAAAAATCCAGAAAAAATTTCAAAAATTTAATAATGTAAATTTTCATATAAATCCAGAAAAAATATCTTCACTCTTCTTAAAACAAGATTTGATAATTTCAGCATCAGGAATTACAACATATGAATTGGCTTGTTTAGGGATTCCAACAATATTCATTCCTACAAATAATGAACAAATCCCAACCTCAAAAGAAATGTCAAAGCAAGGATTTGGAATAAATTATGGAGTATGGGATAATGATTTTGAAAGATTAGATTTGATTTTTTCAAAATTAAATGAATACGATATCAGGGAGAAAATGTCAAAAATTGGGAAAAAAATTGTTGATGGAAAAGGAGCATTTAGAGTTACAGAGCAGTTAATTGCAAGAAATGATGCAATTTTATGAAAATTTATTTACACATGATACTATTTTTTCAATATCATTGTCTGTTAAATTAGGGTGAGTCGGTAATGATACAATTTCATTCTCAATTTGGTTTGTTATAGGTAAATTAACATTTTTTTGGTATAAGGACATTTTATGAACTGGTTTGTAATGAATTCCAGTTTCAATTCCAGATTGTTTCATTTTTTTCATAAATTTAAAACGATTTTTTACACGAATCCAATAAAAATGATATACACAATTATTTGAATATAGCATCTTATTCTCTAATTCAATATTTTGAAAATAATATTTTGCAAATCTTTTTCGTATATTGTTTAATCTATCTAGTTTTTTTAGTTGAATTAATCCAATTGCAGCTGAAATTTCATTCATATAATAATTAGAACCAAGTCTATTTACATCATAACTAAATCCTTTTCGATTATCAATACCACACCATCTTAATGAATTTAAAATTTTTTTATTTTTTTTAGCATTTTTATCATTTAGACAAATTGCTCCGCCATTTGGCATTGCTAAATTTTTAACAGGATGAAAACTAAAGCAAACTGCATCTGAATGTGAACCAATTTTTTTATTTTTTTGGTATGCCCCAGCTGCATGAGCTGCATCTTCAAAAAGTAACAAATTATGATTACTCGAAATTTTTCTTAGTTTTTGTAAATCTGATGGCATTCCAGCAAAATGAACAGGCATTATAGCTTTGGTATTCTTAGTAATTTTTTTCTGGACATCTTCAATATCAATACATAGTGTTTCTGGATCAATATCAACAAAAATTGGAATCCCTCCATTTAGTACAATAGAATTAACTGTGCTAACAAAGGTAAGAGAGGGTACAAGAACCTGTTTGTTTTTTAAATCATACAAAGACAAAGAGAGATTCAGTGCAGCAGTTCCACTATTTACCGCAATGCATTCTTTACAACCAGTATAATTTTTAAATAATTTTTCAAATTTTTCTACTTGATTTATTCCACTTCCAGAAGCCCAAAATTTACTCTTAATCACGTCTGAAACAGCATTTGATTCAGTTGAAATATGTGGATCAAAGAGTTTTATCATTTGTAGTCAGTTAAAATCAACATGATAATAGTAAAAGTATATCGGGTTTAGTTTTAAAATGTCCTTTTTGATGTACTCAGTATGACTACAACAATTATCAGACAACCAGGATTTTTTCCTTATTTAGGATATTTTAAAAAAATTCAATCTTGTGATATTTTTGTACATTATGATGATGCCCAATATTCGATTAATGATTGGGACAATAGAAATAAGATAAGAACTATGAATGGCTCAAGATGGATTACTGTACCTGTAAAAAAACCATACAAAAAGAAACTTTTTGAGGTGGAAATTGCATATGATGAAAATTGGATATTAAAGCATAAAAATATCATAAAAGAATCTTACCAAAATGCCCCTTTTTTTAAAGATTATTGGTCAGATATAGAAAAAATTTATGATGAAAAATGGAATAGATTAATTGATCTTAATTATGAATTCATTGATTATTGTAATTCAATTTTAGAAATTAATACTAAAATAGTCAGATCACAAGACATGAAACTAAACTTTACAAAATCTGAAAAAATTTTAGAAATTTGTAAAAAAATTAATGCTACAACATACATTTCAGGAGAAGAAGGAAAAAATTACCTTGATGAAAAATTATTTTTAGATTCAGGAATTAAAATATTATATGAAAAATTTCAATATCCAACATACAAACAATATCAAAAAGAATTTATTCCCAATATGTCAATTATTGATTTGATCTTTAATGAAGGTCCAAAATCAAAAAGAATTTTACACGATTCAAAAAATATAACTAATTAAGATTCCAATTTTCTAATTAATTCAAAAGCTTCAGCATAATTACTTCCCATTATTGACCCCCATCGTGAAGCAACATTTTTCATATTCTCTAAAGAACGTGGATGAGGAAATTTTCTAATTTCATTTTTATACATACTCATAGCTTTTAATTTTTTTTCAAGTTGTTTAGAAATATTTACAAAGATATTTGGTTGAAAACGTATTGGGTAATTCCACTCAGTAGATGATAAAACCTCAAATGAATACAATTCTTTTACTTTAAAATTAATAGGTCTGCATGCAGTTAATGTTGCATTATATACAATTCGGTGATCTACATTAAGATCATTATAATGATGTGTGTAAACCCTATCTGGTTTGAATTTATCTATTTCTTTTTCAATTATTTTAGTTATTTCTAAAAGTGGAATTGAATCCATTTCATTATCTGGAAAATTATGAAAAATTATATCATTAGTTTTTAAAACATTTCCGGCATTTTTGGCATCCTCTCTCAATTGAATTATTTCATTTTCTATTTCAGTTGAGTTTTCTTTAGAGGGATATTTAAAAGAATTTTTGTTATTAGATTTTCGTCTAGAAGTTATCCCAGTAGCTAAAATAATGATTCGTACTAAATCTCCTTCTTGCCGATGTTTTAAAATCGTTCCACCCATACCTAAAATTTCATCGTCAGGATGTGCAACAATTACAAGATTTTTCATCAAAATTTAGAATATATGCACGGTATAAAATGTTAGTTTTCTATTGCAAAGTAGAATAATATATAAAAAATAATGTTTATAGAAATTTTCAATTATGATTTTTCTGCAACAATATTCCATCCACCATAAATTTTTTCATGGTTTAATTCATCAACTATAATTTTTTGTTCTAAAACTAGTAATCTAAAATTATGAAAAAAATCGATTAAATTTTTTTTATTTGAAAAATGGACTGATCCAACATTTTTGAAATCACCTTTAGAAAAATAATTTTTGGTGAATTTGTCATTAGTTTTTTTTCCTTTTTGATAATCTGGATGCTTAGTAGAAAACCAATCAATGCCGATAAATTTGCCTTTATTTTTTAATTGTTCATAAACATTTTGTAATGAACATTTAATCCCGTAAGAATTATTGTGAGTTATAGCAGCTCGATCAACAATCAAATCAAATTTTTTATGAAATGGTATATTTTCAGAAAAATCACCTACAATAATTTTATCTTGTAAATCAGGGAATTTATTTACTAATTTTTTAATAATTGTTTTACTTCCATCTATTCCATAATAATCAATTTTTAGTGATTTGAAAAATGGAATATTAGCACCAGATCCACATCCTAATTCTAAAACTCTAAAAGAATGGTTGTTTGAATATGAATGATGCATTACAAAACTAACTAAATCAGACCAAGGCCAAAGACTCATGTGAGTCCCTTCTTTATACCGAATATCCCATTCGTTAGAGAATGACATTTTTTATAAACATAATTTAATGCATTTATACATTTGCTGCTTTGATAATAATTTCAATTTCTTCATCAGTTAATGAAGGGTAGATTGGTAAAGAAACTGTCTTTTTGCTTAATTCTAAGGCATTTGGAAAATTTGATTTGAATCCTAATAATTCCCAATCCATTATAGGAACAATACTTTTGACTCCAGATTTTTCTAATGACTTAATTACACTTTTTGGTTTATTTGTTAATAGAACAGCTCTATATCTAACAGGATAAAGATGGTTTTTATCTTTTTTATCAATATCAATTAAATCAAATCCACTTTTTTTATATTTTTGAAATATTTTTTCTCTTTTTTTAAGAAACATTGGGAGTTTTTTTAATTGCTCACGACCTATTGCAGCTTGTAAATCAGTGAATTGAAAATTGAATCGAATTTTTTGATCATTGCGTAAATCAAATTCTAAGAAATCTTTAATTGATTTAATTAAATTTTTATTTTTTGATACTATCATTCCACCCTGGCCGCCAGTGGTCAATAATTTTGATGCATAGAAAGAAAAAATTCCCAAATTTCCTTGCAAGCCTACAAAAGTTTGATTTATTTTTGCACCTAATGCTTGACAGCAATCTTCAATAACTGTTCCTTGAAAATTAGAAGTGTCTATTGGAATACCAAACATATGAGTCACAATAGAAATATCAGTTTTTTTTGAAAAATTTGCATTAGGTGAATGTTTAGAAATATCTAATATTTCTTCATGACCTCCAGCCATTTTAACAGCATTACGTAATGCAGAACAAGAGTAAGTTGGAATTGAAATTTTTTTTTTCCTTGCATTAATTGCATTTAAAGCAAGAAATAATGCAGATGTTCCATTTGATACTGCAACAGCATGATTATTAGATAATCCTAAAAATCTACAAAATTCATTTTCAAAGGCTTTTGTCTCAGGACCACTTACAAGCCATCCAGATTCAATAACTCTTTTGGCTGCATCTTGCTCTTCAAGTCCAAGAGTAGGTTTATTGTGAGGAATCATTTTTTCTGATCTTTTTAGAATAATATCCAGGTTTAATTTGCATCGGATTTCCTGAGACAAGGGAATATGGTGGGATATTTTTTCCATCCACAATTGTTCCAGAGGATATTACGGAATGATGACCTATATGGCATCCTCCCTTTATAACACAATGAGAACCTACAAATACATTTTTTTCCAAATGAATTTTTTTTCTCTCAATATTTTTTTCTAATCCTATACATTTTTTGTGTGAATCAGCACAATTAATTGATACAAATGATGCAATATCACAATTGTCATCAATAACAACTAAACCATCACCACCATTTATTTCAGACATACCTCCAATGTACACATTGTTTCCTATAATTGGATTACCAACAATCCAAACTAATGGATGAAATCTATTTTGTTTAAATCCAGTTACAGATGAAAAGATGTCTTGAAAAGATTTTTCATCCATTATTCAATATCTCCAGAATTAATTATTTTATTTTTTGAAATGTTTTTAGATGCTGCTAAACCTTTTATTTTTCCAAAAAATTCAGAATTAAAACCAATACCAGGTCTTCGAAGTCCAATATTTTTGTAAGAAAACTTTTCTCCTTTTTTAATTTCCCTTAATGAGACAATACTTCGTCTCGCCATTTTTTTCATTTCTTCTTCTTTTTTTGTAGGAGTAATAATTGATGATCCCAAAAGAATTTTTGAATTTTTAATATTTTTTGCCCAAGATTCTAGTCCAGATGGATCCTCTGAAAACCAATGATCAGGTCCAGGAAGATTATGATCAAGTGTGAAATGTTTTTCAAAAAAACATGCACCTAAGGCAAGAGCTAATGTTGATGCTAATGTTCCTCTAGTATGATCAGAAAAACCTATGGGTATATGTTCAAATAATTTTTCTAATGTTCTAATTTTTAAAAGATTAACGTCTTTTACAGGAGTAGGATATTGGGATGTCGTTACCAAAAGAACTGTGGGATAACCCTCAAAAGTCCCTATGGATTCTAAAGTTTTACAAATATCAGTTAGATCAGACATTCCGGATGAAACAATAATAGGTAAGCCTGTTTTTGAATAATCTTTCAATAAAGGGAAGTTTGTTGAATCATCAGATCCAACTTTAATTGCAGGAATACCCAATTCTAATAATAAATCTAAATCAGTTTTATTTTGAGGAGTTGAAAAAAATATGATCTCTTCTTCATCACATTTATTCTTAATTAATTTCCATTCTTTTTTAGAAAATTCAGTTCGCTTAAACATATCGAACATTGATTCAGTGATTTTTTTTCCTTGGGAGTAGTAAGTATATTTTTGATGAGAACCATTTACAAATTCTTCAGTTTTAAAAGTTTGGAATTTTATTGCATCTAAACCACATCTTTTAGCTACTTGAATCATTTTTAAGGCATTTTCAATTTTTCCATTATGATTAATACCAGCCTCAGCTACTAGAAATGGTTTTGAGTTTTTATGAATAATACAATCTTTTATTTTAATCAATTCAATAAATTTGAACATTCCAGATTTAAAAAGTAATTGTTTTTAATCATCCTTAATAAAACCTGAATCAATTATCAGTTGTTTAAGTTCTAATTTTGAGATTCTTTCACAATTATCAGAAGAATAATGTTCAACAGAATTAAATTTTTTTATCCCGCTATGTGATTTTGCGATAAGATTCTCATCATAGTTAGAAGAAAATAAAATATATTTTCCGTTTAATTCCCAGGCATATCTCATTTCATCTTTATTGATTAATGTTTCATGCATTTTTTCTCCTGGCCGTAATGAAATAATTTCTTCTCTTACATTTCCAAATAAATCTAATAAAACATCTCTAAGATCAGATACAATATAAGAACGAATTTGTGGAATAAAAATTTCTGAGCCTTTTCCTTCAATTGCAGATTGTAAAATAAAGTCTAATGCATCATTCATAGTAATACTGAATCTAGTCATATTAGGATCAGTAATAGTAATTTTCTTTTTATTTTTAATTTGATTAATAAGTAATGGGATTACAGAATTACTGCTACCAAAAACATTTCCATATCTTAGAGAAATAAATTTAGTTTTATGTTTTTTTGGATCAAGGTAGTTGTTTGCAGTCACAAAAAGTTTTTCTAATAAGAGCTTAGTTGCACCATATGCATTTAATGGGGAAACTGCTTTATCGGTTGTAATGCCAACTGCAATTTCAATATTTTCATGTATGCATGCGTCAATAACATTTTGAGTTCCTAACACATTTGTTTTAACTGCTTCAAACGGATTGTATTCTACAATAGGAACATGCTTTAACGCTGCTGCATGAAAAACAATATCTACACTTTCCATAGCCCTAACAAGACGAGGATAATCTCTTACATCACCAATAAAATATCTAATACGGTCATCATCATCGCTGACACGTCTAAGTCTTTCATGATTTTCAAATTTTTGTTTATGTTGTATTTGGCTGCTTTCATTTCTGCTAAAAATTCTAATTGTATCTACTTCTGTTTCTAGAAGTCTACTTGTTAGTGCAGTACCTAAAGAACCAGTTCCTCCAGTAATTAGAATGGTTTTTCCATCAAACATACAGGAATATTATTTTTAACGTTACAATAACTTTACGAAATACGAGAATATAAAAAAATCCTTAATTTAGTAACAAAAATTAGAGGAACACTTATCTAAATTGGTCAAAAAACAACTAAATCATGCACCCAATGAAAAGATCTAATGAATTTCTTAAAAGAGCTCAAAAAGTTATTCCTGCACTATCACAAACTTTCAGTAAGGCACCATATAGTTTAGTAGATGGAGTATACCCAACATATCTTTCTCATGGTAAAGGTAGTCATGTATTTGATGTTGACGGAAACAAGTACATTGATTATATTCTTGGACTAGGTCCCATCACATTAGGATACAGTTATCCTAGAGTCAATAATGCAATAATAAAGCAATTAAAAAAAGGAAACACATTTTCACTACCACATTTTCTTGAAGTAGAGGTTTCGGAGTTAATAAGTTCGGTAATACCTGGTGCAGAAATGGTTCGTTTTGCAAAAACAGGTTCTGATGCGGGTACTGGAGCTGTAAGAGCAGCTAGAGCTATTACAAAAAGAAACAACATCGCATATTATGGGGGCGGTGGTGTTTGGCATGATTGGTTTACTGTAATGACAAGTAGGAATGAAGGAATACCTAAACAACTAAAAAAAATGATACGAAAATTTGAATATAACAATATAGACTCATTAAAAATTTTATTTGAAGATTGGCATGGAGAAATTGCAGCAATTTACATGGAACCAATGCTGACAGAGTATCCCAAAAAGAAATTCTTACAAAATGTGAAAAAAATTGCAAAAAAATATGGAACAGTTCTGATTTTTGATGAAGTGATTACAGGGTTTCGTTTTTCATTAGGAGGTGCACAAGAGTTGTTGAAAACCCAAGCAGATTTAGTAGTACATGGAAAAGGAATTGCCAATGGTATGCCATTAGCAGCTATCACAGGAAAATATCAATATATGGAAAAATTCAATGATGTGTTTTATTCTTCAACATATTTTGGAGAAACATCTTCTTTAGTTGCAGCAAGAGAAGTCATAAATGAAATGCAAGAAAAACCAGTTATAGAACAATCTTGGAAATTAGGAGAAAAAATCATGAATGAATTTAACAGAATTAGTGATGAAATTGAAATTAAAATTAAAATGGAGGGGTTACCTGTAAGATCATTAATTGTTTGTAGGGATGAAAATGGCAATCAATCATCACTTCTTAAGAGTTTATTTTATCAAGAAACTTTGAAACGAGGAGTATTATTTGGGTCGGGTTATGTCTTTTTATCTTATTCACATTCATTAAATGATATTAAAAAAACTTTGAAAGCATCTAGAGAAGCCATGATTGTCGTTAAAAAAGCTATAAAAAATAATTCAGTTAAAAGTTCACTAAAAGGAAACCCAATGAAGCCGGTAATGACTTTTTGATGAAATTATGAAAGGATTGAAAAAAACAGATCTAAATGTATTAGTTATCGGTTGTGGCTCCATAGGAACTAGACACATACATAATTTAGCAAAATTAGGTATTAAAAAAATCAACATATGCGATGTTAACAAAAACAATGTAAAAAAAGTGTCTAAAAAATTTAAAGTGAAAGAATTTTTTGATGTCAGATTAGCTTTAGAATCTAAACCAGATTTAACATTTATTTGTACATATCCAAATTCCCATATTGAATTAGCAAATATGTGTATCAGAGCAAATTCAAATATTTTTATTGAAAAACCATTGTCTTCAAATATTAACAATGTAGAAAAAATGTTAAAACTTGCAAAAAATAAAAAAATTCAAGTTGCAGTAGGGTATAATCTTAGATTTGATAAGGGATTAAATTTGATTAAAGAGAAATTAAAGAGAAATGAGATTGGGAATCCACTGTCAATATTTAGTTATTGGGGACAAAATATAAAATTGTGGAAACCTGGAACAGATTATAAAAATCATTATATTCTAAAAAAAGGAAGCGGAATAATACTAGATGATTCACACGAATATGATTATATCAGATGGCTTTTTGGAAGTGAAGTTGAATCAGTTTATTGTCAAACTAAAAAATTAAAAAATATAAAAACTGAAACAGAAAGTATTGCAACAATAAATATGAAATTAAAAAAAGGCCCCATGGCAAGTTTAGTAATTGATTATGTTCGTCCAAATTATGAACAAGGTTGTCAAATTATTGGGGAAAAAGGGGATATAAAATGGTCATATGAATTAAAAAAATCTGCATGGAAAGATTATTCCCTTATTGCAAATTCTAAAGTGAATACATCAAAATTAAATAAAAAGAAAAAAATTAACTCTAATTATGTAAAAGTTAACGACATGTACATAGATGAAGTTGAAAATGTTATTAATTCAGTATTAGAAAACAAAAAACCAAAAATAGACGGTTGGGATGCACTTAAAACGCTAAAAATTGGAGTTGCACTTTTAGAATCAGCAAGTAAAGATAAGATAATTAAATTATAAAATAATTATTTTGTTATTATATCTTTTTTTAATAAAGAAAAATAACTAGAATTTCGTTTTAAATCACAATTAATTGTGGTTAAAGAAGGATATTTTTTTAAAATTTTTAAGATGTCATAAATAGAAAAAATATTTTTTGGAGTCATTTTTTTATAAATTGCTCTAATAAATTTAAGATCTGATTCATCGTCTAAACACCAACGAAGTGAAGATAGATCAGAATTATGAGTATAGTTAAAAATTTTAAATTTTTTTGGATTTTTTTCAATATATGGAGTAACGTGTTCACGTTCAGATTTCCATTTTGCATTATCATGTACATGCTTTAATGTTCTAAATGAAAAAATCTCAACATCTTGACCGTCGGGATATGTTGGAAAAATTGTATTTGAGACATAATCAAATTTGTGGGAAAGAAAAAAATCAATAATTTCATCAATTATTTTATGATCAATTAATGGACAATCTCCAGTAATTCGGATAATAGGATCTGCATTGTGAGTAATTGCAGTTTGATAAAATCTTTCTAAAACATCATTTTCACTTCCAGCAAATCCTAAAATATTTTTTTCTTTAGCAATTTTTAGTAAAATTGAATCTTCTTTATTGTTTGTTGTTGCAAGGATGATTTTTTTGATTTTTTTTGATTTTTTTACTCTATCAATAACATAACAAATTGATGGCATTCCATTAATTTTTTTTAAAGCTTTTTTTGGAAGTCTAGATGAATTTGTTCTAGCTTGAATTATACAAGTGATATATTTTTCTGTCATTTTTTTATCATGTTAATTTTTTCTAATTGAGAAGTACTGATTTTTCTCTTTGAATTAATTAATTGATGTTTTTTCCATAAATATTTAGGGTTTGTTATTATCCACCAAATGGCTTTAAAAATTATTTTTAAATCAGGTTTTTGTGCAATTTTTTCTTCATATTTAGTGGGGGTTAAATTAGTTTCATGTTTAAACCAATAATCTAAAAGTATTCGAAATTCTCTGAATCCATAAATTACCAAAAATTGGATTAATTTTTGAAAAACTAAACTAGACTCAAAATTTGTAACTTTCATTGAAAGTTGATTTTTGAATCCATGAAAAGCGATGTTAGATTTAACAGATCGTATTGTTTGTCCTCCAATATGATAAACAATAGATTTTGGAACTAAAATAATTTTGTATCCAAAAATTCGTGCTCTCCATCCAAGATCAATATCTTCAAAAGTTGCAAAGAACTTTTTATCAAATCCACCAATTTCATTAAACAAATTTTTTCTGATTATCATTGCAGCTCCTTTTGCGCTGAAAATTTCTTTTGCCATTTTTGGAACAGTTTTTGTACTAAATGCTACACCCAATTTATCAATATAATCACCACATGAATCAATTCCACCATTAGGATTTAAAAGCAAACTTTGGCCTATAGCAATTTTATTATCTTTAGAAATTTCAGTAATTAATTCATCAAGAAAATCAGGTTTTACATAAGTGTCGTTATTTAAAAATAGAAGAAAATCTCCTTTTGCCATTTTAGCAGCAATGTTATTAGGTTCTGCAAAACCATAATTTTTTTCAAGTTTTATTATCATAATAAACGGAAAATTTTTTTTTAAAAATTCAATGGTATCATCGCTTGAATTATTATCAACAATAATGATTTCATAATTAGGATAAGTAATATCTGAGATAGATTGTAAACATTTTTCAAGAAAGGATCTACCATTATAGTTTACAATAATGATTGAAATCTTTGGATAATTAATCAATTTTTCAGTCAATGAATCATTAACTATTTAAAATTAAAACATTGTTATTTCTAAAATAGTTAGAATCTTTTTCTTAAATAGAGGGTATTTAAAATGAAAATTAGATTTTGAAAAATCTTATAATAATAATGATTGATGGGGGAAGATTAGATAGAGCATTAAAATCCCCTATTTTTAATAAATTAAAGAGTAAATCTACATTTTTTTCTCAGTCTATAACATATGGTCCTCATACGATTGCATCTATGCATGCAGTATTTAGTGGATGTTATGGAATAAGAACTGGAACCAATAGTTATTGGTCTACTTACAAATTTAAAAAAGATAAATTCAAAACAATTTCAGAATATCTTCACGATAATGGCTATTATACTTGTGCAGATGTAGTCAATAAGCTAGTGATTCCAAAACAAGGTTTAGATGAATTTAATATTCATGATGAAATAAAAGATGATCTTATTTTACGTCATAAAGATTTTTTGACCCAAATGAAATTAAAAAATGAAAACGGAAAAAAGTTCTTTTTGTATTTACAATATAGTAACATACATACAGGAATAATGAAAGATGTTTTGAAAGTTTATAATAATTTTAGTAAGGAATATTTTGAAAATACAAAACTGAATGAACAAAGATATGATTTGCTTTTTAATAAGGCAGAAATATATCTTGAAAATATTATGGTTAAAATTAATGAGTTAGAGTTAGATAAAAATTCAATAGTTCTTGTAATGTCAGACCATGGAATTAGTATTGGGGAAAAAGTAGGTGAACGTGCATATGGTGCATTTTGTTATGATTATACTTTAAGGACATTTACATATTTTATGGGAGAAAATTTTCCAACAAAAGAAATTTCACAGCAGATCAGAACAATAGATTTTATGCCTACAATTTTAGATTGTTTAAAAATACAAAACGATGCAAAGTATGAAAAAATGGATGGTGTTTCCCTCTTACCTCTCATTGACGGAGAACTCTTATCTGAAAAGATTGCTTTTTCAGAAACAGGAAATCCATTAGAAGAAAAAGCACCACCAAAAGAACCCAATACTAAATGTATAAGGACATCTAAATGGAAATTAATAATTAATGAACACAACAATACTAGAGAATTATATAATCTTGAAGAAGATCCAAATGAAAAAGAAAATTTATCTGGAAGTGGTCTAAAAATAGAACAAATTTTATGGTCAGAATTTTTAAAAATTAATAATAATTTTTAACAAAAAATTTTTTTTGCATTTTCTAGATCTTGTGGTGTATCAATTTCACACCAATTACCATCTACAATAATTGGATCTACATTGATTTTTTGATCAATTAATTCCTGTATCATGTCTGTCAAATATGCTCTTTCAAATATTAGTGAATCATGAAATGGGCTCAATCTATTTTTTTCTATTTTATTATATTCTGTAACAAATTTTTCAGAACCTTTCTCAGAAAATTTCATTATTCCAATAAACTCTCCATTTTTTTGTCTTTCAGATATTGTTGAAATATTCTTTTTGATTTGAATTACTTTATTATTTTCAATAATTACATTATCGGCTTGTGATTTTGGATGTTCTGTTCTATTTTCATATTTTTGTTGCCAATTCATATCTGTAACCACACCTATATCTACATCAGATTTTACAATTTGCTGAAGGATTTTTTCATCAAATAAAATATCAGAATAAATAGTAATTACATCCCCTTTAATTTCATTTTTTGCAGCCATTAGACTCAAAAGTACATCATGCTGTTCATATTCCAAATCTTCAATGTATTGAATATCCTTAAACTTGAATTTCTCTTTATGAGGTCCCGTGATCATTATAATTTTATTAATTCCATTATTTTTTAAAAGATCTATCTGTCTTTCTAGAATACTTTTACCATTGATATCAAGTAATCCTTTTGGAAGTTCTCTTGTTTGATCTCCTAATCTTTTTGCAGAACCTGCAGCAATTATAATTGCTTTCATATCATTTTTGAAAAGAGTTCATTACTCTATCTCTAATAGTTTTAGGTTCCCATGAAACCCTTTTGCTTTTTTCCTTACTTGTTGAAATTATTATGCCATCATTTTTTAGACATTTATTAATAAAGTGTTCCAATGTAAAATCTTGAACTCGTACAAAATTTTCAATCTTATTTTTCTTTAAATAATAAAATATTTTACGTTGTATTTCTTCATTCAATTTATGTATCCCATTTTTTTTAGGTCTTTTTCTATATCGGATTCTTGTTTTTTTATTTCATACATTTCTTGAAGATTAAATATGTCTTCCATGGTAGTTAAATTTGTTTTAACTTCACTTAGACTTTTTGCAGTAGATAATTGATTTAGATGTTCAGCCATTGCCCAATGAGCTGCTCGTAATGATTGATTTGCATAAATTACCATT
>TARA_B110000438_G_scaffold300088_1_pt1 | contig 20426 bp, 16 predicted proteins | sample TARA_B110000438 | Tara Oceans TARA_B110000438 (sample SAMEA4398413) | marine metagenome | biome: Polar Biome; feature: [MES] marine water layer (ENVO:01000295) within the mesopelagic zone...; material: water (ENVO:00002006), including particulate matter (ENVO:01000060) such... | reverse complement strand
ATTGGAAAAAAGTAGAACAATATACCGATGGCTTTTACAGCAATGATGAGTTCACTGAAAATCAAGAACAAGTCAATCGCAATTATTTAGGTAACTATGATCGTTTGGTACAAATTAAAAATCAATATGATCCAAACAATTTATTTCGCCTGAATTCTAATATAAGGCCCTCTGTTTAGAGCTGGAATTAATCTTTAATTGGGTCTCTTTGATCTTTATAAGCTTGAAATGTGCCAGTTCTTTTTTTCCAAGGTCTTTCAGATTCGAAGTAACCGGGTGACTCTTTTTCAATATAATTGATCAACACTGAAGGAACATCATCTTCTAGATTCTCAACTTTCTTTCCAACAGCTTGCCAATAATGTCCGCCTGGTCTTTGTCCCATCAGGAAGAATGGATACCAACTTGTGTTATGGGTGGATGTAATTGTCATAGGAATACTATCAAGATCAGGGTTATTTAGATCAGATAGCTTGCCATGGTAGGTTTCAACATAAAGAAAGCTTAATTTTTCTCCAGTGGAAGCTTTTTTCCATATTTTTGGATCAAGTTTATTCACAAAATTTAAATAGGCAGGCTCTTCCAACCACAGTTCATCACCTCGCGATTTAAATGGTCTTAAATCAGGCTTGATAACACGATCAAATGGACCACCAACAATTTTTACTGGTCGATTTACTTCGCCCGTGAAGGGATTTTCAAATTCTTCAACAGGGTCTCCCGTCTTTAAATCCATAAAATAACCACAATCATAAAGTGTATAGTAATATCCATTATCTACCCAAGGTTTCCAAACTCCTTTCAAGACACCTGTATGACCAATCATTGGTTTAACTCCATCTTCTGGAGTCATACCAAATATCGTACCTTTGTAATAGATATGGACCATACTTCTTACGCTAGTGCCAATCAATTTGGCATAAGCTAGAGCATTCTGTATTGGATCATTTAAATCAACCTTTTGATTAATCAAGTTGATTCCTTGGCCAGATACTATATGCGGTGAAGCAGCTATAGCACTCATGCCACCAATTAATTCCCTTCTATTGATGTGTTTTTTTATAAGCATTACTTTTGTTTACCATTTTCCCTAAAATTCTTTAATGTGCTTGTTGGTTGTGTCCATGGATTAGCTGATTCAAAATAATTTTTTTGCCTATCATCTAAAAAATTCTTCATTGAATCAGGGACGTCATACCATGATTGTATTTTATTCCCTACAGCCTGCCAGTACATTTTTCCATCGACATCACCCATATCAAAGAATGGATACCATGGGCTTAGATAGTTATAGGTCATCATGGATGATGCTATAGAAGATGCATCATTGAGTTCTGACATTTTTCCCTTGAAGATAATGTTTGCAAATGCCGTCTGCTTCTCTTTATTATTGGTCTCCGATACACCAAAATATCCCATCCTCGTTTTTGGTTCTTGAATCCAAACATCATCTCCCGAAACAACCCAATCCAGTTGATTTGGTTTAATAATGGTTTCATAGGGTCCACCTTTAATATTTGAAAGCTGATTCTTTTCATTGGTAATTGGGTTTTGAAAGGTCTCAATATAATCCTTAGAATCCAGAGAATGAAAGAAACCAGATTCAAATAAGGTGTGGCGAAAAGAGTTCTGGCCTAGCTTCTCCCAAACACCTTTTAAAATAGCTTGAAACCCAATGAATGGTATAGCTCCATCATTCATGTATGCAAATATTGTTCCCTCAAGACTGTAATGAACCATTGCTTTATTGGTTGAACCTATTAGCTTTGCATAGGCATATGCGCTGTCTCTTGAATCATTTAAATCAAGCTTATTTTGCGAATAGTTACCTGTTAATAAATCTCTTCGATCCATTCTTTAATCCTAAAATTGACAATAATCCTCTTTTTCAACCAAATCAAAAACAAAAGTAAACTTAGCTACACCTATAAGAACTGCCATAATCATGCCAAGTTCATAGAGTTCACCATCATTAAAATCCAATTTTAATTTTTCATATAGTGGGGCATCCAGTTTACCTTGATTGTTGGTCAAAACCATCTCATCAGCCAACTCCAATGCGCCTTTTTCTCTCGATGAAAAAGGACCATTCTGATAATCATTCAATGCATCAATTTGCTGTTCAGTCACTCCAGATTCTAACGCATGAAAAGTATCGCCCTTATTGCAAAAAGCACAACCATGGACATTAGCCAATCTTAATCTGACTAACTCAACCAATGTTTTTTCAAACCTACCCGAATAGAAAAGTTTCTTATAAAAATCCTTGAAATACCATTCATACACCTCAGGGTTGTTTCCTGAAACTTCAATAAATGTGGCATCGCCAGTAAGTTTTGTTGCTTGATCCCATCCTGTTTTCATATTATTAGGAAGATAGTCTCGTCCTACTTTATTCATCTGTGGTTGTGGTTTAGCCATGATTATCCTTATCTATTATGAGATCTAATCTTATATCATGAACCTTCATAATGTCTAAGATGCTTTTCTATTATTTTTTAATGCCTCGGTATTCTTAAGATGAGTATGGGGATTGATAGGCTTTCTAAAATGGCTCACAATATCTTGTGTTAGCCCTTTTCTATTGAGTGTATAGAGATGAAAATTATCAACACCCTCTTTTTGTAAGCTCTCAATTTGATCAATAGCGATGCTTTGACCTAACTCTTGTATACCCAGTAGATCAGTTGCCTTAATTGCAGCAAATTTTTGCTCCATTGATTTGGGAATTTTTGCACCACATACAGTTGCAAATTTTTTAACTTTTACAAAATCACTGATGGGTAATATCCCAGCAGAGATGCGGGTATCTATACCAAATTTATTAACATTGTCACGATAGGTCAAAAAATCTTCATTATTGAAAAACCATTGTGTGACTATTTCATCAATGCCGATCAAGCATTTTTCTTTCAAGTATCTTAAATCTAAATCCTGACTGATCGATTCAGGGTGAGCCTCTGGATACCCAGCAGTAAATATATGAAAATCAAATTGATCTGACAGTGCTTGAGTAAAATCTTTCGCATCTATAAATCTATCCATATCATTGGAATCATTAGAATTAGGATCGCCTCTAAGGGCTACAATGGATTTTACTCCTATGTCATCATAATCTTTTGCCATTGAGAGAATGTCTTCTTTCGAATATTTAGCACAAGTCATATGAGGAACGATTGGAGTATTAATCCTTGATGATATTCTTTGTACCATATCCAATGTACCATTCTGACCATTGGCATTGAAACTATGAGTGATACTCATATAATCAGGCTCATACAAAGACATAATCTCAGCTTGATCGCTTAGATCAGATTTATCTGCTTCCACCTGAGGTGGAAAATATTCAAGAGAGAAAGAAATCATAAATTTATTTACTATTTATCAATTGATAAATAAGATTATAATATCTCTCTTTAATTTATCAACTGATTAACACATACTTTATTTAATATGTCTGAAAAATCTCATCTAAACTGGCAACCAAATAATAGTGAAAGCACTCTGCTGACTGATTTTCTTTGCTACTTAGAGAAAGAGAAAGATCTCAATTTTGATGACTATGAACAATTACACTCATGGTCAGTTAATCATTATGGTGACTTTTGGAATTCTTTTGCGAAATACTCCAATGTAACTTTTACAACTAAACCCACAAAGATAATCGAAACAGCTGATCATATTATGAACTATGAGTGGTTCCCAAATTCAACACTCAACTTTGCTTATCACCTACTCCATAGGACAAACAATAACCCGGCTATTATTTATCGTGATGAAGAAGGAAAGCGATTGGAGATGAGTCATAAGGAACTTTATTCATCTGTTGCTAAATTAACAGGATTTCTGATAAAAAAAGGCATCAAAAAAGGCGATGTAATTGCTGCAGTAATGACTAATCGTCCAGAAACAGTTGTCGCTATGCTTGCTGCTTCGAGTATTGGTGCAATATGGACTTCCTGCTCTCCTGACTTCGGTATTGAAGGAATCATTGATCGAATTGGTCAAGTAAAGCCAAAAATATTATTCACAACTGATGGTTATCAATATGGGGGTAAATATTTTGACTTATCAGATAACATTTACTCTCTTGAGAAAAAACTTGATAGCTTGAATCAAATTATATTAATTAGCGATAAATCAACAACAGATATAAAAAAATTTCCTGGTGCAACTAATTACAAGGATTGCCTACTCGATGATCATAAACTAGAGTTTGCATCTCTCCCCTTTAATCATCCACTTTTTATAATGTATTCATCCGGAACAACGGGCAAACCAAAATGTATTATTCATGGAGCAGGAGGAACACTTCTGCAGCATTTAAAAGAGCATCGCCTACATGTAAATCTTAAAAAAAATGATCGTCTTTTCTTTTTTACTACTTGCGGTTGGATGATGTGGAATTGGTTAATTAGTGCCTTAGCCAGCGAAGCAACTATCATCCTCTATGAAGGATCACCTTTTTTTCCTAATGATAATCATTTATGGCAAATTGCTGAAGATGAAAGAATAAATATCTTTGGAGTCAGTCCTGGGTATTTAAGTTCATTGATGAATAAAAAATATACGCCCATTGATTACAATAACTTGAGCACTATTAGAACTATTTTATCGACAGGTTCTCCATTGCTTATAGACCATTTTGAGTACATCAATCAGTCGATAAAAAAAGAGGTTCAGATTTCGAGTATTTCAGGTGGAACGGATATTATTTCTTGTTTTGCTCTGGGAAATCCTAATCAACCAGTATTCAAAGGCGAAATACAATCTAAGGGTCTAGGTATGGCTGTGAAAATATTTGACGATTCAGGTAAAGAAGTCCCGAAGGGTGTTAAAGGTGAATTGGTTTGCACTCAACCATTTCCATCTATGCCAATAGGATTCTTTAATGATCCCACTAATGAAAGATATAAAAAAAGTTATTTTAATAAATATAACAATGTGTGGGCCCATGGAGATTATGCAACAATTACAAAAAATAATGGTCTCATTATCTTTGGTAGATCTGATGCAACATTAAACTCAGGTGGTATTAGAATTGGTACTGCAGAAATATATAGACAATTGGAGAGGTTTCCCAATATAGTTGAATCAGTTGTCATCGATGAGAATGATGGTAATGGCTCTTTTGTATCTCTCTTTGTCGTATTAAAAAAAGATGAATCTTTAACTACAAAATTGATTACTGCAATAAAAAAAGAACTTAAACTAAAAGCAAGCCCTAGACATGTGCCTAAAAAAATAACTTCCGTACCTGATATTCCCAGAACAAGAAATGGAAAAATTTCTGAACTTTCAGTCAAGGCAGCAATCAATGGGAAAGAAATAAAAAATATGGAGGCGCTTGCCAATCCAGAATCTTTAAAATTTTATAGAAATATTACGAGGCAAAACTGACATAAAGACTAAATGCATTTAATATAAAACTAAATAAAAATATGACAAAAAAAATAACAGAAAAAGAAACATTAGAATATCCATTCTCAAAGAGACCTCCCAATGGAGATGTTTTAGAGGTATCACCCAATCTTTATTGGCTGAGAATGCCACTACCTATAGCATTAAATCATATTAACTTATGGCTTTTAGAGGGAAAAAATGGGTGGACAATTATTGATAGTGGAATGGCGAACGATGAATCAAAGGAAGTTTGGATAAATTTATTTGAAACATTGTTCAAGGGAAAATCTTTGGAAAAACTCTTAATTACTCATATGCATCTTGACCATTCTGGTTTGGCAGGATGGCTGTCTGATCATTGGAATCTTGATCCATACTTTACTGAAAAAGAATATCAAGAAACTCAGATATTAAGTGAAGGTATAGAAAAATCACAAGAATTTATCGCATTGGATTTTTACAAAAGCTGTGGTTATGATGATGCATCTATCAAACGTTATTTGGAGCGAGTCTCTTATAGAAAAACATTAGTCACTCCTCTTAATAGGGGTTATAACAGAATAAGAGATAAAGAAATTATTACACTTGGTGATCATGAATGGGAGATCATGATAGCCACTGGTCATTCTCCAGAGCACGCTTGCTTGTACTCGAAAGAAAATAATATTTTTGTGTGTGGAGATGTCTTATTACCGAGAATTACTCCCAATATAAGTGTTAGACCTTTTCATGCTGAAAGCAACCCATTGAATGATTGGATAAACAGTCTCAAAGAAATCAAAGAAAGGGTTCCAGATGATGCTCTAATCCTTCCGTCTCATGGTTACCCATATTATGGAGCTCATAAAAGAATTGATTCAATAGTCGAAGATCATATGGATAAACTTAAAAGTCTTCATAAATTTTGTAAGCATTCAAAAAATGTCATTGAGGTATTTCCAGCATTGTTTGCAAATGAGATCAATGAAAATGCTCTCATCTTAGCTGTGGGTGAAAGTCTGGCACACTTAAATTATTTAATTGGTGAAGGAAAAATGGAGATGAAAAAAAATAGTGATGGCGTTAATTGTTACAAAAGCATTTGATTGAGGGAGGGAAATTTTGACTGTTATTTTTGATGATACAAAAACTTTTGAGTTCTCAATTCCAATCATTGTAATCGGTTCGGGAGGTTGCGGTCTATCCGCTGCGCTGGCTGTAAAAGAAAAAAATACAGAAGTTTTGGTCATTGAAAGAGACCCAACACCATTGGGAACAACCGCTATGTCTACAGGCTTGATACCAGGAGCCAATACAAGATTCCAAAGAGATGCAGGCATTGAAGATGATCCTAAGTTGTTTGCAGAAGACATCATGAATAAAGCGAGAGGTCTGACTGATTTAGAAATTGCCAATTGTTTGGCGAATGAATCCTCAAAAACTATTGAGTGGTTGGCAGATAAACACCAAGTTCCGCTGAGTCTAGTTGATAGCTTTCTCTATCCTGGGCACTCAGTAATGAGGATGCATGGAACACCAAATAGAACTGGTAGTGAGTTAATGGGAGCATTGTGCAGGGCAGCTGAAAAATTAGAAATTGATATATTGACAAATACCCTAGTAACGGACTTGTTCGCAGACAGTGATAAAAATATCATTGGTGTAAAAGTTCTTGGAGCTGATGGAACAACCGATGAAATAGGTTGTGATGCTCTGATACTTGCCTGCTGTGGTTTTGCTGGAAACCCTGAAATGTTGGAAGAATATATGCCACAAATAAAAGAAGCTGAGTTTTTTGGCCATCCTGGTAATAAGGGTGATGCTATTCTCTGGGGTAAAGCTTTAGGCGCAGGCTTGGCTGATATATCATCTTATCAAGGTCATGGAGGCTTGGCCGCTGGAAGAGGTGTACCAATTTTATGGCCAATGATTATGGAAGGAGCATTTCAAATCAATGAAAATGGGGATCGATTTTCAGATGAATCTAAGGGATATTCTGAACAAGCAGTTGAAGTGGTAAGCCAACCGAATAAAATTGCTTGGAATATTTTCGATGAAAGACTTCATAACTTAATGATGGAATTTGAAGACTATCATAATGCAATTGAAGCCAAGGCAATCCTAAATGCACAATCGATTAATGAGCTGAGCGAACTGATTGGAATACCTGATTCAATACTAAAAAATACCATACAAGGAGTAGAAGAAATGGTTGATGGTAAGCGAGAGGATGTATTTGGTCGTGATTTTAAAGGTAAGCCAAAACTATCATCACCCTACTATGCCGTTAAAGTAACAGGAGCTTTATTTCATACTCAGGGTGGTTTAGTTGTTGATCAAACAGCTAGAGTTTTAGATGAAAAAGGAAATCCTTTGCCTAATTTATATGCAGGAGGAGGATCTGCAAGAGGTATTTCTGGGCCCTCAGACTGGGGATATATGGCAGGTAATGGACTTTTAACTGCAACTACATTTGGAAGATTAGCCGGCTTGGCTGCTTCAGATCAATTAAAAAGATAATCGATGCTATTTTAATACGGGTCGATGAATTAGGTTTAGATGAAAAATGATTTTTAAAAGTTAGATAACTACTCAGAACACTATTTATCATTTGATAAATTAATGATATATTAATGAAAATCAATGGAGACAGCATGAAAGAAAATAAAGGGCCCTTAAACGGAGTCAAAGTATTAAGCATTGGTACCTCAATAGTAGGTCCTTGGGCAGCCACATTACTCGGTTATCTAGGTGCTGAAGTATTTAAAGTTGAGCCACCAAAGGGTGAGTTCTTAAGAATGTTATACCCTCATCAAAACAAACTCTCAACCGCATATAGCTCAACTAATCTTAATCAAAAATCTGCTGGTCTAAATACCAAAGAAGAAGAAGGAATGAATGCAATGTTAGGATTAGCAAATAAAGCCGATATCCTCATTGAAAACTTTAGACCGGGTGTTGCAGAACGAATTGGAATTGGTTATGAAACATTACATGAATCAAATCCTAATTTAGTTTTCGGCTCCAGTTCTGGTTATGGTGACGATGGTCCTATGAAGAACCTTGCTGCACTAGAGCCTCATCTTCAAGCTTTCAGCGGAATGAGTGGGGTAACTGGAAATCAAGGTGACGATGGTCAGTTGGTCAGATTTACACATTTAGATCCTACTGGCGCTGTCTTTTTTTGTGGTCTAATAATGCTTGGATTGATAGAAAGAGAGCGTTTTGGTCATTCTTGCTGGGTTAAAACCTCGCATTTAGCAAATGCCCTAGCAAATATGAATAATAAGGTATCTGAAGTCTTATTAGCAAATAGTCCAAGTAAGCCACTTGGGAGTGGGTCTTCTACTTCTGCACCAAATCGTTGTTACATTTGTGAGGATAAAAGATACATTGCTGTTTCTTGTGAAAATCAATCACAATGGTTGGGGTTCTGCAATGCACTGGAATTGAATGATCTAGTCGAAGATATCAGATTTCTGAGCAATACAGACAGGGTAAAAAATCGCAGTGAACTTGACGAAATCCTAGAAAATCATTTCCTACAAAAGCCAACTAGATGGTGGTCTTTGAGGCTTGATAAAGAAAATGTACCCAATAGTTTCGACCTATGCTTTGATGATCTTCAATTTCATCAACAAATTGTTGAAAATGACTTCTTAGTTGAAGTTGATGGAGAGCACACTGGTCCATTCTTTGTAGGAGGATTACCTTGGGAATTTAGTGAAACACCTGCCAAAATAGACACTTCAATTCCGGTACCAGGAAAAGAAACAGAAAATGCAATCAATCGAGGCTTTGAGAGTAGTTCAAAGAAGACTGTAGAAACTGAATCTGAGTCTCCTGAATACCCATTAAAAGGAATACGTGTATTGGATATCTCTCAAGGATATACAGGACCATATCTTAGCTTTATGCTGGCTGAGGCTGGAGCGGAAGTGACAAAAATCGAACCAATTGGTGGGGACTGGTCCAAGAAATTAAGTCCACAAACAAAAAATGGAATGAGCGCTCTATATCAATCATTTAATAGGAATAAAGAAATCATTGAAATGGATATTCAATCAGAGAGTGGTCAGAAAGATTTTGAATCGCTTTTAAGTCAAACCGATATATTGATTGAAGACTGGGCCAAAGACTCTTTTGAAGCAAAAAAATATGATTATAAAAAAATAAAATTAGAGAACTCTAATATTATTCATTACTCTTTATCAGCATTTGGGCATTTCGGTCCAATGAAAAATAAACCAGGCAGTGATCTGGTTATTCAAGCCATGTCAGGCTACCTTAGGACCCTAGGGAATGTAGGTGAAGATCCAGTAAGAGTTGGTGCAGATGTTGTATCCACTTGTACTGCGGCTATGAGTTTAATCGCAATACTTGCAGCTCTTTATCATCGAATACAAACGGGAAATGGTCAAAAAGTTTCAGCGAGTATGCTTGGAACGATGATGACGCTAAAAACACTTCAATGGTCTGGATTCAGTGATCCAGATAGTTGGGATGGAAACTTCTGCAAAAATGAAACTGATGGATCAAATTATGGGCAAAGAACAAATGATAAATCTATTTTTGCAACGCCCTCTCCTGCGCTTACAGAAGATAAATTTTATGAAATGATTAAAGAGTTTGGAATGTATGATGATTTCATGAAGGATGAAGTTCTAGTTCAAAACTGGTGGAATTCATTTGGAGTAGGCATTAAAGCTAGTCATGCTAGACCATTGTGGGATAAATATTTAACAAAAATGTCCTCCGATCAGGTTCTAGAGATATTTAATCGTTATGAAGTATGGGCTGTTGAGTTTTCTGATATTGAAGAGTTAATTAATCATCCACAAGTAGAGTTTCTAGGTATGTTTGAGAAAAGTGGAGATGATACCTATCTGAGGTCGCCATGGAAAACTCCTTGGGGCTTTCCAAAAATCAAACCCATTACATCTTAAATGAAAACATGGTGATAATTTGAAAAAAGATTATGTTGAGACCAATTTAGGACAAGTTCATTATTTGACTTGTGGTGAGGGTGAACCTCTCTTAATGTTGCATATGACTCCTCAATCTTCTTTGCAATTTATTCATACATTTGATTATTTAAATAAACTTGGTTACCAAGTAATTGCTCCCGATACATTGGGTTATGGCATGTCTGATAAGCCTGAAAAGCCATTAACTATTGAAGAATATGCCTCTGTAATACCTCAGCTATTGAAGAAGATGAACTTGGATAAAGTGACAGTAGTAGGTCATCATACTGGAGCATCAATAGCTTGTGAATTCGCAAAGTCTTGCCCCGATAAGGTTAAAAAACTTATTCTGCATGGCGTACCTCTTTATACTCAGGAAGAAAAAAATGAAAGAATGGATAATCTGAAGGTAGACCTATCTCCAAAAAAAAATGGTTCTCATCTTTTAGATTATTGGAACTGGATACAAAGCAGGGTTGGTGATAGGGCTAGTCTAGAATCATGTCATATGTCTCTGCTTCATGTATTTCTAGCTGGAGAGGATGAATGGTTCTGCCATCATGCTGCATTTTCTTATGATTTAGAAACAACCATTTTAGAATTAAAACAACCCTGTCTAGTAATTACAAATACAGGAGATCCATTGCATTACATAATCCCTAGAGTTCAGAAACTAAGAACAGATTTTACTTATAATGAAATGGAAGGTGGGTCAGTATTCATCATAAGAGACAACTCAAAAGAATGGGTTGATTCTTTTATTGATTTTTTAAACTAATAATGATCAGAATAGAATTTAATAAAGATAAAAGAGAGATTAGATAATGCAATACAAGTTACCGGAAGAAACCATAATGCTTCAAGATGCAGTAAAGCGATTCGTTGATAAAGAATTGTTACCACTGGAAACACAACTGCCTGAAAGACCTAACTCGTATGAGCTTCCCCAAGACCTCTACCTAGAATTAACTGGGAAAGTACATGAAATGGGACTCGCAGCAAGAGAAACACCTGAAGATGCAGGAGGAGCAGGATTAGGACCATTAGATAATTGTATTATCACTGAACAGGTTCATAGATCCACAGCAGGATGCAGTGTATTCTCAGCTACTTTTGCATCAATGCTATATGAATTAGGAACTGAAGAACAAAAAATGAAATATATGGTGCCTTCCGTCAAAGGAGAGTTTCATGGCAGTAGCGCCTTCAGTGAACCGGTTGCTGGTGGAGACATGGCAGGCATTCAAACCACCATTGAAGAAAAAGATGGAGGATGGGTAATCAATGGAAATAAATGCTGGATTTTCAAAGCTAACACCGCACGGTTTATATTAGTATTAACTAGATTGAAAGGCACACAAAGACATGAGGGCATGCAGTGGGTTATTGTTGATGCTGATACTCCAGGATTTAAAGTCGGTAGGGAGCAAAAGATGATACATGGTCAATCCACCTATGAACTGTTTTTTGACAATTGTTGGGTTGACAAAAATCAGCTATTGGGTAAACCCGGAGAAGCATGGAGTTCAGGTACGGATTATCTCTTTTCTGGCAGAATACAAATCGCAGCAAGAGCGATGGGGATTGCTGATCGCTGTCTAGAAATGGCAATTGACTATGCAAAAATAAGACACACCTTTGGAAAACCACTATCTTCAAGACAAGCTATTCAATGGATGATAGCCGATTCAGCTATTGAATTACACACTTGTAGATTAATGGTTTATGATGCTGCACTTCGAGCACAAGAAGGTGAAAAAGTCTTTATACAAACAGCAATGGCTAAAATATATGCAACAGAAATGGTAGCTAAAGTTGTGGATCGTGCCATGCAAATTCATGGTGCCGCAGGATTATCAGATGAAACGATACTGGAGCGATGCTATCGTGATATAAGACCTATGAGAATTTATGAAGGTACTTCAGAAGCAATGAGAAGTATGATTGCTAAAGACTTACTCCGTTAACAAAAGAGATAATTTATGCTGCCTTTTAAAATAAGATTTGGTTGGGGAATTGGAACATTGACTGTTTCATTAATGTTTCAAGCAACAGGATTACTCTTGCTTATTTACTTGACTGATTTTGTTAAGCTTGATGCGACAACTGCTGGGCTTCTCATTGGTTTATCTAAAATCTATGATGCAATAACAGATCCAGTTATGGGAAGAATAAGTGATCGAACTAAAAGTCCTTGGGGGAAAAGAAGGCCCTATGTATTTCTAGGAACACTAATGTGTGCTGGTTCTTTTATATTGCTTTTTAACCTCGCATCATTTGCAGATTCACCTAATATTGTAATCATTACATTGTTCGCACTGATCTTGAATGCTACAGGCTATACGGTTTTTAATGTCCCCTACTTAGCAATGCCAGCTGAAATAACAACTGATTACAATGCCAGAACTGATTTGATGTCCTATAGGGTAATGGCTGTCGCTGCCGGTCAGCTTGGAGGTTCAGCCTTAGGTCCAGCTTTAGTTGTGTATTTCGGAAGTGGCATCAGTGGCCATACTGGGATGGCCAATATTTTAGCAATCATTATGGTTTGTGCAGGATTGGCTTGTTTTCAACTGACCAAACAAGCTTCTTATGTCACACCTTCTCTGGCCCAAAAAAACACTTCTTCTTTTCTCAAACAATTTAGAACGGCATTCCAAATCAAGCCTTTTGCAATCTTACTGGGTATTAAGGTGACTCAACTAACTGGGTTTGCAATATTCCTAGGCTCTCTACCATATCTCTTTACTAGAGTGATGGGATTGTCTTTAAGTTACATTGGTTTCTACTTTCTTATACAAGGAAGTGTAATGTTTATTTCTCAACCTATTTGGGTTCGTATTGTTTCTAAAATTGGTAAAAAAAGAAGCTATTACCTCGCCTCATTAATATGGGGGTTAGGAGCATTATCTTGGATGCTAGCCTCACAAGGTGAGACAAATGCTGGCATCATTGCGAGGGGTATACTCTTAGGTATTGGAGCTGGTGGTCTGTTGCTAGTGGGACAATCGATGTTGCCAGATACTATGCAGTATGATTTTCAAAAAAGTGGTCAACGCAGAGAAGGTATCTTGGCTGGTGTCTATACTACAGTTGAGAAACTCTCATTTGCTATTGGTCCTTCTATTTTAGGATTGATATTGGGTTTATCTGGGTATAACCCAAATGAAACAATACAAATCGATAATGTAATAAAGATAATATATCTTTCAGCAGGAGGTTTCCCTGTCATAACTTTAATTATTAGTTGTCTTTTAATGTTTTTCTATAATGTGAATGAAGAGACATTAAAAGAAAAGCAAAAAGATACTTAGCCTAAGGAAAATAAATGAAAAACTGCGATACATTAATAAGGGGAATAATAATCTCCATGGATCAGAATAGAAGAGTATTTATGGATGGCTACGTGGCGATCAATAATGGCAAGATAGAGTCTGTAGGTGTATTCGATCAATGCGAATATGAATCTAAAAATAATCTAGGAGGAAAGGGTTATGTAGTTCTTCCAGGGTTGATAAATGTACATTCTCATTTAATTCAAGGATGTATGAGAGGTATGGCAGAAGGAACAACTTTTGAAGAGCGTCTTTTTGGGTTCTATTATCCAATGACAGGAGCTTGTGATGAAGAAAGATCATATGATGCAGCAATGCCTTCTATTATGGATCTAGTCTTGAGAGGGGTAACTACAACTGCTGATGATCACTTTACTCATTTACATAAAAAATCAATTGATGGAGTGCTATCTGCCGTAAATGATTCTGGAATTCGTTGCAGAATGGCTCGCCTAACCATCAATGATAAGGATGCCGTTCCTGATGGCTTCGGTGAAACACTCGATGAAGGAATAGCTGAAACAGAGCGCGTCAAATCGAAATGGGAAAATAAAAAAATCTCAGTCACAGCCTCCACTATTGGAATCACCTATTGTGAACCTGATCAGCTTATTGAATTATGGAAATGGACCGATGAAAATAATCGACAATTTGATATTCATGCTCCTGCTGTATTTGATCAAAAATACTTAGCTGCAAGAAGAGGTTGGGAAGGAGGCTCTTTCGAATGGTTAGACCATGTAGGAATTCTGGGTCCAAATGTTATTGCTGCTCATGCTCAAAACTTAAGACCTGGAGAGGAAAAATTAATTGCTGAGGCTGGAGCCTCAATAGCTTTAGTTCCTGATATGGAACAAGTACTAGGTTTGGTTAACTTTAATGCGAGACCTTTTCTAGATTCTGGTATTACTTGTGGGCTTGGTCTAGATGGTGCTGTTGTTGCTTATGGACATAATATCTGGACAGCAATGAGAGGGTACTTAACCGCTCAAAGAATGGGAGATCAACATCGATTAATGATGTCTGAAACTGATATCAAGTGGACTGGTGAAGAAGTACTTTATGGAAGCGCTGAACAAGCATTAGAATTAGCAACAATAGATGGAGCAAAGGCTTTAATGATGGATGATAAAATAGGATCCATTGAAAATGGTAAAGAAGCAGATCTAATACTAATTGATCGAAATGAAGAAAGTCACCTCACACCAATGGGTTCATTGATCGCAAGTCTGGTTTATGGCAATGGTCCAAATCAAAATGCAATCGAGGCTGTAATGATTCATGGTGAAGTGATAGTCAAAAAAGGAAAGCATCAATCATTAGATCATCAGGAGATAGTTAAAAAATCAGATCAAGTGCAAGAGGTTCTTTTAGATGAGACGAATGCAAGGCAATACCTTAGAAAGAGAAGTCGCTTTAATTGGGTCGATTAAGACAGTTCAGAACTAAGCAATCTTTTTAATCTTAAAACAGATGACTCTGGTGTTGTCAAAACTCGCAACCCAGGTTTTCTCTTATTGATTTGTGATAATGCAGTTGCCATAGAAAATTGCCCTAAAATAAGTGTACAACTATCATCTGAATCTAATGCAAGATTGGTTATCCGCTTATCATGCTCACTTACTGAACCACTCTGAAGCAAACTAAGTGCATCTTCGACATAAGCTCCTTCAACCTCTAGTTGGATATTAAACTCAATCATCATTGATTTAACTTCTTTCATTAAGAGTTCCAAAGAAGGTAAGAATGTTACTAATATTTTTATCTTTTGCTTCAAATGAATGGCATCATAAAATGCCGCTTCATTTGGTCTGAGAATAGGAATACTATACTGATCTTTTACTTGATTAATTTCATCGCCAAAAGCAGAACAAGTATATAAAATTGCATCAACATTCTCTGCTGTTGCTATTTTTGCTAGTTCGTTAATCCTTTTACCAATGGTATTTTCATTTTGCATAAGCTTTCGATCTATTGATAATGATAGATCAGAGTAATTAGTTAAAATTGCCTCAGGCCACAACTCATGAAAAGAATTCCAAACTGGTTTTTTAGATTCTTCCAATGCATGAATGAGAGCTATTTTCTTTGCTTGAATCATTGCATTATTTTTCAGGAATTACTGGAAGTAACAGAAATGAAGACTCATTCTTATCAAAATGAATCTTGGTCTGACCACTAAACTCATTACCCCTATCTTCAGGATCATTATGAAGAAAAGGACCACATCCTGTTAATTGATTCTTAAAATTGGATAATGTTTGATTTTCTGCAAGTGAATATTCATAGTCTTTTCCTTGAACCGATAAAACTAAATAATAGTCTTCAGGTATGACAATGGAGGTGGGCCATATTTCAATATTCATCTCTACTATTTCATCTTTTTTAAGTGGCCAAGATTCATCATGAGTGTGAAATGGTCTCCATGGTTTTGAAAGTTTTTTATCTAATTTTCTATGGGAAGCTCGAAGCCAACCTTGAGCAATAGGTGTATTAGGGTCCACTGCACCTTGAAAAACAATCTCATCATCTAAAGAGTTAAATAGCCTTAGTACAATGAAGATATCAGCATCAGCAGTAGAAGAGGATATCAGTAATTTTAGTGCTAAGGGTCCTGTAATCTCAGTCTTCTTTTTAAAGGGTTCGGATCGGAAATGAATCCCTTCTCCCATTGCGTCAAATACTAAACTATTCACATCATTATTTTTATCTTCTGATGAAATTTTTTTATCGGAAGATAAAAATAATTTTTTCCACTCTGTTCTGTCAATAGGCCATTCTTTCTCTTCTCTTTGTTCGAAGCCATCCACATTTCTGATCTGCAATTGTACCTTTGGTTGTTTCATCCAATCATTGTTCTCACCTTTCAAAAAATGCCCAAAAAAACGTTTTTGCAGTTTTACCCCATAATCTGTATAAAATTCAGTCCAATGTTCTAAACCATGTATTTCTAACCATTTTTGATCAGAAGCTGCTCTCAAATACCCCTCAATATTTCCTCTTAAATGCAACCCCTGTCCACCCCAATTTGCAGCTGAGAGTATAGGTACTGTGATGTTTTCCCAAACAGCTGAGCGCTCATGATGGTAGTTATCTTCAAATGGATGACTTCTAATTTCATCGCCAAATTGACATCTATTTAAAGCTAACTCTTCATCACTAAGACTCTCATTTCCACAAATTAGCTCACCAGTTAAATGGTTTCTTGGTCCATTTTCACCTAAACCATACTGAACTGTTTTTACTTGCATATCGAACCAGTTAGCCCAAAAAGTACTGAGGATGCCACCATGATGGGTCATATCTCTATACCAATCGCTTGCACCCTCCCATATACAAATTGCTTCTAAATATTTAGGTTGCTTTGATGCTACCAACCATTGATTGATACCAAAGTATGAAACACCATTCAAACCAACTTTTCCATTACTCCATTCTTGTTCGCCAGCCCATTCGATACAATTTGAAAAATCTAATGTCTCTCTAGGTGAAAAGTGGTCCACATAGCCAGGCGAGCAGCCACAACCTCTAGAGTCTACTCGAATACAAATGTAACCATCAGGAACCCATTTTTCAGGATCTACAACTTCCCAGTTTTGATATTTATTTGTCGAACCTTCAGTCACATCAGGATGTTTATCAGCCATTCTATCCCAAGCACTTGGATAACCTTGCTGAAAGGGAAGGCCTTTTGCATATGGCCCATAAGTCATTAACACAGGATATTTTCCGCTGCCTATAGGCCTAAATATATCAGCTCGTAAAACTAAACCATCTTCCATTTCAATTGGATGATTCCAGTCAATTTGCATACCATCTCTTATTTCTGATTTTTGTTTCATTAGTTTTCTATCTATTATTATTTCAATTTATCATGCAAATAATTGACTATGGCAACAGCGTCTTTTGGCCCCATCTGACCCTCTTCTATAGCCTCTGAATAACTGCTAAGTGCAGAAAAGGTAGTAGGTAATTTAAGTTTGAATTCTTGTGCTGTAGCCAATATAGAATTTAGATCCTTTTCCATACTTTTCATATCGAATGCAACAGGAAGATCAGCACCTAAAATAGTAGGTATTTTCATTGATAAAACTGCTAGAGCAGCAGAACTATCAGCAATTGCATCCAACATTAAATCATTTTTAAGACCGCCAGATGATCCTAAGCTAATCGCTTCAGCCAGTGATTGCCAGTAAACAGCCAAAGGTAAATTAACAACCAACTTTAGCAAAGCGCCGGAACCAATATCACCGGCATGAATAATTCTTCTAGAAAGTAATTCAAGAAGTGGTGTTGCTCGTTCAATGACCACAGTTGTGCCACCACAAAATATCATCAAGTTACCATCCGCTGCAGGAGCAACTGTTCCTGATACAGGAGCATCTATGAAGTCAGCACCTTGTTTTATTACTGCATTAGATATTGACTTAACTGTCTCAACTCGAAGGGTACTCATGTCAATAAATAACTTTCTTTCTACGTCTGCACTTAGCAAGCCATTTTTATCAAAAAATATAGATTGAATGGCTTGATCATCGCTAAGCATTGTAAAAATAAACTCCGAAGATTCACATGCTTCTTTGGGGGTCATCGCTAATTGAGCTCCCGCTTCAGTCAGAGCAGTGGTTTTTTTTTGATCGCGATTATATACAGTTAGTTGATGGCCAGCTTGCAGAAATAAAGGTGCCATTACTGCACCCATTTTTCCCAATCCCAGAAAGCTAATTGTTTTTTTCATTATGATTAATAGTATTAGTCATTATCAGGTACAAAAGATATAAGATCCAATGAGGTATTGGCTCCATCAATGCCTAGAGAATGATTCATGCCAATGGTAGTTGATGCCGGTTTATCATTAGGAAAATAGCTTGCCCAAGATTCTATGGACTCAGCAAACCATTGAAGATCATCATGAAAGCATGCTCGTCTAACAATATTTTCAACCGTTGTACCTGCGGACTCAGAAATGATATTAATATTCTCCATCATATACCTCATCTGCAACTGTGCTGGTCTTCCATACCATGGTGCTGCAGGATTTCTAGCCATGCCTTCAGCTAACTTCCCATTATTATCAAAAGCCATTTGGGTACTAAAAAATAATAAATTTCCAACTTTAATTGCTTGAGGCTCATGCCCCAATGGTTTTGGAGCATCGGAAGCTTCAATAACTTCTTTTTGTAACTGACTCTCGTTACTGAGTAGCATTAAGGAAGCTTCAACTTTTATGTCACTATGATTCATGCCTGAATGAGGAAGTACAAATCGAGCAGGAGGATTATTAGGAAACCATTTTTTCCATATTTCATCAATAACCGAAATATCACTAGGATCACCTACAAAAACTTCAGCTTTGACTGATTGTTGAAAACTACTGCCAGACTTTTCCGATATTTGTAATAATTTTTCAAGCATACGCTCAGTTTGTAATTCAATAGAGTCATTCGATGAAAGATCTTTATCCATTCCATTTTGATTACTAGTAAAGATCCAATCTCCTTTACGAATGGCATCTGTATGTAGTAGAGATTTTCTTGATTGATCTTCATCTAAAGAAAAATATATTGATTTATCTTTGCTAGCAAGACAAATTACCTCTAACTCAATTTGGGTTCCAACCCACATAAGTTCACTGATTCCTATCGAAGATCTTGGAGGTAGATAGCCTTGAAAGGATCTGTTCATTGAATTTTCATAAGGTCTTATATCTAAACGGTGTGAATTATCGGATGACAAGAAACTTTCTTGGCTTGGGTGTTGAGAGACAAACCATTCCCATGTTTTCATAGTATCCATTTTCATATTACAACCAGTTGCTTGAAGTGTTTGCTCAATATTTTTATAAATAAAGTCCGACTGAAGTTCCAAACCGCTGCTAGTCCCATTCTTACTGTTAGGTATAACCTCACTTGGTAAGCCGGTCTTAAAATCACTTGCCAATTGACCAGCGATAAAGACCCAGTCACCTACTTTAATAGCTGGACTATATGGCATTATAGGCTTAGGAACTCCATCTTCCAGACCAGGCCAAATAGCTATTGGTTTGATTGTCTTGTCTAATTTTTGAGTCATTTATGAACCATTAATAATTTCTAGTTATTACAAAGATATCATTCAATATAAACTAATGTTAATTGTTATATATGTTGAGATATAATACTATTTATCAATTGATCAATAAATAACCTTTTTAAATAATTTTTTAAATAATGAAATTATCAATTTTTACAATGCCCTTGCATCCACCTGAACGAAGTTACAAAGATGTCCTTCGCGAGGACAGAGAAGCTATTATCCTGGCTGATGAATTAGGTTTTGATGAAGCATTTATTGGTGAACATGTCACTGACAGAGCTGAACCTGTGACTTCATGTCTTATATTTATTGCTAGTCTTATCAATGCTACTAAAAACATTAAACTTGGAAGTGGTACAGTTAATCTTCCAAATAATCATCCGGCTGGAATAGCTGCTCAAGTAGCAATGATCGATAATATGTTAGAAGGAAGGTTTCTCTTTGGTATCAGTCCCGGTGGACTTTTATCCGATGCTGAAGTATTTGGTAACCTAGATAAAGATAGAACTGAAATGTTTGTTGAATCAATCAACCATATATTGGACATTTGGAGTAAAGAGGCACCATACAATCTTGAGGGTAAATATTGGAATATCTCAACAGAGAAGAATTTGGTTAAAGAAACAGGACAAGGGATTATAGTCTCTCCTTACCAAAAACCACATCC
>TARA_B110000438_G_scaffold34892_1_pt1 | contig 20477 bp, 19 predicted proteins | sample TARA_B110000438 | Tara Oceans TARA_B110000438 (sample SAMEA4398413) | marine metagenome | biome: Polar Biome; feature: [MES] marine water layer (ENVO:01000295) within the mesopelagic zone...; material: water (ENVO:00002006), including particulate matter (ENVO:01000060) such as...... | reverse complement strand
CTGGAGCCACTTGTGGCACCTTTTCTACTTGAGCTACTTCTTCTACAACAGAAGTTTCTTTAACCACTTCTGGTGATTTTTCAACTGGGGCTTCCCCTTCACCACCAATTCTGGCAATTACCGTTCCCACTTCAACCACATCATTTACATTAAATAATATTTCTGTCAACACTCCTGCAGCAGGAGATGGTACTTCTGAATCCACCTTATCTGTAGAAATTTCTAATAATGTTTCATCTAAAGCGATGGTGTCACCAATATTCTTCTTCCACTCAAGGACAGTACCTTCAGTGATTGACTCACCCATTTTTGGCATTATTACATCCATTGCCATGAATACTCCTTTTTAAAATTAATCTTTCAACTAATCTGATTTATAAATTTTATCTCAATTTTACAATGAGGGTATGCTTTATAAATTTGCTGATTCAATTCGATCTGAACTTCATCTTTTTGCATAAACTCAACAGAACATGGAATTTCAAATGAAATATTTGAGACCACTCCATCTTCTTTTATAATTCTTAAATCTTGAATTGTCCCCAACTCATCGTTTTTAATAATATGACTCACCATCTCCATAATATCATTTTCAATATTTCCATCTATTTTTACAGGATCAATATGCGTCACCACATTTGCATACATCTTCTTCGCAATTTTATCTTCAACTGAATCTGCAATAACATGGAGTTCATCGGCAGTTCTATCATGCCCCACCTCTATATGAAGTGAAATGAATTTTTTAACCCCATATTGATGAACAATAATATCATGCACATTCAATACACCATTCACTTCTCTAGCCATCGCAGAAATCGAGTCAATCATTTCTTTTGTGGGGGGCTTACCCAATAATTCATCCACCGCATTTCGAGCAAGTTCATATCCAGTATAAAGTATGAAAATAGAAACCCCAATCCCCATATAACTATCAAGTTCAGGCCAACCCAATCGAACACCAATGAGTCCCACCACTACCAATAAAGATGAAAGCATGTCACTTCGATGATGAACGGCATCACCTTTTAGGATATCCGACTCAATCAATTCACCCATTTCATGACTTACTCTAGCCATTATTTCTTTAATTACAATGGTAACCACTATTATGAAAATCATCCGTGGATCAACCATTAATTCTTCTGAATTATATAGTCTTCCAATCGAAGATTTTAAAAATTCAATCCCCACTAATCCAATGAGAAATGCAATGAGTAATGAACTAATTGTTTCCGCACGACCATGCCCAAATGGATGTTCAGCATCTGCCGGTTTCTGAGACAACTTGAATCCTAAAATTACAATACCACTGGTGGCCACATCCATGAGTGTATGAAATGCATCCGCTAATAATGCAATGCTCTGAGAAACAACGCCTAAAGATAGCTTTATTCCAAAAAGGAATAAATTGCTAAAAATAGAGAGATAGCCCTCCAACTTACCTACTTTTAATCGGTTCGACGGTTCAAGGGGATTATCTCCCTTTGAAATTACACGGTTAACTAAATATGTAGTAAATTCATTCATTTAACGATATGCGGGGATTCCAGTAATATCTTCACCTAAAACAAGGGTATGCATTTCGTGTGTGCCTTCATAAGTGTACACCGATTCGATATTCATTAAATGACGCATAATTGGATACTCACCCGTTATACCATTGGCACCATGAATTTCTCGAGCAAGCTTTGCACATTCACGGGCAACCCATACATTATTACGTTTTAGCATTGAAACCTGTTGATGACGTAAACTGCCGTCATCCTTATTTCGGCCCACTTCAATGGCTAACATTTGAGCCTTTGTAATTTCAGTGAGCATCCACGCCAATTTATCTTGTATTAACTGGAAACCACCAATTGGTTTTCCAAATTGAACACGTTCTTTAGCATATGAAACGGCTGCTTCATAAACAGCCATGGCAGAACCAATAGCACCCCAACCAATACCAAAACGAGCTTGATTTAAACATCCCAACGGACCTTTTAATCCCACCACATTTGGCAACAAATTTTCTTCGGGAATGAATACATCATCGAACACTAACTCTGAAGTTATGGATGCGCGTAGTGACCATTTATGCTTCATTTCTGGTGCTGAAAAACCTTTCATACCTTTTTCGACTACAAAGCCCCTGATTTTTTCATCATCACATTTTGCCCAAACTACAGCAATATCTGCAATGGTACCATTGGTAATCCACATTTTAGCACCATTTAATTTATACCCTCCCTCAACGGATGTGGCACGTGTAAGCATTCCACCTGGATTTGAACCATGATTAGGTTCAGTCAGACCAAAGCATCCGATAAACTCACCAGAAGCTAATTTGGGTAACCACTTTTTACGTTGTTCTTCAGAACCATAGGCAAAAATAGGATACATTACCAGTGAGCCTTGCACCGATACAAATGAACGAATGCCAGAATCGCCACGTTCCATCTCTTGACATATAATACCGTATGCAACATTCGACATTCCCGCACACCCATATTCTTCAGGAAGATTCATTCCTAAAAAACCAAGTTTGCCAAATTGTGGAATCAAATCGAAGTCAATAGTTCCCGCCTCAAAGTGACGTTCAATATCTGGCATGATTTCTTTATCCACAAATTCACGGGTAGTGTGTTGCACCATAATTTCATCTTCCGAAAAATGATGTGATATATCTAAAAAATCTACGCAATTCAGTTTCATAATTCCCTCTCTACTTTCGGTCTAATAATTAATATTCTAATAATTCTAATAAAGCTTTTTTAAGTCGTTTATGGGGCAAATACACATTGCTCTCGATATGAGATGCAAATGGAATTGGCGTATCTAACGATGCTATTCTCTTCACCGGTGCATCTAAAAGCTCAAAAGCTTCCTCTGAAATTGTGGATGCAATCTCGGCCCCAATTCCGCCCGTAAAATTGGCCTCATGTAGCACTAACGCCCGATTCGTTTTTTGTATGGATGCGAATACCGTCTCTCTATCCCATGGCATAAGCGTTCTTAAGTCAATAATTTCTACTGAAACATCCAATTTACTCACTAAATCTACCGCCCAATGGACAGCCTTTCCATAAGTAACTATAGTGGCACTAGATCCAGATCGAACTATATTCGCCTTGCCTAAAGGTATATTATATAAATCTGTGGAAACCTCACCTTTCAAACTTCGATATAATCCCTTATGCTCAAAGAACATAACCGGATTTGGATCTTCAATGGCAGAAATCAATAAACCTTTTACATCAGATGGAGTCGACGGATACACAATTTTCAACCCTGGAACATGAAAAAACCATGCCTCAGGATTTTGAGAATGGAATGGCCCCGCACTCAGTTCTCCACCGCATGGCATTCTCAATGTCACATTCAACGGTGAATTCCATCGGTAATATGTTTTGGCCAAATTATTTACAATTTGATTGAATCCACATGATACAAAATCGGCAAATTGCATTTCCACAACGGGTTTGTATCCCTCTAAAGCCAAACCCATGGCCGCGCCGATAATTCCAGATTCAATAATAGGAGTATTACGAACGCGACTTTTACCAAATTTCTCTACAAATCCTTCACTGATTTTAAATACACCACCATACTCAGCAACATCTTGACCCATTAGTATTACAGATTCATCTGACTCCATTTTTTGTGAAAGCCCATCTTTGATGGCATCCACAAATCGTAAAGATTTCAAAGCTTTTGATGGATTTTTCTGATTCACCGCTTGGGTAAAAAAAACATCATTCAGTTCATCAGACTCATTGCTTTTGGGAATTTCAGCATTTAACGCAAATTCAATTGCGGGATTCACCAAATTCTTAATTTCATTTTCAATGTCAAACACAAACTTTTTATTAAACCATTTCTTCGTAGACAATGATTTTTCAAACTTCAAAATAGGGTCCTGCTTTGCCCATTCATCAAATAATTTTTGTGGCACATACTTAGTTCCGGAGGCTTCTTCATGACCCCGCATTCGGAATGTTTTTGCCTCGATCAATGTAGGTCCATTACCCTTTCGGGCATGACGGGACGCTTTCTCTACCGCATCAATGACTGCAAATAAATCATTGCCATCAATTAAATCCCCTGGAATACCATAACCTTTTGCACGATCTACTAAATTTTTACAGGCATATTGCTCTGAGGTAGGCGTAGATAATCCATATCCATTATTTTCAATCATAAAAATTACAGGAAGTTTCCAAACCGCTGCTAAATTTACCGCCTCATGGAAATCTCCTTCACTGGTGGCGCCATCACCAATAAACGCTAAAGAAACTCTTTTTTCATTTCGCATTTGATACGCCATTGCAAATCCATTTGCAACGGGCAACATGGCGGCTAAATGTGAAATCATTCCAGTAATATGTTTTTCAGGTAGCCCAAAATGGAATGTCCGATCACGACCTTTAGTATAGCCTCCAACTTTGCCCATTAACTGACAAAAGAGTTTTTTCATATCTACTGCACGAGTGGTAAATACACCTAAATTTCTATGCATGGGTAGAATTTGATCGTCATTGCTTAGTGCATATGTTACACCTACAGAAATAGCCTCTTGACCAATTCCAGAAAACCATTTACTAATTTTACCTTGTCTCAGTAAGAGTAGCATTCGCTCCTCAATAATACGAGGAGTTTTTAGTAAACGATATAATTCTATGAGTTCAGTTTTTTTCAAAATTTAAAACTCAATTACTTCCTGTATTGCATTTTCTATCCATGATGTCTGCACGAGAATTTCATCTTCCAACACAGGTGAATAGGCGATTGGTACATCTTTTGACGCCACTCGCTTCACAGGTGCATCTAAATGTGTAAATCCAGAATCAGCGATTTGCGCTGCAATTTCTGCACCAAAACCATTGGTCATATTATCTTCATGGGCCACAATGACACGATTCGTCTTTTTAATGGATTTCATGATTGTATTCATATCAAGTGGATTCAACGTGCGTAAATCAATAATATCTGCTGAAATGCCAGTATTTCTTACCGCTTCAATAGATTTTTGAACTAGCGCTCCCCAGGTAACGATGGTAACATCACTTCCTTCTTGCTGCATCCGCGCCACTCCAAATGGGAGGTAGAAATTTGAATCTGGCTCTAAACTCGACGCAAACCCTTGACGATATAATCCTTTATGCTCCATGAAAATTACAGGGTCATTTAACTGACATGCTGATTTCAATAGTCCTTTTGCATCTGCAGCATTTGAGGGGTATGCAATTTTAACACCTGGAAGGTGAGTAAAGTATCCATCAATACTTTGGCTATGGCATAATGAACCATGAATATATCCTCCTACCGGCACACGAATAACCATGGGACAATCCCATTTTCCATTCGAGCGATACCGTAGAGTTGCCATCTCATTTCTGATTTGCATCATGGATGTCCAAATATAATCACCAAATTGAATTTCAACGACCGGTCTATATCCAACTGTGGCTAAACCAATTGCCGTACCAATTATTGAAGATTCAGCTAAAGGAGAATTATAGACTCTTTCCTCACCATATTTTTCAGTTAATCTACGGGTCGCTGTAAAGACACCGCCTTTACCTCGCCCTACATCCTCTCCAAAAATAATCATTTTATCATTTTTAGCTAATTCTTCATCTAATGCATGATTAATGGCGTCAACTAAAACCACTCTATCGCCAGTAGATGCAGGTTCTAAAGATGCGAAACCTTTGATGCTACATTCAGGAGCATATACATTTTTATCGTAATCTTCAGCTTTGGGTGAGAGTTGACCATCTGCCCATACGGTTTCTTCATCAACTTGTATCTGAACATCTTTATCAATTTTATCGAAATCACTTTGTTTGGCGATTCCGGCTTCAATGCATTGCTTGGATAATACTAAAATTGGATCTCTTTTTCTATCCGCTTCTAAATCAGCTTCGTCTCTATATTTTCTTTGATCATCTGACGATGAGTGAGGCAATAATCGTACTACATTAGAGATAATAACACTTGGACCTCTTCCTTTTCTGGCACGGTCAACGGCTTTTTTGAATGCTAATTGAGTTTCAAAAAAATCAGTCCCATCCACATTAAAACGAGTTAATGAATCATAACCAGCTGCAATATTATAGACTGATGCTCCACTAGTTTGCTCAATAATTGGAACAGAAATTGCGTAACCATTATTTTCAATGTGGAAAATCACAGGTGCTTTTTCTCGACTTGCCCAATTCAATGCTTCATGAAAGTCACCTTGACTGGTTGTACCCTCACCTGAAGATACATAGACCACTGCCTTTTCGCCATCTCGTTGCATACCAAATGCCAACCCAACCGCTTGTAAATACTGGGTTCCTGTAGAACTAGATTGAGAAACGATGTTTAATTCTTTATGCCCAAAATGTTGTGGCATTTGTCGTCCGCCAGAACTGGGATCATCTTCTTTTGCTAAAAATGACAGTAAATGCTCTTTTGAAGTCATTCCCCACCCCAAGCAAAATGCTTGATTGCGGTAGTATGGATATGCATAGTCAATTCCAGGTTTAAAGCAATGGGCGGCGGCTAATTGTGCGGCTTCATGACCCGCTGCACCAATATGGAAAAACCCTTTACCTTGCTTTAACAAAATTAGTTGTTTTTCATCTAATCGTCGAGATAATGCCATATTTCTATAAATTGCTAATATCTGCTTTTTTGAAAATCCGTGTAGTTTCATGTGGTCTCCTTTTCTACACATTCATCAATAAATTTTTCTTTAAAAATTTGGCATACTATTTCTGCCATTCCTTCAACCGTTAAATCTGTTTGGATACAATTTTTAATGGAGGTGACTCCATGCTCAAAAATTCCACAGGGAATCATCCCATCAAAGAATCGCATTTCAGGATCAAAGTTTAGGGCAAATCCATGCATAGTTACCCAACGTGATAGTCGAACCCCCATGGCGCAAATCTTTTCATCTTCAACCCATACTCCGGTCAAATCATCTTTTCGGTCCGCATTAATTTCAATTTTTTTTAAAGTATCAATAATTACAGCTTCTAGTGTTCGCATATACCAAGATACACTTTTTTCATATCCATGTAAATCAATAATGGGATACCCTACCAATTGCCCCGGCCCATGATAGGTTATATCTCCACCTCTATCGATCTGAACCACTTCAGCTTCTGAAGGATACGTGGGCAATAAGTGGTCATGATTTGCATTTTTTCCGAAGGTGTAAACATGATCATGCTCTAATAATAAAAATACATCTTTAATTTCATCATCTTTTCTCAATGAATGGATTTTTTTTTGCAAATCCCAAATGGGCTCATACAGCTGTGTTCCTAACCAAAAATAATTCACTTTTTCAGCACAATTATTCTGAATATCATACAGCAATTTTTCAGATTGAGATAAATCAATCAATTAAATATGTACCGCTTCACCGAATGCATCTGCTGTTGCTTCCATTATTGCTTCTGACAATGTGGGATGTGGATGGATAGTGGTTAATACCTCATGCCATGTCGCCTCTAATTTTCGAGCGATTCCTGCTTCAGTGATTAAATTCGTGGCCTCTGCGCCAATAATATGGCAACCCAATAACTCACCATACTTAGCATCATAAATCACCTTTACAAAACCATCCGTATCACCAACAGCCATGGCCTTACCTAAGGCCCTAAAAGGGAAATTGCCAATTTTCAGCTCATAGCCTGCATCACGCGCCGCTTTCTCTGTCAAACCAACAGAGGCAACTTCTGGGTGGCAATATGTACAACCTGGAATATTATCATATTTCATGGGCTCTGGATTTTCACCCGCTAAATGTTCCGCCGCAATTATTCCTTCTTCTGAGGCCACATGCGCTAACCATGGCGGACCCGCAACATCACCAATTGCATAGATACCTTCAATATTTGTTTGCATAAATCCATTGGTGGAAATCCATCCTTTATCAAGGGAAACCTCCACTTCCTCTAATCCAATATCTTCAATATTCCCTTGAACACCAACAGCAATTAGAGCTTTATCAGCCTCAATAATTTGACCATCTTTAGTATGCACCTTAACCTTGGTTTTTAAGCGCTCTATTTTTTCTACAAATGTATTGGTGAGAATATTCATTTTACGCTTTTTAAAAATACTCAATAATTCTTTAGAAACATCTTCATCCTCAACAGGAAGAATGGTTGGTAATGCCTCAATTACGGTTACATCAGTTCGGTAGGTATTATAAAAATGGGCAAATTCGATTCCTATTGCGCCCGCACCAATTATAATTAGACTTTTGGGTTGCTCTTCTTGAACCATGGCTTCTTTTGAGGTAATGACCCTATCTCCATCTGGCTCCATTCCTGGAAACCATTTTGGGCGTGCCCCCGTTGCAATAATAATTTTTTCTGCTGAAATTTGATTTACACCACCCTCATCAGTTGTAGTCTGAACGGTGGTGGCATTTATCAGTTTTCCACGAGCTGGGATATAGGTTATCTTATTTTTCTTCATAAGGAATTCAATTCCTTTATTTAACCGTCTGGCAACATCACGGGAACGCTTAATGACTTTTGACCATTTTACCGTGTACTCAGGAATTTCAATGCCATATTTTGACGCATTTTTTACAATTTCTAAAACATCTGCATTTTTCAATAATGCTTTGGTGGGAATACACCCCCAATTAAGGCATACTCCACCTAAATGATTAGACTCCACAATGGCAACATTCTTCCCTAATTGAGCAGCCCGAATTGCAGCAACATAACCACCTGGACCTCCACCAACAACGATAACATCAAATTTATTCATTTACTTCCTCATCGAAATAATATCTAAAAATTCTTTACGTGTACGTGCATCTTCTCTAAATAACCCCGTCATAAATGAAGTTGTTGCAAAAGAATTTTGTTTCTCAACGCCTCTCATCTGCATACACATATGCTTACCTTCTAAAACTACCGCAACCCCTTTTGGCTCCAGTACTGAATTTAATGTTTCAGCAATATTTTGAGTCATTCTCTCTTGAAGCTGAAGCCTTCTACCAAACATTTCAACAATACGAGGGATTTTAGATAAACCAACCACCTTGCCATTTGGGATATATGCAACATGGGCTTTTCCAAAAAATGGTAGTAAATGATGCTCACATAAGCTGAAAAAATCAATGTCACGAATAGTTACCATTTCATCATAATCTTCATAAAAAATGGCATCATTAATAATTTCATCTATATTTTGCTTATATCCTTTCGAAAGGAAATCCCAAGACTTAGCAACCCGTTGAGGAGTTTTCAGTAAGCCCTCTCTATTTGGATCTTCACCAATTTGAGTTAGTAATTCACTAACGAGAGATTCTATTTTAACATTATTGTCTGGCATATTTACTTTCCTTCTGGACCGAAATATTCGGTAAAAATGGTTGGAGTTTCTCTCAATTTTATGGAGTATAAATTTGCGGGTCTTGGGATTTTTGATTCAATCTGTTCCCAAATAAAAACAACCATATTCTCCGTGGATGGCTGTTTTAATTCAAACCATGGGATATCTAATTGTATTTGACTATGATCCATCACATCCAAAACATGGGATTGCACCAATTCATTTAACTCAAACAAGTTGCAAATAAATCCACTATTTTCATCGATGGGGCCACTTAGTGTAATATCTAAAATATAATTATGACCATGGATTCGCACATCTTCTCCAAAGATTTCATAATTCTTATCATCAGACCAATTTGGATTCCAATAACGATGTGCCGCACAAAATTTATACTGTTTAGTTAGATATGTCATTTAGCTCCGAAATATTCTTTATTTACTTGCATGATACAAGATTGACCAAGACCGATAATTTACTGACTTTTATAAAGGTAGAGCAACGCAAAGAATCTGTATTATGGATGATTTTTTATATGGAAGATGGGCAAAATGATGAGATGCTGCATTCAGTACAATTGGGTCGATTTGCAACACAAATTGCACGTCCATGGTCAATAATAAGATGTGTAAAGAGAGTCCAATCTTTTTCTTCAATAATCTTTTCTAACTCACGTTCAATTACTACAGCATTTTTAGATTTAGTAAAGCCTAGTAAATTTGTTATTCGGGTTACATGCGTATCCACAACGACTCCAGGAACATCAAAAATATTCCCCAATACTACGTTGGCCGTTTTTCGCCCTACTCCCGGAAGCTTTACCAACGCATCCATCGTACCTGGAACTTCACCACCATATTCATCGACAAGTGCATGAGAGAGGCCCTTGATGGATTTTGCCTTATTATTATAAAATCCAGTTGAGTATATCTCTTTGCCAATTTCAGCAATAGTCAAATGAGTAAAATCTTCTGGAGTTGGATATTTTTCAAATAATGGCACTACCACTTTATTAACTCGTTCATCTGTACATTGAGCTGACAATACGGTGGCAACCAATAATTGGAATGGTGAATTATAATTGAGAGAACATTTTGAATCTGGGTATTCTAATTTGAGCAAACTCAGAACCTCAGGCATCCGCAACCGTTTACGTTTTAGAGATTCAGCGGGCATGCTTCACCTGAGTTGCAATTATCGCTAAATTTTTACAAAATAATGACTTTTGAAATACTAAATCGAAACCGGCCTCAGTTGCCTTTTTTTGAAGGGTTTTGTTTAGTCGATTCACCAGTCCAAATACCACAATTTCATTATCTTTTAATGACTCCCCTAGCTGGAATGGATGCAATTTTTGGTCATTTAAGTCTATGATGGCGCAATTTTCAGTGAGTGAATACTGATCTAATTTGGGGAATGACAATCCATACCCCAAGCCATTGCATGCGTGGGCTAAACTGGCTGAAAATGTTGCATCATTGATAAATGCGGCAATTTTAAATTCTGACATATTAATTGTTACCTTCTAAGGGATGATAAATATCCCAGTTAAAATCTTTATAAGACTCAATATCCATTACATTTTCAAAGGCATGTTTCGCTAATGATTGGATTTCATCCACCGAGAGCCCTCGCTGAATACCATTATAATTTTCAAATTTACTTTGGCATTTTCTGAATAATCCCCGTGAACCATTTAAATTATGATTTGTCAAATGGTAAAACCCAACGGAGAGCTGAATTAGACCTTGCACAAATTTTGCATCGGATAAACGATATTCTGTCCAGATTTCCTCCCAATACTCATGGGCATCATAAAAATTCTTTTCGTTAAAGGCCTTCAAACCTTTATTAAATAATTGGTCTATCTTATCCATTTTGGCGAAAGACCTCTTTAACTACATTGTAGTACTTCTCACCCTTTTCAATTTTCACTGCCACCGTTTTAGGATCATGATAAAAAAAGAGCCACCAATCACCGTCGGCTGCCTCTTGAAGGAATTTAGTTTTTTCCTGAAGTGAAAGGAGTGCATTTAAATCATAACCCATTATCCACGGAAGTTTCAAATGAGAACGCAATGGGATTAAATCAGAACAGAAAACGAGCACCTCGTCCTCACTTTCAACCTTAATGAGTTGCTGTCCCGTCGTGTGACCATTCACAATATATGAAGAAATTCCAGGCAATATTTCACTGTTTTCAGCGATTAGATTTAGTAGTCCCGCATCTTTTAAAGGTAAATAATTTTCATTCAAATAGCTAGCTCGGTCACGTGGATTTGGTGCTATCCCTAGTTCCCAATTACTTTCTGAAACATGATATTGTGCATTGGGAAATGCAGGAACCAATGCTCCAATATCATCACTATTTAATGCGCCTCCAGAATGATCAAAATGCAAGTGAGTTAATATTACATCTGTAATACTTTCAAATAAATAACCATATTCACTTAAAGTATCACTTAAAGGATTGGATGATTGTTGAATGGCGAACATTGTTTTAAATTTATCATTAAATTTATTACCCATTCCCGTTTCGATAAGAACCCGCTTTGTTCCATTATCAAGGAGAAGGCATCTTAGGGAAAGGTCTATCCGATTCAGTTCATCAGAGGGATTAGTCTTTTCCCATAATACTTTGGGGACTGACCCCATCATGGCGCCACCATCAAGGCGAAAATCGCCGGTTTCCAGAACTATCACTTTCCATTCACCAATATTATTTAACATCAAACAAACCTTCAGTATGTCTTGATGATACCGAAATTATATTTTTGGTGTGTTCTGGGGAAACTTTCAACGCGGATCTGTATGCGTCAAGTGTAAGTATTATTTCTGCTGTGATAGCAGTTGATTCCATTTTATCAATACTATCCAGAATCCCTTGGCGACCAACATTCATAATATTCATGTTATCATTCAAGCTTTCCTCTGAATTACTCATTTCGAAAATTTCACTTTTTGTAGGTAACCATGGATGAATCTTTACCATGCGGACAATATCTTCCTCGTGGCTTTGTATAATTTGACAACTTAATTCAAAATTTGATTCTAGCGACAGCTTTTCAGGATTCAATCCCCAAACCTGAAAAGAGTCATCTAAAACACTTTGTGTGCACAGAATAAGTAATGCGGTAATTTTTTCATTTGAGAGAAATAAGTTGCTCCGCAATGCAGACAATACAAAAAGGAATGATCGTCCGCTTTGTTGGGCACTAAGTTCTAATAAAAATTCAAGAATGGGGCGACCATCTGAAACACGGCTTAATTGCTCTAAATGAGAAAATGCTAACTTATCATCCCCCGCTTTTACAGCCAATTCTAATGAGTGGATGGTTATGGTCTCTTCTAATTCTCCAAATTTAAACATGAGTTCAGATTTAGGTCTGATTTCAAGGGAAGATATATAATCTCTCACCCATGTTAACAATTTCATATTAGGAGATGAAATATTAATGCCAATTAATGATTTAACTGCCTGTACCACTCGCAATGGATGACTCTTCCAATCATCATTATGAATGGCAAAAATAGCTTTGTTGAAAATTTCAGTTAATTCTGTTTTGGTTTTTTGAATATCCATTTATCCGCCGTATGACCATCCCGTTTTACGAAGCTCTAAAGGTTCAGCTTCATGACGAACTACAACATCCTTTACTTCTGCCAAAAATAGTGGGTGATCCCCTCTATCATTCACATCCAAAACATGGCATACTAAATAAGCTGGGGGTAAGTCTAAAACGGGCAATCCATCTATCATATGAAATGATTGTCCGTTCAGAAAACCTTCAATGTGTTCGGTAGCTTTAAAGAATGAGGCCGCAAAATCTTTTTGGTCATGAGAAAGCAAATGTAAAATAAAACGGTTAGATTTACCCACCACTTCAAAAGTATGGCTTTCTCGCTTAATACAAACGGATACCATTGGTGGCTCAAAAGATGCTTGGCTCACCCACGTAACTGTGGCAGCACAAATATCTTCATTTGATGCAGAAGTAAGCACGTATGCCCCATACGTGAGCATCCTCAAAGCAGTCTTACGTGACTTTTCATCCATTATATTAAATACCCTTAAATTATAACTGGAAAATTTAAACCAATACAATTCTATTACTGGAGCAAAATCCCAATCGAGTTTAGTAAAAAATACACTTAAATTTCTTATGTGAATTTAGAATGTAATTAATGGCACAAGCAGGAATCCATGCCTTAATCGGCTTAAAGTCCAACAAAGTTTTCCCTCATGAAAAGGGATTATATCCTGCAATCATAATCGGTTCACTCATCCCCGACCTTGATATATTAATTGTAGCATTATCATCTATTTTCATATCTATCGAGAGAGGTACTGAAATATTCCATAGAACCTTTTCTCATAGTTTCTTTACCCTTGTAATTGTATATCTGATTTTTATGATTTTTGGGGAAATGAAGAAAAATCAATTTTTGAAAACCTTAGGCAAGGGAATCTCTGTTGGAATATTGCTACACATTATTACTGATACTTTTCTCTGGTTTCATGGAATCCACTTTCTGTGGCCACTGCCACTTTCAGAGTTCAATTTGTGGGAGTCAACACATATTCCAGTTATCATTAGGAATTTAATCCTTTCTAGTGAATTTCTATTTTTCAGGATATATGCGTGGTTTCTGCTTAATCAATATCTATCAAATCCAGTTAAAAATGGTTGGTTTACAACTGTCTTATCAAAATGGATGAAAATTGAGTTTCTACTTTTTATTGCATTCATTTTTTTCACTTATTTTGAAATTCCCAGTTTTACATTTCTTTTCGGGTTGGCGTATATTCCATCACTCATTATGGCTATAATTTCAACACTATTGATGTGGCATTCCATTGAGCCCACGCAGAAAGACAAAATTTGATGGATTTACAAATGGGATGGTTGATTAAGTTTTTCACCTATTCCTCAATACAAGTAAAACTAATTGCAACCCTCTTGGCGATATTTGTATTTATTATTATTCGTCGACTTATTATTCGACTTGCTGTTGACCGAATCACTGATGATCACATTCGCTATAAATGGCAAAAAAGTATTACATATACTGTTTTCCTCTTCGCGTTTGTAATAATTGGACAAATTTGGTTTAAAGGTATTCAATCCCTTGCAACCTATTTGGGACTATTGTCTGCGGGTATTGCAATCGCATTAAAAGACCCCCTCACAAATATTACAGGATGGCTATATATTTTATGGCGGAATCCATTTGAAGTGGGCGAACGAATACAGTTGGGTGATCAAGCCGGAGATGTTATTGATGTGAGCCTATTCAACTTCACCCTCATGGAAATTGGAAATTGGGTGAACGCTGACCAATCTACAGGTCGACTGATTCATGTGCCGAATGGTAAAATATTTACACATACATTTGCCAATTATGGTCGTGGATTCAAATACATTTGGAACGAAATCCCTGTACTCATCACATTTGAAAGTGATTGGCAAAAATCCAAGAGCATCCTCGAAAAAATTGCGAAAGAACATGCCGCCCACTTAAGTAAATATGCAGAACGAAAAGTAAAAGAAACATCACGACAATTTTTAATTCAAAATGTAGATTTTACACCTGCGGTTTACACAACCGTCGCTGAGAGCGGTGTTGAACTTACAATTCGATACTTATGCGATCCACAAAATAGACGTTCATCTTTACAAGCTATTTGGGAAAGCATTTTAACTGAATTTGAAAAACATAATAATATTGATTTTGCATATCCTACCATGCGACGATTCAACAACCTCTCCGAAGGCAAAGATGTAGAATAGTTCGGAACTTATCATGCCCTACTTATTTACATTTAAAATTTTCACAAAGGATTCATGGAACATCAAATAGCATCTTCAGTACTTTTAGTTGGATTATTGGTTTTTGTTGCACATTTTTTCACGGCATTGTTCGAACGCACGAAAGTCCCTGATGTACTCCCCCTTATTCTCATTGGAATTGTAATTGGCCCAACGGGTTTTAATTTTGTAGATGAATCTAATTTTGGAAATTTAGGTTCTATTTTATCTGCCATTGCATTGGCACTGATGCTATTTGAGGGCGGGAGCCATCTCACATTTGAAACCTTGCGGAGTACCCTTAGAGATTGTGTTCTTTTATCCATTGTAACATTCTTCTTTACAGCTGGAATTACATTTGCCTTACTGTATTTTGTACTCCAACAAGAGCCACTTCCGGCTTTTTATATTGGTGCAGTTTTAGGAAGCATTTCTCCCGCAGTTGTAGTACCCATTGTTAGAGGTTTAAAAATCAGTGAAATAACCAAATCTACGCTGGTGGTAGAATCAGCCATTTCTGACGTTTTAAGTATTGTGTTGGCCTTGAGTATCCTCAAAGCATTTCAGGCTGGTGGAACCACATTGGGTCACTTTATTGGGACAAATCTTATTGCCACCATGGCAATGTCTGTAATGGTTGGATTTGGAGGTGCCTTACTATGGTCAACAATTCTTGAAAAAATCAGGAAATTTCCCAATACCATTTTTACATCATTGGCATTTCTATTTATTCTCTATGGACTCTCAGAAGTACTAGGCTATAATGGACCCGTCACTACCCTCATTTTTGGACTTGTATTAGCAAACTCAAAGAAAATTCCACTTGACATCATTAAGCGATTTGGCGCAGACCGCCTTATTGAATTTACCAGTATTGAAAAAACACTTTTTTCTGAAATCATATTTTTAGTAAAAACGTTCTTCTTTGTGTATTTGGGTATTTCAATCAAATTCGGTCAAATTTATTTTATGTCAATTGGATTAGTATTAACTATAATCATTTACGCCTCCCGATTATTTTTGGTAAAATATCTTACGCCAAAAGAAACCTCTCAACGAGAAGCAGCTCTAATTGCATTTATAATTCCCAAAGGCTTGGCCGCTGCAGTCTTGGCAGAAATTCCAATTCACATGGATTTAGGAGAAAAATCCCATGCATTATTTTTAGATGTACAGTCTATAGTTTATGCCGTAATTTTCTTTAGTATTCTGTTAACGGCAATCTTAATCTACAGAGAGGAAAATAGAAATTCATCTTCTCCATTCATTAAGCAATTTTTTAAAAAATTTAAACCAACAACATCCCCCATTGGGGAGTAAGGAAGCAATATGGCTAATGAACTCACAATCGATCAAAAAGTAAATGGGTCAGAAAATATTCGGTGGGATTTAACGGATTTATTTAATGGAGTTGATGATCCCAAAATCAATGAATCGTTGGCATTAAGTGGTGACCGTGCTGTTGCATTCAAGCATAAGTATCAAAATAAAGTAAAAGATTTAACCCCATTAGATTTAAATCATGCCTATACCGCATTCATTGAAGTTTTTGAACCTATTTACCGAGTCCATCAATTTGGAAGCCTAAGCCTTTCAACAAATACATCTGATGATGCCATCAAAAGCCTAAGTTCACGTATTGAAGAAAATTTATCATCCGTTTCAAATAAAATACTATTTTTTAGTCTTGAGCTTGCTGAACGAGATGACCTAAAAACGTTAGAATTTTCAAAAGGACTTGAAGATTTCAGATACAATATTGAGCAAACCCGGAAAACTAAAAAGTATAATCTAACAGAAAAAGAAGAGCAACTCATCAACCTTAAATCATTAACGGGAAAAAGTGCGTTTAAAAAAATGTATTCAGAATATACATCTACCTTTTCCTTTGATTTTGAAATAGATGGGGAAGTTAAAAAAATGACGGGGGCAGAATTAAGATCCCTCCGTCAACATCCAAATCCAGATATTCGTCATCGAGCCATGGATACCTTTTTTGCCAAATACAGTGAAAATAAATTGATATTTACCCATATCTTTAATGATATCATAAAAGACTTTAACATGGATCGAAATCTTCGTGGGTATCCCTCATCTATTAATGTGATGAATGTAAATAATGATATTGATGACTCTGCTGTAAATGCCCTCATGGATGTGACTACAGAGTCAAATACATTAGTGCAGAGATATTATAAACTCAAGCGTAAAATGTTAGGTTTAAATGAATTGACGTTAGCCGATATTTACGCCCCCTTACCGAATGCCAATAAAACCTATACATGGAATGAAGCCCAAAAACTTGTACTTGATGCATTTGCATCTTTTGATGATGAGTTTTATACATTGGCTAAATCAATGTTCAACTTGAATAGAATTGATGGCCCTGCAGTTCCCAATAAACGTGGTGGCGCATTTTGTTCCAGTTCAACCCCAGATTTAAAACCATATGTACTCCTTAACTTTACCGGTAAACTGAGGGATGTCTCAACTATGGCTCATGAATTAGGACATGCTATTCATGCCATGCTATCCACTTCACAGCATTTATTTAACTATCATCCAATAATGCCATTGGCTGAAACGGCCTCTGTTTTTTCAGAAATGATTCTTACCGATAAATTCTTAAAAGAGATGGATGATAAGGATGCTAAAATTGCGCTTCTTACCAGTAAGTTAGAAGATATTTTTGCAACGAGTCATCGTCAAAATATGTTTAGTCGATTCGAAGTTAAGACTCATAAAATTATTTCTGAAAGACTTATGTCATCAGATGAATTATGTGAAGCTTATCGTGAAGAATTAGAAGAAATGTTTGGTGATTCAGTTGCCTACTCAGATATTTATAATTGGGAATGGGCATCTATTCCTCACATGCTAAATGTACCCTTTTATGTATATGCATATAATTTTGCTAATTTATTAGTTATTGCACTTTATCAACAATATTTAGACGAAGGTGATTCATTTGTACCCAAGTTTAAAACCTTCTTGGGCTCAGGCAGCTCAGCCAGTCCTAGTGAACTTACCAAAACAATGGGAGTGGATATTAATAATCCTGATTTTTGGCGACAAAGCATGAAATATATAGAAGGTATGATTGACCAATTGGAAGAACTCCTCTAATAAAAAAGCCCCTTTCAAAAGGGGCTTTTTTATTAGAGCTTAGAAATATTTGGATCCCATGTAACTTCATCACATCCGATGGCATGATTCACCCACCGGCTAAACACAAAGAGTGCATCAGAAAGTCTATTCAAATATTTAATTACCAATGGGTCTAACTCACATTCACGAGCTAATGAGATACTTCGTCGTTCAGCACGTCTGCAAATATTGCGTGCCATATGAAACCAAATATTAGCCTTTGACCCTCCCGCCAATACAAATGAGTGGAGCGTGGGTAAATCTGCATTAAATCTATCCATTTCATCTTCTAATCGTTGAATATCAACCTCAACAATACAAGGTAAATCAGAAGTGATATCTTCTGGCATGGTGGCTAAAATTGTACCCGTGTTAAATAATTCATGTTGGATTCGATGTAAAATATCAGAAACTTCTGACAATTCCGAGTGGTCTGAAATACAATCCTTTATGGCCTCCCTACATCCCCCAATGGTTGCATTCAGTTCATCAACATCTCCATAGGCCTCAATACGAACATGATCTTTTGCAACTCGCTGGCCTCCAACCAAACCTGTTTCACCTTCATCACCAGTACGTGTATATACTTTACTAATGGTTATTTTAGGTTCTCTAAATTTCTTATCACTCATCATACCCCTCCGGAATTAGCGTAAATACTTTTTTTGCGGATGCCTCAACCTTACTTCGACTCCACAACATGGGGATATATTCCCCCTCAATCCATTTCTCAGCCATATCAGAATAATGTTTACTCCCTAATACCCCACTTTGTCCTGGAGGAGAAACCATTAACGAATTATCCCACTCACCCACATCCATAATTAGACGAATTGATGGACTCCACTCACTGGCATGATAGGGTGCTGCCGGATTATACGCCGTTTGGCAAACTGTATCCGTGTCTCCGCCAATAGGATATGGCCCCACATTTAAAATTTTATCTAATGGGGCTTTGACTGACATCCCATGACGAAATTCTGCATGATGAATTTTACCCCACTTCCAATCCTCCACTTCATAGCCCATACTATCTTCTAACCATTGACATGTGCCAATCATTGATTTCTCCAGGAGGTGTAAAATCTCTTTACTGGATGTTATCCATTTAGAATTACTATTTTGTAGAACATTAAATATTGCCTGAGTTGTATGCCCCAATAATTCACTGGTAGGCAATAATACAGGATGTTCGCCAACTCCCATATACTTATCGGTTAAGTCTTTTCCTAAATCATCTTCAACCAAATTTCGGACTATTTTATACATGAGAACCTGATAAACCGTGGCGGCCGAAGAATCTGTAGTCAATATGAAATCCCACGATAACAGCACATCCAATATTTTTTGCACTTTAGGTTTTGCGGTACGAAGTCCACTAATCATTCCCTTGATAAAAATTTCAGCTGGAATAGAATAAAAATCTTGATGTAATTCTTGGCATTGTTCAATAGTAATCTTATCAGTTGAAGAAAAAATATTTTCTATTCTCTGTGCTCGAAATCCATTCATGTATGAATTACCCAAGAAAAAGGGATAACTGTCATCTACAATTTTATTATTACAAGTTATCAAATAACCTTGTTTTGGATTTACTGATTTTGGCATTTCAGATAATGGAATATCTCGCTCCCAATCATATTCACCCGTCCAACCCTTTACCGGTAATTGACCATTTCCATTTTTTCGAATGGGAACTCTACCGCTAATAAAAAGCCCAATATTTTCTTCCACATCCGCATAGGCTAAATTCAACTGAGGTGCATATATAAGGTCAACTGCTTGCGAAAATTCATGTACATTTTGAGCCACATTCATTGCATATATGGCGCGAGGAAGATCCATTTCCATAAGCGTTTTAGAACAGAGTGAGATTGACAAATTTTGTCGACCCGTTACATTCCCAATAAGGGGACCATGTACTGTTGATTTTATAATTTCTATATAAGAAGACTCACCTTTAATATGAATGGTTTCCTCAATAATATCAAATGCTAAATTTTCACCACAATACTCATACGTATTTGTGTCTTCAATATTCACCTTTTCCACAAAAATATCTTCCACATCTGTAAACGCTAATGTTATACCCCAGGCAACCTTTTCATTATGGCCCAACAAAATTCCATTAACTCCGGGCAAAGAGGCACCAATTACATGAAACCCTTCTTCAGAATG
>TARA_B110000438_G_scaffold52983_1_pt1 | contig 20503 bp, 17 predicted proteins | sample TARA_B110000438 | Tara Oceans TARA_B110000438 (sample SAMEA4398413) | marine metagenome | biome: Polar Biome; feature: [MES] marine water layer (ENVO:01000295) within the mesopelagic zone...; material: water (ENVO:00002006), including particulate matter (ENVO:01000060) such as...... | reverse complement strand
AAGTAGCACTGTATTCTTTATCTGATTTTTCCCATTTATAATTTCTTTCTACTAGAGCTCCCGTAGGACATACATCAATACATGCTCCACAAAACTCACATCCTGATTCTAATAATGAAGTACCATTAGAAGTTCCAACTAAAGAAACGCCAGATCTAGATACCAAAGTTAATGCTGAATCAATTCGTATTTCATCACAAACTCTTACACATCTAGCACACACAATACAGAGATTATAATCTCTGTCATAAAATGGATCATCTACATGTATTGGAAGATCTCTTCTGTTGTAATTAAGAGGTATAGTCATGTCTAATTCAACAAATCTAGCAGTATCTTTAAGCTCACATCTTTCATTTTTAGGACATATTGTACATCTATCGGTAACAGCAACGTGTCTTTGGCATATATCTTGTGGTCCGCATAATTCTGCTCTATGACATGTTAAACAACCATGAGGATGTTCACTCATAAGTAATTCAACAATTCCTTTTCTAAGATCATTTACAGATTCGTTATTACTAACAACATTCATGGAATCAGTAGCAGGTGTTGTACATGAAGCAACTGTCATTTTACGCCCATTGACTTCAACTTCTACTAAACAGGCTCTACAAGCACCGTAAGGCTTCAGATTTGGGTAGTAACAAAGATATGGTATATAAATATCATTATCCATTGCTACTTGTAGAATAGTTTGGCCTTGCTTAACATCAAGGTTATTTCCATTTATATTAATTTTGGGATCTTGAGACAAATTTTACTCCAAATTATTAGGTCTTGTTCTTGTTGGGGTTAACATTTTTTCTAATGGCTCTAATTTATTATTCATAGAATCATTTATTTCATTTTGAAAATATTTTAAAGATGATGATATAGGATTATATCCAAGTTGACCATGCCCACAAAGAGATCCTATTTTCATACTTTTACCTATTCTTTCTAAAAGCTCCAAATCATTAGGCTTACTGCTAGAATTACATAATCTTTCAAGTACGTCGTACATATGAGTGTTTCCCAATCTACATGGGAAACATTTACCACAGGATTCAAATTGATTAAAAGCAACTAAATTTCTAATTAAATCAACAACTGACACTGATTCGTCACAGACAATTATTCCACCTGATCCTAAAATAGCTCCAGATTTAGCCATTTCATCAAAATCAATTTTAGTAGAAAAACCTTCTTTTCCTAGTACTCCTCCCAGAGGACCTCCTGTTTGTAGCATTTTAATTTCACTCGTAGTACTTGATCCACCACCTATTTCTTCTAATACATTTTCTATTGTCATTCCCATAGGTATTTCGTACATACCTGGTCTATTAATATGTCCAGTTAAACAAACTATTGCTGTTCCAGTTGATTTTTCTGTGCCTGTTGATTTAAACCAATCAGAACCATTTTTTATAATTTCTGGAACATATGAAATAGTTTTAACATTATTTATATTTGTAGGTTTTTTCCACAAACCTGAAGCAGCTGGAAATGGAGGTTTGAATCTTGGGGTGGATCTTTTTCCTTCTATTGCTTCCATTAAAGCAGTTTCTTCACCAGCAACATATGAGTCTCCAGTTAATGAAACTTCCATATCAAATGAAAAATTAGAACCTAAAATATTTTTTCCTAATAACCCATTATCATATGATTCTTGTATCGCTCTTTCTATAGCTCTTATAGGAATGTCATGACCCTGTCTTATAAATACATAAGATTTATTTGAGTTTGTTGCGTATCCATTTAAAATCAATCCTTCAACTAGTGTATGAGGATCTGTTTCAAGTATTCCTTTATCATTATAAGCACCTGGATCTCCTTCTTCACAATTACATAAAACATATTTTACAGGAGCTTTGCTAGGAGCTAAGAAACTCCATTTTAAACCAGTTGGAAAAGCCGCTCCACCTCTACCTCTTAATCCTGAGTTTTTAACTTCATCAACAACATTTTCTGGAGACATTTCAAATAATGCTTTATTGACTGCCTGATAACCACCAGAATTAATATATTGAAATATATCACCAGGAGTAATTTCTCCAAAGTTTCTTGTAGCAATTCTTAATTGTTTAGAAAATTGTGGCAGGTCGGTAATTTTAGGAATATCGATGTCTAAATTTTCATTTGATTCATAAGCAAATGCATTTTCTTTAAGTATAGATATATTGTTAGAATAATGATCATAAATTTTATTTGCTAGATTTTCGTTAACATGAGCATAAAAAATTTTATCTTTTGACGGTAAAACTACAACCAAAATTGGTTCTAAATACATAAATCCCATAGAACCTACTTCTAAAATATTTATATTTATATTTGATTTAGTTTTTAATAATTTAAGGATCTCATCTGTTCCTACTGCTTGTCCGCTAGTTCCAGTTTGAACTTTAATTACAACTTTATTATCATAAATTTTGCTTATGTAATCTTGTGATTTTTCTAGTAATTTTTTGTAATTATCTGTCATTTATTCATTCTTTAATGTTTCAACAATATTGTTTACTTTATTTTTATTTAGTTTTCCATACATTTTATGATCTATAGCAAATACTGGACTTTGTGCACAAGCACCTAAGCAAGTAGAATACCTTAATGTAACTTTATTATCTTGACTTTCACCTTCACCTTCAATACCTAATAATTCATGTGCTTGTGAAATTAATTTTTGTGCTCCAGTAATATGACAACTTGGACCCCAGCATACATCTAATGTCTTTTCACCTGGGGGTGTGAATCTAAAATTAGTATAAAAAGACGCTACACTCCAAACATCATTTATGGTAACTTTACAAGTTTTAGCTATTTCTTCAATTGCTTCATCTGGAATATAATGAAATGAATCTTGAACTGCAAGTAAAGAAGAAAGTACAGTCACTGTTTTTCTTTTTTGATTAGATATAGATTCTATAATTTTATTTCTCAAAGAATCTGAACCTATTTTATTATCTGACAAATCTACTCCTGAAGTATTTCCTATTCAATTTTATCAATTCACATTTGAGGTAACAAGTTATTTTTATGACTAAAACTTACTAATTACTCTTTAATGTTTTTGCAACCTTCATATCTTCAGTTGTATCTCTTAATATAGTAGGACTTACAACTAAATCTTGAACAATTGTTCTATGTGGCATTCTCATGCATAATAATATTGCCTCAGCTATATCTTCAGGTTGCATCATTGTTGATCTTGCTTTTGCATCTGGGGGCAGCGGTCGATTGTCTAAAATTGGTGTGTCTACTTCAGCTGGATATACAGTACAGCTTCTTATACCAAATTCTCTTAGTTCTTCTCTTAATGCAGTCATCATAGCAGCAACAGCAGCTTTAGCAGCAGAATAAGGAGCACCTCCCATTAATCCAGGCCTAAGAGCTGCCATGGAAGAAACAGTAACAATAGTGCCTCCACCATTATCAATCATATTTGGCAGTATTGCTTGAGTTAATCTATAAACACCTTCAACGTTTACATTAAAAACTGATTGCCAATCTTCTTTTTTTACATATCTCATAGATCTAACTTTACTACTATGTCCAGCGTTGTTTACAAGATAATTTATATTTCCAAAAGTTTTAATTGCTTCTTCAGCTACGTTTGCAGCAGAATCTCCATCTTCTAAATCAGCAGATAAATAAGCACCCTTCCCTCCAGCTTGTTCAATTTCACTAACAGATTCTTTCAATAAATTTTCTCTTCGTCCTACAACAAATACGTTAGCTCCCATTTCGCCAAGCATTTTAGCAGTAACTCTTCCTATTCCTGATCCTGCTCCAGTTAAAATTACTGATTTATTTTTAAGTGAATCCATTTTTATCCTCCGTTATTATATTTGTAACTATTTCTGCAAGTTCGACTGAATAATTTGTTCCTCTGTCTTCAGGATATATCTGAGCTGTATTAGCTGAGTATAAACCTTTAATAGGTAATTTTATAGGTATTTTATATGAAGAATAATTTATTGGAATAATAGGTTGAGCATAATTAATTTTATTAAATTTAAAATCTTCTATTTGGTTCATATTGAAATTAGAGTTAATTTTTTGTAAATAAGGTAAATAAGTTTTCATAATAGTATCGTAATCATATTTTAATAAATCATTATCTTCTTCAACATAATTTGTAATATATACAATATTAGATCCATTATATCTTTCTTTAGGTATCAAGTTTGTATGCTCGATAATACCTAAAAAAGGAAAATCTTTATCTGCTATTGAAAGCCAATAATACTTAGAAATAGGTTGTTTTAAAATTAAAATAACTACTATAGCTGACATATATTCAATTTTATTCATGTCAGACAAAACTTTTTTACTAAAAGGAACAAGTTTAGAAAGAATGCTGTAAGGAGTTGTAGAAATAACAATGTCAAAATCCTCAGTATGTTTAATTTTCTTATCAGTTAAATATTCAATTGATTTAATTTTGTTATTTAAAATATTAATTTTAGAAACTATATGGTTATGATAAATCTCCCCTCCATTTGAAATTATTTTTTTTTCTAAAGTTTCTATTAAGTAAGAAAAAGAACTTTTAGGATAGCAAAGAATTTCTTGAAACTTCTTATTTCTTGAAGATACTCTAGATTGAATTTTGGCCCAAAACCAAGGCATACAAATTTTTTTATAATATTTACCAAATTTTCCTCTTAATAGTGGTTCAAAAATTAGATTAAATGTATTTTCATCAACATGTTTTGATAACCAATCATAAGCTGTAATATCTTCAAATTTTTCCCAATTTTTAATTAGTTTTAATCTAATTGAAATTATAGATAATTTTATTCTTTCTTTAAAAGAAATTATAGATAACTTAAGCAAGTCTATTGGTGTTGTTGTTGGCCAAATTTTATCATTAGAGTATGTAGCTACAGTAGAATGAAACCATTCTAGCTCATTTTCAATCTCAAGCTCTTTATAAAGTTGTAAAATAGCTTTGTCAGTTACAAATAAATGGTGATATGCTTTTTCAATTTCAAAATTTTTAATTTTTAAAGTTGAAGCTTGTCCTCCAGAAAAAGAACTAGCTTCAAATATTTTGACATCATGCCCTAAAGTAGCTAACTTATAAGCAGATGATAAGCCTGTTATTCCTCCGCCAATAATACAAATTTTCATTGTTTTAGATAAAATCTATTTTTTTCAGTTATCAACATTATAAAACCTATAACAGTTATTGGTATGAATAAAACTATATGCACAGTAATTATAATTGATGCACCAATTTCAGAATTTATACCTAAAATTAAAAAAGTCATCGTACCAAAGAATTCAAAATTACCAATGTTTCCAGGTAATGAAGGAATGATACCTGAAAGATTAGTAATTGAGCAAACAATTAATATTATAAAAAATAGATTAAATGCATCAATTTGAGATATGAATTGTTTGGCAATATAAAAATATACAAAAGCTTCTATAATCCATATAAATATTGATAAAACAAAAATCTTAAAATATAGAGATGGTCTTCTTTTAATTATAAAAAATTCTAAAAGCGAAAGAAATAAATTAATAATTTTTTCTCTTATAATCAGGATAGGAGAAAAAGAACTTAGGTATAAGAATATAAAAATTATTAATAAAAACAAAAAAGAAATTAAATAATAAATTAAAGTTTTATTATTAATTTCTATGTAATTTAAATTAATTTTTTTTATAAAGGGTAATGAGATAAAAAGTAATAACAATAATGCTAATACATCAGTAAATCTTTCAGTAAAAATTGTAGACAAAACTTTTACAAATTTTACTTTTTCAAAATCAGTTATTCGTTTTACTCTATAAATTTCTCCTAATCTAAAAGGAAAAAGATTGTTTGCCATATATCCGATTATAGTTTCACGTAAAAAATTAAATTTATAATTTCCTAATACTTCTTTATAAATTATTTTCCATCTAATAAAACGAAAAATTACAGATATAAAATAAATTATTGTTGCTATTAAAAATACATGTATTTCAATTTGATTGATTTTCTTTATAATCAAATTGAAATCTTTTATTATTAAGAATAATCCATAGATAAAAAGAGATGAGAATATTATTGATAATAAATTATATTTTTTATTTATAATCTTATTCAATTGATTTTAAAGTGTTTGACTTTAGAAAAATTGCATCTGAACTTCCCAGTTTATTAGGGATTTTTCTATAAATGTAATAATCTTTCAAAGCTATCCTGTTATTTGATTTAGTAATTAGATAGTATAAATCTTTTAAGTTTTTATTTCTATAAACTGATTCAGGGAACCATTTTCTATGTGAAAAATCCCTTTTAATATCATATTTAAATAATATATCATCAGGGAATTTATTAATATTTTTTTTGTTTAATATAATCACATCATAACTATTATCTAAGTTTTTATAATCCATATCGTTAAACCAAGTAATATTTTTTCTATTTCTTAAATACCACATCCATGGCCAAGCAAATCCATCTGAATTATCCATAGCTAATTTAAGATCAGGCTTTATTAGATATAGATCATTTAATTCATTATTTATACTATGTAAATTCTTAGAAGTTTGAGTGTAAATCAGTAAATCTTTTGGTTCGTCAGAATATTTAAATAAAATGTGATTAGTAGTTCTAATTGTTAATAATGCAGAAAAAATAAAAAATAAAAATACAAATGAATGAAATAAATGTTTAATTTGAAAAAGTTTTTTGTTTTGTAAAAAAATAAATGTAATTATTAGAAGTGATATGAATAAAAACAATAAATCGTAATATAAATTATTTTCTAAACTATCGTAGTTAGTAAATAATAATTTTAAAGTCATTATCAATATGGCTATAGTTGCTAATAAATAAAACGATAATATTTGAAATGATTTTTTATAATTAGATAAAATAATTTCACTTAGGAAAATAGAAGATAATATCATAAATGGAATTGTAAGATTTACGATTAACCATGGCATTTTTTCTCCAGCAAATGAAAAAGAAATTAAAGAAAAAATTGCCCAAAAAGATATTAGTCTTTTAAAAAAATCACCTTTAATCAAATAAAAAATAGATAATGGAAAACCAATAACAAAAGGTAAAAACTCATCAGTAATTAATATTAAAATATAATAATAATAAGGCTGTGATCCTCTAGCAACTTCATGTTGTGATAACCAATATCCCAGAGACTGCCATTGTCCAGTTATTATTCCCTGAGGAGATATAAGAAATGTTGAAAACATTAGAATAAATATAAGCCAAAAAATAATAAATAAATTTATAAATAATTTTTTATCTAATGAAAGTCCTATAAAAAAAGAAATGGAAAAAAGTACTATAGTAACTATCCATGAAAGAATAATGGCATTACCAACAGGTAATCCTGGAGGTATTCCTGGATAACCGTCTGGAGTAGCTAAAATAATACCTAAAGAAGATTGAAATATAGATAAAAGAGGTGCAGCTAATGGTAATGATATTGCAAAAATTATAAAAAACAATTTTGAAAAATTACTAATGTTTTTAATATTTTTTTTACCTAACATCAAATATCTAAAATCATTAAAAGAATAAAAAAATAAAAATAATAATACACCAAAAACATTTATATACATTGTTTCTTTTGTAGTGAAACCAAACGCCATAGTCGATACTAAAATGTAAAGCCATTTATTATTTGAATATTTGATGTACTTAAAAATAGATATTATAAAAATAATTAGTATAAATCCCATTAAAATATCATTTCTAGCAAACCTACTAAAATAGCTAATAGAAGGCGAAAATGTTAATAAGCAAGAAAAAATAAAAATTGGTAAAAATCCTAATTCTTTTTTTAACAATAAAGGTAAAAAAATTATACCTATCCCAAACAATATAAAAGGTAATCTTAATATAAATTCAGAATCACCTAAAGTCCAAAAAAAACCTGAAAGAATATTAAACAAAAACATCCCATGTGTTAATGGATTATGAGAATAATATTCTCCTTGAGAAGTAAGAAAAGAAAAGAAACCATGAAGACTTTCATCATGATGAACTGCTCTACTTGAAACATCATATAATCTAAGTATAAAAGCAAATATAGTTAGAATAAAATATGATATTATTTTGTAATTTATTGATGTCTTTAGCATTATTTTATTGAGTAGATATTTATTTTTTTATTTTGAAATACTAAATTAAATTGATTAAAATTTGAACTTTTGGACTTTTCATATATAAGTTTTTCATAATTTGAATAAATTATATATGAAATATTGTATTGATTTATAATTTCATTATTAGGACTAGGGTTATTATAAAAATTTTCAATTTTATTGTTTAACTGAACAATACTTGTTGTATCTTTTCTCCATTGAAGTTGATGATTAACCCAACCTAGAACTGTTGAACGTCCTGTACTTGAAGAAAATATATTTGATTTTGTATATGACTTACCTACACCTTCTAAGATGATCTTATTTTTAGGTATGTTTTCTCTAATATATAAAATAGCTTCTTTATCATCTTCAGATAAATAATTTAGGCCATTAATAGAAATTAAACCTAAATTTTCATTATTTCTAGTTTTGATAGAAGCGACTGTCCACCATAAACTTGGAGTAAGTATTAGAAGTATAAAAATAATTGCTAAATATTTTTTAATATAATCAATATTTATTAAAAATCTATATATCACATAAAATGAAATTAAATTTAGAATAATATAACTAACAAAATAAAACTTAAATATTGTATTCATTCGGTTATTAAATAAATCTATAATGTATAAAAACTCAGTACCATAAATTATTAAAACATTAGATAAAATTAGAATTAATAAATATTTATCACTATTATTTCTTAAAATAAGAACAATGCTTGTTGATAGAGTAAATCCAAAAAATATCAAAGTTAATATGTAGTTTACAAAAAAACCAAAATCTATAAAAAATCTATTAGATATTAGAGTTATCATCATGAGAAAAATCAATATAAATATTAAAACTTTATAATAAATTCTTTTGTTTAAATCTAAAAAGAAATTTCTAAATAAATATATATTTATAGGAATTAAAGAAAACCCCCAATATAAAATTAAGTGATGAAATTTACTAGATATTTTAACAAATCTTATGAAAGGAAATTCTAATTGATTGGATGGATTTATAAAGACAATTGTAATTATCACAATTATTAAAGTTGGGCCTATTATTTTAATGAAGTCTAAATTTTTAAATATTTTATTAAAAGATTTGATATACAAAAAAAATATATTTAAAAATAAAAACCAAATTATTGGAACTAAATACCAGGGATTAATTAAAATAGTAACCCATATTAAAAGATTCATTAAAAATAAATCATAATTAATAAATCTTTTTTCTTTAAATAATTTAAATATTATGGCAAAACTTAAAATTAAAAATGGAACTGCCAGTATGTGTGGATGAATATCGCCTAAAATTATAGAAAATGCTGGAAATTCATTTATTGTATAATCTGAAAGACCCAATAAGTTATTTTCATATCCAATAATTCTTGAAATGGAAAACCACCACCAATTATCTTCAGGCCAAAAAATTTTGCTTTCAACAATTTGATTAATACCATCAATAGAAATAAAGTTATAAAATTTTTGGCTACCAAAACCTGAATGATTTATGAATTCAATTATTGATACTAAAGGAGCAAAGAAAAATATAAAAATAAAACAAAAAAAAGGCAAAAGAAAATTTTTAGTACTTTGAAGTTTTGTATCTAAAGTAAATAACAGATTATTAACAGATAAAAATGATAATGAAATCACTATAGGTAAAATTATATTAAATGCTATTTCAGATTTAAAATATAATATATTTGGAATTGATGAAAAGATAAAATATCCATAACTATAATAAGAAATATTATCATTATGAAACCAAAGGTCATTAGGTACAAAATTTATCCCTTCGATTACAGATGTTAGTATCATAAATTCCATAATTTTTTCAGTATTTATTATGTCAGGATTAAGAAACCTTATTAAAACTATTAATAGAAAAATTATTACAAATAAAAGTATTTCCATATTAAAAATCGAATAAATTGATTCTTTTAATACTCGTTTTTTGCAAAGGTATGTAAATGTACCAAATATAATAAATAGATAACTTATAATCCATGTTTTTTGATTTGATAATAAATCAAAAGAAATAATTGAAAAGAAAGTTCCAATTATTGTCAAACAAAGGAATCCAAAAATAATTTTGTTTAAATTAAAATAGTTTTTTTCTTTAAAATGATTATAAAAAACAAATCCTGGAAAATGTAAAGAAAGTAATAATAATAATGGTGAAAAAACATAAAAAAGTATCATTTAATTAAATTAAAATTTGTTTAGAGCAATTTCAGCAGCTTCTTTTTCGGCATCAATTTTTCTTTTACCTAAAGCAGTGGAATATAAAATATTATTTATATACAAATCAATTTTAAACTTACCATCTTCTAATTGTTTAGATTCATATATAGGTAAAGATAAATTTTCTTCTTGTAATTTTTCTTGTAATTTAGATTTTGGGTCAAAATAAGCTTTTTCATTTACTAAGTAAGAAATTTTGTTCTTTACTAATTCTATTAATATATTTGAAGTTTCTTCTATGCCAATATTTAAAGAAAAATATCCAAATAATGCTTCAAATACATTACATAAATTTGATTTTTTTAGCCTTCCTTCATTATTTTCTTCTCCTTTACCTAAAATTAAATGCTGACCTAAATTTAAATTTATAGCTATTTCTGACAATGAATTTTGATTTACTATTTCAGACCTAATTTTAGATAGATCACCTTCAGACAAATTTGAATAATTATTATATAAATAGTTGCTAACTATATAACTTATGACTGAATCTCCAAGGTATTCTAATCTTTCATTTGATTCGAAATTTTTATTAGAATTTTCATTAATATATGAACTATGTGTAAAAACTATTTTAAATTTTTGTTCATCAATAGTAATAAATTTATTAATTAGATGTTGAATCATAAACTATGTTGTTTGGGCCAAGGTGGTTGTGGTTTTTTTAACTCTCCAAAATAAGTATTATTAAATGTAATATTTTTTAAGCTTTCATAGAAAGTTACGTAATCTTCTTGAGGTGGAGTAAAAGTTTTAAGAAAAACAGAATTTCCATCATTAAATTCAATAGTAGGAGTTCCAAATATACCTTTAGAAGTTGCTTCCTTGTGTGATTCAGCAATATGTTTCAATGCTTCGTCTGAATCCATTTCTTTTTCAAAGTTTTTAGAATGAATTCCTATAGATTTTACAAGGTTTAAAATAAAATCTCTTGACCTTACATCTTTTCGATTTACGTGTTTTTCTTCAAAAATAGATTCCATATACGTATTACCAGCTTCTTTAGATAATTTTCTAGCAGCAATACCTCCTAAATGAGGCCAAATACCTCTGCTAATATATTCATTTAAGTCTTGATCCCAAGCATTCCAATCATCTTCAAATTCAGAGTTTTGTTGTTCTAAAAGAAAAGGTTTCCAGTTAATATTAACTAGAGATTGTTTCTCAATAGCTATCAACCAATATCCTGCTTGTCTTACCCAAGGGCATGTGTAATCAAAAAAAACAGTTATATTTTTACTATTATTTTTCATGTAAGTAATCCTTTCCCTATAAAATAAAAATAAAATATTAAAACTTTGAACAAAAAACAAGCTGACTCATTTAAATATATTCTTGGTAAAAACAATTTTATTAATTGTATTATAGATTACTGTAAGAATTACAAAATCTCAAATCCGATAAAAATTTACTTAGTTGGAGGATTTGTTAGAGATTTATTTAACAATAATTTTGAACAAACTTTTGATTTAGATCTCGCAATAGAAGGAGATATTGATAAATTTACTAAAGATTTTGCTGATAAATTTAGCTTAAATATTAAAAAAACTCACAACTTTTTAAATTATAAAATATATAGTGAAGCTGGAAATTTAGATATTGCTCACTGTAGAAAAGAAACATATCCTAATGCAGGAGCTTTACCTATTTGGAAGCCAGCGAACATTATTGAAGATTTATTTCGAAGAGATATAACAATTAATGCTATAGCTATAGAAATATTAGAAGATAACTTTGAAGTAATTGATCCTCTTAATGGTATTAAAGATATTAATGAAAAATTAATAAAAATAATTCATTCTAAATCTTTTTTAGATGATCCAACTAGAATATATAGATGCATTAAATATAAAGCCAGGTTAAATTATAAATTTGAACCAAATACTGAAAAAACTATTTTTGATTCATTAAGTCAAATTGAAAATATATCTAAATTTAGGAAAAATAATGAAATTTTAAAATTTTTAGATGAAAATAATATTCAAAACATTATTGAACAATCTTTAAATAATATTAAATTTAAAAAAATATTTCCAAAAAGATTTATGGGTAAAATTTCTTATATTGATAAATCATATTGGGATGGTTTAACTATGAATTATAAAATATTTTTTGCAATGTTTGAAAATGATGAAAAATCAATAGATGATTTTTTGTCTTCTTTGAATTTTTCTAAACCTGATAAAACTCTTGTTAAAGAACTTTTCTCAATAAAGTCAAAGTTATCTATAAACAAAAATATTAATATAGAAAACTTAGACGTTGATGATGCTTTTATATCTAATCTATATCACTGCTTATAGCGAGCTCTATATGGTCTCCTCCCCAATTAGAAGCTCTACTTGCTAGTCTTTGTCTATGAAAGATATATTGCTGCGCATGTGAAGATATATCTCCAAACATATTTTTTGCAATATCACTAGCTTTTTGAGGACTTATTTTTTTTGGAAAATCATACCATCTAATTAATCCATTTAAAACATGTCTATCTACTGGAAAAGATTCCGTTTTATTAAATGAATATGCAAGAATACAATCAGCTATTTTTCTACCAATACCTTTAACTTTAATTAATTCATTTAATGCTGATTCATAACTTAAAATTTTCAATTCCTGAATATATATCGATTCATTTAAAATTGATTCTGCAATATTTATAATATAAGGAGCTCTAAAACCAAATCCAAGTTCTCTAAGTTTATTTTCACCCATAGAAGTTATTTCAAATGGTAAAGGGAACTTAGAGTTATTAATATCTCTAAGTGATTTCATGTGATATTTTATACGTTTTAAGTTAGAGCAACTAGACGTTATAAATCCTACAATACATTCCCAAGGGTCTTGTTTTAGTATTCTAAGTCCAGGATATCTTTTTATTACTGGATTAATAATTGGATCATTTAATAATAAATCATAGTTATTTAATTCTATAGGTCTATCTCCTAAATAATTTGTGAAGTTATTTAAAAAATTATTATCAAAAGCATTATTTAATATTTCTACAATAATTTGATTATTCTTTTGCTCAATTAATATTTCATGATTATTATAAAAACCCTTAAAATAAATTCCATTTTTTTCATTGATTCTATTCCAAGCAAAAGATTGACCAGAATCTAAAGTATTCTGTAAATCAACATCAGAATTAATGGTAAATATTTTTTCTTTATTCATACTTTTCAAACGCAATATTTAATAAAATTGGATATATAAAACTTATAACTATTACTGAAAATATTACAATATTAATTAGATGAAAAAAATTTATTTTCTCAATAAAAAATAGAAAAATTGAAAAAAATACTAATAAAGAGAAAATGAAAATTTGTAAAAATATATAAACTATAACATCAAATGACTTAATACTATTGAATTCAAAAAACAAAGAAGCTAATAAATAAATAAAAAAATAAAAAATTAGTGCAATTAAATTTATTAAGATAATTGTTTTAGAGTTAATAAAATTCTCATTTTTTTTAAATACAGTATAAATATTGAAATAAGTTGAGAAAAACAACCAATTAACTGTCATTAAAATAAAAGATAAAACAATATTATAAATATTCATAATAGATTTTGGATATAGCAAATTGCATTTGTGTTTTTTTCTATTAAATATTTCATTTTTTTACTTTTTTCTTTTGATAATATTGAATAAAAAGAAGGACCTGCGCCACTCATAGATATATTAGATAGGCCTAATGAATTTAATTTTAATTTAAAATCTTTTAGCTTATCAAAACTTTTAAAAGCTGCTTTTTCTAATCCATTAAATTGAGAACCCTCTATTTTCTTTTTCATTTTAATAGTATTAATTAACTTTATTTGATCTTCTCCATTTGTAAAATTAGATACATTTTGAAATACTGTAGTGGTTTTATTAGAAAGATTTAGTTGTGGATATATTAATAAAATGTTTTCTATAATTGGTTTAGTAATAAAGGTTAAATCTTCACCTCTTCCCTTAACAAATGCCGTGTTGGGACCTAAAAAAAAAGGAATATCTGATCCAAATATAATTCCAATATCAAATAATTCTTTAGAATCTAAATTTAAGTTAAACAAAGCATTAATTGTCTTAATTACAGTTGCAGCATTTGATGATCCTCCTCCTAATCCAGAAGAATATGGAATATTTTTATCAACTGTTATTTTTAAATTTTCAGCATTATAGTTATTTTGCATATATTTAATTACTTTAAAAATAATATTGTTATTTTGAGAAATACCATTTTGAATAACAGAATTTTCATTTGCAAGTTCTATAGTTATTTCATCATATAAATTAATTTTAGTTAATACAGAATATATATTATGAAATCCATCATTTCTTTTATTAATAACTTCTAATCCAAGATTGATTTTGGCATAACTTTTAGCTAAGATCATAAATTTAAACCACGGTAGTTTCTATAAAGGTTTTCCCAATCTAACAAAGTTAAATGTTGAGGTCTAAGATTTTCATCCAATTTAGAATTTTTAATGATTTTTTTTATTAAATCAATGTCAATTTTCAAACCTCTGTAAATTGAATTTGCTATTTTTTTTCTAGGACTGGAAAAACATTTTCTAACAAATTCTACATACTCTTGATCAAATATTTTGTTATTAGGTTCTATTTTAATAGTCATTGAGTCAACTTTTGGTACTGGATAAAATTCAATGTTTTTAATTATAAGTAATTTTTTTGTTAAAGCATGATTTTGAATAAAAAAACTAAGGAATGATTTTTTGCCATCAGGAGCTACAATTTGCTCCCCAACTTCTTTCTGTATAGTAAAAACCATTGAAATTATATTTTTTTGGAATAAAAAATTTCTAATTATTATATTAGATGCATAATATGGTAGATTTCCTATAATAGTATATTTTTTTTTTGTTGGGATTTTATAAAATCTAGCATCTTCGTTAATTATGCTTACATTATGTTTTTTATACTTATTTGTTAAAGGTATTATTAAGTCTTCATCAAATTCGACTAAAATTAATTTGTTAGGCAATTTAATTAAATTTTCAGTTAGAGAGCCATCTCCTGGACCAATTTCAATGACTTCAACATCTTTTGAAATTTCAGCAAGATTTACAATGTTTTTTGAAATTTCATCATTTCTTAGAAAATTTTGACCTAATTTTTTCTTCATAATAAACTATTATATTGTTTTCTATGAAATTTTTTAATATAAATAAATTTCCCTATTTCAACTATTTCATCTATTATTAAGAGTAACTACAACTTTTTTTTATTTTATGAGATTTTATGGCATCTATTAATAAGCTTAATTGGGCTGTTATACCATGTGCAGGCTTTGGTACAAGACTTCTACCTGTAACAAGGTCAGTTCCTAAAGCAATGCTCCCTATAGGTAATTATCCAATTATTCATTTTGCTGTTAAAGAAGCTGTTTCAATTGGAATAGAAAATATTTTAATCATAATTGGTGATGGAATGGATCCAATTAGAAATTATTTTACAGACAATCTAATTTTGAATAAAAAGCTTGAAGCTGAAGGTAAAACAGAATTATTAGATATGCAAAATGAAATAACCAATTTTGCTGATATTCGCTTTTTACTACAAGAAAAACCGTTAGGTGTAGGTCAAGCTATTAAATTAACAAAAAGAATTATAGGTGATAATCCTTTTTCTGTTATTCTTCCAGATGACTTAATATTTGCTAAACCAAACGCCCTTGATCAATTATATACAGTTTATAAAAAGCATAAAGGCCATGTTGTAGGTTTGAATAATTTAAAAAATAATGAAATTCAAGAAAAAGGTATTGTAGGTTTTACTGAAGAAAGTGATAGGTATAAAATCAATCAACTTGTAGAGAAACCAAAACTATCAGAAGCTCCTTCTAAAACAGGAATTTTAGGTAGGTATATATTTGAAAGTTCTATTTTTGATCAAATTATGGAAGTTTCTGATAGTGAAGTTAATGTAACTGATGCGTTGATGGCTTCTATACCTAAAACAAATGTTTCTGGAAAAATTCTTGAGGGCTATCATTTTGATACTGGAAACTTAAATGGATTAGTAAAAGCCTCATCATTTTTTTTGAAAAATTCAAAATTAATACTTGATAAATACTAGCTAAAGCTTTAAAACAGCCATAAAAGCTTCTTGAGGTACTTCTACAGAGCCAATCATTTTCATCCTTCTTTTTTTTCCTTTAGATTGTTGTTCAAGAAGTTTTCTTTTTCTAGTAATATCACCACCATAGCATTTAGCTAAAACGTTTTTCCTTAATGCACTTATATTTTCTCTAGCAACAATTTTTCCACCAATAGCAGCTTGTATAGGAACTTGAAACATTTGCCTAGGTATTAAATCTTTTAATTTACTAACTAAATCTTTTCCTTTATACGCAGCTTTACTTTTTTCAGTTATTAAAGATAAAGAGTCAACACTTTCATGATGTACTAAAATATCTAATTTAACTAAATTTGCTTTTCGTTCGTCTAATAATTCATAATCCATTGAAGCGTATCCTGAAGAACAAGATTTTAAACCATCAAAAAAATCAATTAATATTTCAGATAATGGAAGGAAATGAGAAATAAGAACTCTTTTTGATGAAACATTTTTACTATTCTGAATATAATCAATTTGACCAAATTCTCCTCTTTTTGAAGAAAGAAACTCTGTAACTTTACCAATGTATTCTTCTGGAGTAATAATGGTTATTTTAACCCAAGGTTCAGTTATGTGATCAATTCCATGAGTTTCTGGCCATTCAGATGGATTTTGAATTTTAATAATATTGCCATTTTTCATATAAACAGTATGAGTAACACTAGGTGCAGTAATTATAAGCTCTAAATCGTATTCTCTTTCAAGTCTTTCTTGGATTATTTCCATATGCAACATTCCTAAAAATCCACATCTATAACCAAATCCCAAAGCCGCTGAAGTTTCAGGTTCATAAACTAAACTAGGATCGTTTAAATAAAGTTTGTCTAGAGCATCTCTTAAATCTTGATATTTATCTGAGTCAACTGGATATAGTCCGGTATATACAGTTGGTACAGACTCTTTATATCCTAATAAAGGTTTACTTTCTTTATTTTGAATATCAGTGATAGTATCACCTACTTTAATATCTTTAAGATTTTTTATGCCAGTTTCTACATATCCAACATATCCAGTTTTTAAAGATTCTGAAGAAACTTGATTAGGACGTAAAAAACCAACATCTATTGCTTCTTGTTCAGATTTTGTATTATGCAAATAAATCTTTTGTCCTTTATTGATTTCTCCACTAACTACTTTCACATAAGCTATAGCACCTTTATATGAATCATATTTTGAGTCAAAAATTAATGCCTTTAGTTGATCAGGGTTGTCAGATAATTTTGGTGATGGAATTTTTTTTATAACTGCTTCTAGTAATTCCTTAACGCCAGTGCCATCTTTAGCAGATACTTTTAATATTTCGTCTTCATCAAAACCTAAAATTTCAGTAACTTCTTGAATTATTTTTTCAGTATTTGCTAAAGGAGAATCAATTTTATTGATTACAGGAATAATAACTAGATTTTGATCAAATGCTTGATATACGGTCGAAATAGTTTGTGCTTGAACTCCTTGGGTAGCATCAATTAGTAATAATGCACCTTCACAAGCAGCTAAAGATCTAGAAACTTCATATGTAAAATCTACATGACCTGGGGTATCAATTAAATTTATTACATAATCATTATCAGAAAATTTATAGTTCAGCTGAATTGTTTGAGCTTTTATAGTAATACCTCTTTCTCGCTCAATATCCATAGTATCTAAAACCTGATTTTTAAAATTCCTTTCAGAAATTGTTTTTGTTAGTTCAATAAAACGATCAGCTAAAGTAGACTTGCCATGATCGATGTGAGCTATTATAGAAAAGTTTCGTACATTCATATATGTTTAATAAATTTGAAAATAATTTAGTTATTAAAATTTATTATACGATAATATTTTGTTAAAACTTAGTTCAAAATTAAAGCCTATAACAGACCATCTTGCGGAAGAGTCCATGGAGCTCTACCAGCAAAAGGTCTAGGAACATCATTTGTATCTACCATGTTTACTTCAATTAAAGTAGGTTTATTAGCAGCAATTGCTTTTTCTAAAGCTAAATGAACCTTTGTTGGATCATCCACTTTAATACCTAAAGCACCATATGTTTCAGCCATTTTTGCAAAATCAGGGTTCACAAAACTTGTCCCATAGTCTCCACCCCAATCCATTTCTAAATCTCTTCGAACATTACCGTAATAACCATCGTTAAAGACAACAGCTATTATATTGATTCCATATTTTACTGCAGTAGATAATTCTTGAACATTATACATAAATCCTCCATCACCAGAAATTGAAACAACGGTTAAGTCAGGTTTGGCAACTTTTGCACCTAAAGCAGTTGGAAAAGCCCAGCCTAAGTTACCTGAATAACCTGAGTCAAAATAAGTGGATGTATTAAATGTTTTCCAGTAGGCTCTAGAATAATATCCCATTTGTGTCATATCCCAAACTGTAATAGCATCGTTTGGCAAACCTTTTCTTATTGAATTAAGAATTTCATGTTGAGGATGAAGACCTTCAACTCCAGATTCCAAAATTTCTCTAACTTTTTTTATTTTTTCAATAGGTGAATTAAAAGTAGTTCCTCCCATATCTTTTATTTTTTGAGAAATTTTTTGTATAGAAAGTTTTGCATCACCTATAACAGGTATAACTGACTCTTTATGAAATTTTCCAATTTCACTTTTATCTATTTCAACTTGAATCTTTGGAGTATTCAAAGCTGAAGGGTATCGTACTGCAAATCTAGACCCTAAAATAATTATAAGATCACTTTCTTCCATAATATTCTTAAGTTGACCTTCTCCTGATAAAGAAGAACCTAAACTATGAGAATGTTCATCAGAAATTACTCCTTTTGCAGCAGGGCTCGTAATTATTGGTATGTTAGTTGATTCAGTCAATTCTAACAATTCTTCTTCAGCTTCAGATCTTATAACTCCTGTTCCAGCATAAATAACTGGATTTTTTGATTTTAAAATCATTTTTACTGCTTCATCAATAGATTCATTTTGAGGTTGAGTTCTCTTAAAAATAGAAGATTCTAAAAGTTGAACATTTTCTTTTTCAACCATAGTTTCTGGTGGCATTTCTATTTCAACTGGCCTTGGTCTACCATTTTTTAAATTAGTAAAAGCCTCAGATACACCCTCAGGAACCTCATGTGGTCTTAATAATCTTTTTTGAAATTTTGTTACTGGCTTAATAGTTTCTAATTGATCATTAACTTCATGTAATCCACCCATATCTTTACCAATAGTATCTCTTGGAATTTGCCCTGCTATCATAAGAACTTTTGAATTTGAAGCATAAGCTGTAGATAATCCAGCTGCAGCATTATATAAACCAGGTCCAGGTACTACCATTGCAACACCTATGCCTCTACTAGCTCTAGCATAGCCGTCAGCCATATAGGAAGTTGCTTGTTCATGTCTTGGTACAATCATGTTTACATTAGGGTTTTGTCTTAATGCATCAACTACACCATACATTTGAACTCCAGGTAATCCAAATATTATTTCAACACCTTCTCTTTCTAAAGAGCTAATTAAGGCTTCTCCACCAGACATTTTAGTCATAATAATCTCCTATAATTTCCATAAATCTATTATTCTTTCAGCAATTAACATAACAGTTGCGTTTGTATTGGCTCTTATACAATCTGGCATAATTGACGCATCAACAATCTTTAAATTTTCCAATCCTATTACTGAACCAGTTTGATCAACAACAGCCATAGAATCATTTCCCATTTTACAAGTACCACTACTATGATGACCTGTAACCATTTTTTTCTGCAACCACTGTTGCAATAATATATCATCATTTTTAATTGTTGTATTCGGATGTAACATTTCAGAAGCATATTTTTGAAAGGATTTATGATTACCTATTTGATCTAAAATTCGAACGCCTTCAACCATTCTATTAATATCATTTTCTGTTCCTAGATAGTTATAAGCTAACTTAGGATAAGAATTAGGATCTGAATCATTTAAAGATACTTCACCGGAACTTTCTTCAAGGTTAAGGGTAAGGTTCGCAGTTATTCCTTCAGGGTTTTGTGGATTATTATATGTTTTAGTACTTGAATTCATGTAAACGA
>TARA_B110000438_G_scaffold69970_1_pt1 | contig 20523 bp, 22 predicted proteins | sample TARA_B110000438 | Tara Oceans TARA_B110000438 (sample SAMEA4398413) | marine metagenome | biome: Polar Biome; feature: [MES] marine water layer (ENVO:01000295) within the mesopelagic zone...; material: water (ENVO:00002006), including particulate matter (ENVO:01000060) such as...... | reverse complement strand
AGAGTAAAAAATATATTAGATACCAGTCAGGTAAAGGTATTATGTATACAACGGGTGCCTTGTTTGCACCAAGTTACGATTTGCTTAATGTTACAGCAGAAGCAGTAGCAATTGGATCCTTTATTACTATTACTACAGATGATGTAGACCACGGTCTACAAATTGGCGGAGTAGTTAGATTAATTGGAATTGAAACTCCAGGATATAACGGAGACTATACAGTAGCATCTATTGTTTCAGAAAGACAATTTAGAGTTGTTGCTGATTTCAAATTAGGTGATGTATCTCCAACATTAAGTGCTAGAGCACAAGTTTCGTTACTTACATGGCACGGAGCAACTGTACGTTCAGGAGCATTTGATGATCAGAACGGTATCTTTATGGAGTATGATGGAGAGAACTTTACTTGTGTACAACGTACTGCAACATTACAATTAGCAGGAACAGTAAGTGTAGCTGTTGATAGTAACTTATGTACAGGGGTTGGAACAAGATTTAGAGATCAGCTTAAAGCAGGCGATAGAATTGTTATTAAAGGAATGACCCATGTTGTTTCTAATATTACAAGTGATACAGCTATGTATCTTACACCTGACTTTCGCGGTGTAACTCCGGCATCAGCTTGTAAGATATGTTTAGTTAGTGATAAGAAAACTAAACAAAATGAATTTAATAAAGATAGAATTGACGGTACAGGTAGTAGTGGATATAATATTGATGTATCTAAGATGCAGATGATGGGAATCCAATACAGTTGGTACGGAGCAGGATTTATTGATTATATGTTACGTGGTGATGATGGTAACTTTATCTTCTTCCATAGAATGAGAAATAGTAATATAAACACAGAAGCATTTATGCGTACTGGTAATATGCCAGTTAGGTATGAAATTACTAACGAAGGACCAAATGGTAAACTTGCGGCAGATATTGATTATGCACAAAGTACTATTCCATTAGTAGATGCAGGATACTTTCCATCTAGTGGAACAATAATGATTGATGGTGAGATGATTACTTATACAGGTATTACTGGTGATACATTAATTGGAGCAACAAGATCAGCACCAATGTCAAATTATGCATCAGGAGCCAATAGAACATATACTGCTGGAGTTGCCGAGGCACATACAGCAAAAACAGGCGTACCACTAATTAGTAATACTATATCACCAATTATATCACATTGGGGATCAGCATTCTTAACAGATGGCGGATTTGATACTGATCGTGGTTACATTTTTTCATACGCATCAACTGGTAACACTATTACTACAACAAGAAATACGGTGTTTATGCTTAGACTAGCACCTAGTGTATCTAACGCTATTGTTGGTGACTTAGGTGAACGCGAACTACTTAACAGAGCCCAGTTGCTACTTGAAGGTATTGAAGTTACATCGGATACAAGCACAGGCGGTATTGTTATTGAAGGTGTGTTAAACCCACAAAACTATCCACTTGATCCAGGTAACGTTGGTTGGGGCGGATTGTCAGGACTTGCTCAAGGTGGCCAGCCTAGCTTTGCACAAGTGGCGCCAGGTGGATCTGTTACATGGAGTACAGGTGCTACACAGGTTGTTAGAAATGCAACTACAACGGCGCAAATGACAGACTCAGCTAATGCGTTGTATGCCAGAAATAATACAATTTATCATTACTTTTCAACAAGTGAATGGGAAGGATTAAATGATACAGTTGTTACTGGTACAGAAGTTGTAGCCACTGGTAACCCGGCATCAGGAGTATCAGACTTTCCAACAGGAACTACAGTATCTAACATTTATAATGAATCTTACTGGGGCAGATATCAAGTACGTATGAGTAACAGAAACAACGGCTATATTAGTTCTGGGGAATCAATTACATTTGGTGTAGGTGGTGAATTAACAAATACTAACTACTTGTACTTTACAAAAGCAAGTTGGGAAACTACCCAAGCAGTTTCTGGTACAGAAGTAAGTGATGCAAAATTTCCGGCAGGTACTGCGGTATCAAATGTTCAAGGACCATTAGAGTTTGGTGGAGTAGAGTATTATAAAGTAACATTTTCACAAACATCAATTGCAACTGTGGCGGCTGGCGCAGATGTAGGATTCTTATTTGGGCAACCACCGTATGCACAGCCAGGCGAAACTGTATTTTCATTCATTGCAAACCCAGGTGGTCTTGCAAACTTAGACTTAACAGGGTTGAAAGAGTTAACAAATACTACATTAGGTGGACGAGGAACTTATCCAAACGGTCCTGATGTATTAGCAATTAATGTTTTTAAAACGTCTGGAGCGGCAGTTGACGCAAATATTATTCTAAGGTGGGGTGAGGCGCAAGCCTAAGTATTAAACGCAATCGTTGTACGGATTGTATCTTTTCCACTTTTTAATACTTCATGTTTTAGATAAGACGGATACATTAACATTCTTCCTTTAACAGGTTGGTATACATATTCCTGCCAAGAAAACTCTGCATTAGTATCATGTTGTGATTGATATTGTACTAAAGGATTTGGATTTCTAAATTGTAACCCGCCGGCACTTTCATTTGCTCTAACCCAATATATTCCTGAGATACTTCCTACGCCATGATCATGTTCATGATGAACATCACCTTCTATATAATCTTGGGTCCACCAAGATAATGCATGAATGTCTGGAAGATTTGTTCCAGGACTTTTTGTTTGTACTGATCGCATGTTAGATGCTGATTGATACATTCCAATCCCCTTACATATTTCTCTGTATAAGTCATTTAGATCATGAACGTGTAAGTCTATTATTTTGTTTGGTTCAAAGTAATCTGTGGCATGAGGAGCATTAGCATCAGGTCGAGGAAGGTCTTTAATTTTCTTTACTACTACATTCTCTATATGATCTGCTAACTTAGGATCAACGTCGTGTACTAATACACCTACTGGAAATATCTTTTCTATATGCATGATTATTTTTGTATAGCATCTTTATTATCTATTGGCTGACTATCTCCAGGCATAAGTCGATAATTATCTTCTACTGAATCAGGTGTACTAACTTCAGTTATGCTACTGCCATCTTCTAATGCTACTAATTGATGGGGTTGTAAAGGAGGGTTATGCCAAGTGTCGCCTTCTTTTAATTCTTTTTGGTATAGTTGAGCAGTATTAGTATCAATGTAATTTAACATAAACTTGCCGTTATTTACAAACCAAGTTTCGTCTTTATCTTTATGAAAATGCATAGAAAATTTAGCACCCTTTTTATTAAACACTAAAATTTTACCACAATACTTGTCATTAGTTGCCCAAATGACTTCGTAGCCCCATCCTTTTTCTACTGTCCCGTTTAATTGTGTCATATGATAAAATCCTCTACTGGTTTAAATTTATACTCCCCAATAGTATTACTTAACTTTTCTATGTCTGCCTTTGTATAATATTGGTATTGTTTTACTAAGTTTTCCGGCATAGGAATCATATTAACTTTAGCTCCCCATTTTTTAGCTATTAGTTCTGCTATTTCTAAAAAAGTTCTAGTTTGTCCTGTACCAATATTCCAAATATCTGTTGCATCAACAGTTAAAAACTTTTCTAAAATTTGACATACATCACCTACATGAATAAAATCTCTATGAATATTGTCACTGTTTTCAAAAACATTTACAGTTCCAGTTTCAATTGCTTGTTCTTTAAACTTATGAAATACACTTTTTTGATCACCTTTGTCTTCTTCTCCAGGACCATATACATTAAAAAACCTAAAGCCTTGAACATTAACTTGATATTCATCAACTGACTTAACAAATCTATCAAATAAGTATTTGCTCCAAGCATATGGTGATTGCGGATTTACGGGCGAATTTTCTTTAAATTCTGTATTAGTGCCATATACACTGGCACTTGAAGCATACATAAAAGTTACTCCGTATGTATCACATAACTCTAACATTTTAATACTAAACTCGTAATTTTGTTTTAAAATTTTATCAACATCTGTTTCAGTTGTATCACTAATTGCACCTAAATGAATTACTCTATCATATTCTTTTGGGTCAGGGAATCTTCCGTCGATATAATCATAGCCCTCTACATCATGTCCTTTATGAACAAGATATGGACCTAAATTTTTACCTATAAATCCATTACTACCTGTAATTAAAATTTTCATAACTTCTCCGGCATTGTAAATAGTGCTCTAACTCCGTTTGTAGGATTGCATCTTGCAAACACACACCATTGATATATAAACTCATCTGGGTAAAATGTTTTTTTATAATCCTTAAAACTTGTACCTGTTGTATACACATCGTCTGCTATAAGCACAGGATGATTTGGATCACCTGTAGCATATTCATTTAGTGCGTCACCTAATGCAACTCCACCTCTAGGAATACCTTCTGCTTTACTAAAAGGTTTTGTTTGATAGTCCATAATCATTTTTGCTAAACACCGCCATTCTTCATCTGCTATTGCATCACATTCTATTTTCCATGATAGGGTAAGTCCTGCATGACCTATAAATTCTCCATCTTGAAACAGATTCATATATTATCCTTGGTTAGAAATTTTCCTTATTAACTCCGTTGTTGAATGTCCATCTACTTTAGGAAATATAACTACCTTTGCTATATCATTTCCTACGGTTGTTTCTACAGTATAATCTCCGCCTTTTACAATGATATCAGGTTTAATATCTTGGATAGTTGACAACGGAGTATCATCATTAAATATAATAACTTCGTCTATAAATCCCAAGTCTTGTAACGTTTCTTTTCTTTTTATTTCACTGTTAATGGGTCTAGTTTCGCCTTTAAGACGCTTAACACTTGCGTCACTATTAATGCCCACCACAAGGCGTTTACCTAGCGTATGTGCGTGTCTAAGTAGCTTTAAATGACCACTATGTAGTATATCAAACACCCCATTTGTCCATACAACTCCTCTATTCAAATCATCTAAAGTTACCGGAACAACTCCCCGTTTTTCTACTGTTCTAGTTGCGGCATAACTGGCTATTTCACATGCATGTGGTATTGTTAACCCGTTATTATATCCGTGTACAATAACAGCTAGTACAGTATCTCCAGCACCTGTAACATCAGCTACTTCTTTTGTATCTTCTTTAAAATAATGATATTCACCTGACGTATTTAAAACATGCATTCCGTTTGCGCCATCGGTTACAATTAACCAACACCAATTATGATCCTGCATAAATTCTAATGCATGTGTTTTATTATACTTGCCATTCCACTCTTCATATTCTTTCATATTAGGTTTAACTAAAAATGCATTATCATAAAAGTGTGCTGATTGTTTAGGATCAATAAACAGTTTTACATCTGCTATACTTAATAATTCTTCAACAGTTTCTTCAGTAACAGTTCCTTTATTATAATCACTAATAATAACGATATCGTTATTAGACATATTTTCTGATAATCTTTTTAATGCTTCTTTACCAGTATATTTTGTTTCTCTATCCCAACGTAAAAGATGTTGTCCTGAAGCTCCTACAAGTCTTGTTTTAATAGTTGTTCTATATGGTTTATTTAGACTAGATAAATTACTAACTACATCAGTCTTTCCTAATAAGTGAAGTACATGAATTCCTTGTGTATCTGTCCCTACTACTCCATATAATTCTGTATCAACATCTATATTTTTTAAATTAATTGCTAAATTAGCCGCTCCACCTAAATTAAATGTTTGGTGATGTTCGTTTAAAATCAAAACATCAGCTTCAGGAGACACTCTATCAGCTTTACCGCTAATCCAACGGTCTAACATTATATCTCCATACACCTTAATCATTTTTGTTCCATTAATGATACTAGTTTAAAAACTGTTTCTAGTTTTGTTAAATTTGATTTATTCTGTAGAGTATTTCGTAAGCCTTGATGCAATGGCTTTGGCCATCTATTAAAACTTACCCAAGCATAACCATTATGCTCTTTATTTAATTTGGGTATAAATTCTTCTTTTATAACACATAGATATGTATGGAATTTAAACTTTTCGTCACTGCTAACAAAAGTCTCTAAAGGAATAGATTTAATTATAGGAGGAGCGTCTCCTATTTCTTCTTGTACTTCTCTTTGTAATGCTTGAAATGGAATTTCTTTAGTCTCGTTAGTTCCACCAACAAGTCCCCAAACATTATTTTGTTTACTTTGGGCTCTATGTAAAAATAAAAACCTATTAGTATTTAAAGTATAGAAGAGAGCACCACTACATATAATATCAGCCATACTAATAATTATGCTAAAGAGCTAGGCGCCAGGTGCCAATTCGGTATGTGCCTTCGAAGCTTAATGTCCATTCTGAACCGTCCCATCTATATTGGATGCCGGTATTAAGGTTGGTTGTGTATTTAATATCTACTGTAGAGTCTGAGCCATCATTATTACTAGCATTAAAAACTATAGTCCAATTATTTCCGTCCCACTCAACTATATCATTAGCTTTTGCAATAAAATCAACGCCAGCTATGCTCTTCCAAGCATCCGGCCCATCAGTATTAGTTGTTGCACCAATATCATCTAACAATAAGATTCTAGTACCACCAACTTTAAGATTTGTTGGACTAGTCCTTGTTGGGTCAATAATATAATCAATTGTCCCTTTAGTAACTGCTGGTCCTTCAAGTATTGAATTTGTAGGAATAGTATCAACATCCCAGTTTACAATTATCTGAGTTTCATCTAATGAATTTAATGCAAATGTACCAATAACATTTCCAACATCTAATCTATTCAAATAAATTTTACTTAATCCTGCTATATATTCTCCAAGCTCTGTCTCTAAAACTGTTCGCCAATTAATTTCTCCAGCAATACCATTTTTACCTAATACAACTATATTGTTAGTTACAATAATATCATAGCCTGCCGCAGTAACAACTTGTAATGCATCTGCTCCTGCTCTAGTAGTAACACTTGCTTTAGATTTATCATGCAATGACGGATCGTCTCCTTTAACATCTTGTTCAGGACTATCATCAAATGCTTTGAGTTCAGGAAGTGTTTGACCTAAGTCAATAGTGCCTTTAGTTTCATCAAAAATACTCATCACAACACTTGTTATAACACCTAACTTTTTAACTTTAGCTGGAGGTGATAACCAAATTGGAGTAGTGAACCCTAGTTGACCTACATCAATTTCAGACTCTGTACCTATAGGAATACTTCTAGTAGAAAATTGAATGTTCTCTAAATTTACTACGCTTAAACTTGTCCAATCAACATAGTTATCAGTTGTTTGTATTTCTAAACTAGGATTAAACAATGTTAATATCTGTTCTATTATTTGTAATTTTTGTTCTGTATTAGTTGACCAAATATCGCAATTTATACCTAACATAAATGGCGTTGGTGCTAATCTTTCTACAGTATAATTTTGTCCTTGTGTATTTAAATATTCTTTACCTGTACTATCGTAAGCTCTTTCACGTAAATGTATTTTACCTACAAAAGAAGAATCAAATGATCTTGCACGATCCATTTCTAATGTAGTTATATAAACACTTATTCTTGGAGCACTAGGTATTTTATTTTCGCTATTATCACGTATAATATGCCCAACTTGACGTGTGATATCCCCATACATCACAGGTATTTGTGTTAGGTTACCTTTACCGTCTTTATAAGAAAAGTTACTAAACAATCTTGTAAGTTGGGTAATGTACCGCCTTATCTGTCCGTCATAAAAATGTTGCATTAATTATCTGCCTTTGGTTTAAGTGCTTTGGATAGAGGTTGGCGTTCTTTAACAGTTTCACTTCCAATTGTTGATGTTTTAGTATTATTAATAAATTGAGTTTTATGTGTATTTCTCGTATCAGTATTAGTTAGTGTCATACGTACTGCATCTTCCATCTTAACCCACCTTGTTGCATCATACCTAAATAATCTATTAGGCAAAAAGTCTGTTCGTAAAAAGTAATCACCCTTAATACTAGTTGTTGGAAACCCAATACCGTGACCAAATGCTTCACCGTTAGGAGCAATACCGTCTCCAAGTAAGTAACCATCATAGCCACTTCTTTCTGGAGTTTGATTAACTCTATCAGCTAACAGTCCGGCTTGACTTGCATCTAAGTCATTAATATCAGTAGTAACAAGTTCCGGTTTACCTTTATCATCTACTTGTAATGTAAATAAATTTGTTGTATCATATCCTGACTTAGGAGCATCGGCTTCTGCTTGTTGAACGACAGCATTATTAATTTGCATTTCTTGTTCATATGTAGAAAGTACATCTCTAAGTGTTTGAGCTGATCCTTCTTCAGCAGGTAAGTCTAATATCTCTTTAAACTCTTGGCTATCAACAATCTGTTTTAATTTAACTCTATATAAATGCGGGAACCAAGTTTGACTAAATCCTTCTGCGGCTCTGTTTACATCTTCTACTACATAAAACCGTTTAAGTGCTACACTATAATCATTAAGTGCATGTGGATCTTTTAAGTGCGGAAATTCTATTACATCTCCGGACATTATCTTTCTACCTAATGTTTGCACACTATCGTTAATATGTACAGTCATCATTAATGTATCATTTTGTAGGAATAATCCAAACTGACTCATATCAAAGTCAATATCTTGTACATTATAAATGCCGCGAATTTCATAGATACTAGGATCATACTTTCTGTCCCTATTTTCAAGGAATAGCATATCCTGGATATTTGTTTCTTTTACAGCATCATATCGTGGTTGTGCCGCCGTAGCGTCGGCTTCATCAGGATTTTGTGGTCCTAAATATTTGTGTATAAAAACGTCGGTCCCACCAATAGTGAACATCTCACTAATGTGCCTATCAAGGAATTGATAATCAGCACCGCGTTCAGGTTTATATATAGATAGCTTAGGCATCGTAATAGTATTTATTCGATGCCGGTTCCCGATAAATACTAATGGAGACTAACAAATATGGCTGATTTAACAACACAAAAACAAGAAGTATTTGATTATGTAAACCTATCATTAGGTGGGGGCATGGTTGATGTCGAACTTGATCCTGCACATTACGAAGAAGCTCTTAAAAAAGCCTTTGCTAAATTTAGACAACGCTCTGATAATTCAGTTGAAGAATCGTATATGTTTATGCCAACTATTATTGATCAGAATACCTACATATTACCACAAGAAGTTGTTGAGGTTAGAAAGTTATTTAGGCGTTCAATAGGATCACGTACTGGTGGCGGTGATGGTGGTACATTATTTGAACCATTTAATATGGCTTATACTAACACTTACCTTTTAGCAAGTACAAATATGGGCGGATTAGCAACATATGAAATGTTTTCACAATACCAAGAACTTGTTGGAAGAATGTTTGGTAGTTTTATAGAATTTAAATGGAATACTACTACTAAAGAATTAACACTTTTACAGCGACCACGTGCTGAAGAAGACTTACTATTATATTGTTATAACTATCGCCCAGATAGCCAATTATTAAAAGACTATCTAGCTGTACAATGGCTTAAAGATTATACACTTGCAACATGTAAGTATATGCTTGGTGAAGCTAGAAGCAAATTTGCTACAGTGGCTGGTCCACAAGGTGGAACATCACTAAATGGTGACGCTTTAAAAGCCGAAGCACTAGGTGAAATGGAAAAACTTGATGAAGAACTCAAAACTCAAGTTGCTGGCGGCCAAGGTTATGGCTTCTCAATTGGTTAACAAACACTTGACAAACAGATAAATTTCTTATATAATAATACTTTATATATGAGGAATATTCAAATGGTAATTGGAATCTGTGGACTTATTAGTTCCGGCAAAGATACAATAGCAGATTATTTAATTAAAAATCACAACTTTCATAAAATCTCATTCGCAGATAAGCTAAAAGATAGTGTATCAGCAATGTTTAGTTGGGACCGTGAATTACTTGACGGTAAAACTAATGAGAGTAGAGCATGGCGTGAAGAAGTAGATGCATACTGGACTAGCGAAACTGGCCGTACAATTACGCCAAGATTAGTATTACAAGAATTTGGTACAGAATGTATGCGTAATGGGTTCTATGATGGTATATGGGTTAGTTTAACTAAAAAGAAGATTATTGAAAACCCACATATGAACTTTGTGTTACCAGATACACGATTTCCAAATGAAGCTAAAATGTTATATGAAATTGGTGGTGAAGTTTGGCGTGTAAAACGTGGACAAGATCCAGCTTGGTTTAGCGAGTATCAAGAATTAGGTGTAGAACCTACTGATGTACATCCTAGTGAATGGGCTTGGGCACAAACTAAATTTAAACATATTATTATTAATGATGGCACTATTACTGAACTTAAAGATCAGGTAAGAGATCTCCTTGCTTCCAAATAGCACCTGCTTTATATAGAATTGTACTACAATTTGCACAAACTGTTTTTAAGTTTGCTGTACGAACGTTATTAAGATTTCCGTCTATATAATAAACATGAAATTGTTCTTTATGCTTACTTTTAAATCCACATTTATCACAAACACTTTTCTGTTTATATCCAGCATGAGCCCACTTAGGTAATCCGGGCTCTTTACTACTACGAGTAGAACATACTTCACAACGGCTTCTATAATAAGTCACACCACTCTTATAGTAATTAATTGCTACCGGCTTTTTACCGCATTTGCATAGGGGTCTCATAGTAGTATTTATACCTCCCCTTTTCATATCCCTTTTGTATCGTATTTTTGCGGGGTATTCCGTACCGTTTTTTGGCAATTCATATAAATACTTGTAACATGCTCAACGGGAGAACATAAAATGGCTAATTTAGTATCACCAGGCGTACAGGTTAATGTTATAGACGAGAGTTTTTATACTCCGGCAGAACCAGGTACAGTACCAATGATATTCTTTGTATCTGCACAAGATAAGACAAACGGTGCAGGAACAGGAACAGCCGCGGGTACAACGGCGGCAAAAGCAGGCGAACCATACTTGCTTACATCACAAAGAGAATTAACAGAAACATTTGGAGATCCAAGTTTCTATACAGACACAAACAATAATCCAATTAATGGTAGCGAATTAAACGAATATGGTTTACAAGCGGCTTACTCATACTTAGGTGTAAGCAACAGAGCTTATGTAACTAGAGCTAGTCTAAATACTACAGAACTACTTGCATCAGCTACAGCGCCTGCGGCTAACCCTGCAGATGGTACATATTGGTTTGATACAGGAAATACACTATGGGGTATTTTTGAATGGAATTCAAATGCGGCTACTGTTACTGGTGGACAGAGCTTTACAAATAAAGTTCCAACTGTAATTACAGATAGCACAAAATTAGTAGGCAACTCAGCAACTGGTGTACCGAAGACTTCCGTTGGTCAAGTAGGTGATTATGTAGCCGTTGCAACTACTACTTTAGAAAAGATATATTATAAAAATGCTTCCGGAACTTGGGTACAAGTTGGAACTGATGCATGGATGGCTTCAAACGCAACTGTAACAGGTACGGAAAGCAATCCAAGTATTACTAACGGTACTACAATGAGCATTAATGGAACTGTAGTTACATCAGGTGGTGTTGCATTATCAAACGTAGAAACAGCAATTAACGCCGCAGGAATTGCCGGCGTAACTTCAGCTGTAGTTGATGGTAAATTAGAAATTTACGCAAACAGTACATCTGCAAGTGACGGTTCAACTGCTGATGGTAAAATTGCATTAGCGTTAGGTGGCGGAACATTACTAGCAGAGATCGGACTAACGGCGGCAACTTTTGCGGCTCCGAGCTTAACTATTTCAGCACATACAAGCGTACCAGAGTTTAAGTCAACTGATACTGTACCGAGACCAACAGGGTCGATTTGGATTAAAACTACACAACCTAATGTAGGCGCACGTTATAGAGTTAAAAAGTTTAACGCTGTTACGGCACTTTGGGAAGATATTGTAGCTCCAATGTATACAACTAACCAAACAGCTTTATATAAATTAGATAAAACTGGTGGCGGAACCAACTTAGCACAAGGTACTTTATATGTAAATTATAATAATGCAGAAGCAACTGATACTATTGCAGACTTTAAAATTTACAGACGTAGTACTACAGGAACTACTAAAATTACAAGTAATATTATTACTACACAGCTTACAGCTGGAACGTATGGATTTAATATTCAAGAAACAAAAGTAGCAGTAGAGGCTTTAGCGGCTGATGTAGCTATGAGTGTAACTACAACTGGAGCATCAACTGATGCTGATTTAGTTGCAGGAGCAATTAACTCAGGCGGTTTTACTAACATTGTTGCTTCAGTAGATGCTTCAAACAGAATTGTTATTGAACACAATGATGGTGGAGACTTCCGTATTAAAGATACAGGAACAGTATTAGCATTAGCAGGATTTAGTGCTTATGTTGATGCTAACTCAGGAACACCTAACTTGTATACAGCACCAACTGGTGATAGTACACATGATTTTGTTGCAAGTAACTGGCAAGTATTAACACAAACATCAAGCTCAGATGCTCCAACTGCCTTAACAACAGATGGACGTATTTGGTACAGCTCAATTGTAGATGAAGTTGATATGCTGATACATAACGGTACTACTTGGGTAGGCTACCAAGATTCAACAAGTCCGTTTTATCAGGCGGCGTCAGCAGATAAAACAGATCCAGCAGGTCCAATTGTAACGGCTACAGAGCCAACTTTACAATCAGATGGAACTGCACTTAAAAATGGTGATCTTTGGATTTCAACAGCAGACACTGAAGCATATCCTAAGGTTTACAAATACAATGGACAAACATTAAAATTTGTACTTCTTGATAATGGCGATCAAAGTACTGAAGATGGAATTTTATTTTCAGATGCACGTTATAATACAACAGGTGCTAATTCAGATAAAGAAGGAACTATTGCGGCATTACTAGTAAGTAACTTTATTGATATTGACGCTCCGGATCCAGCACTTTATCCAAAAGGTATGTTGCTTTGGAACTTACGTAGAAGTGGATTTAATGTTAAGAAATTTGTCCGTAACCATGTTAATACGTCTACAGACAACATTAGATTTGGCGACGAATCACAAGACGCCTACTATGCACACCGTTGGGTTACTGAATCAGCTAACCAAACAAATGGCGCAGGTAGCTTTGGACGTAAAGCTCAACGTAAAGTTGTTGTACAGGCGTTACAAGCATTAGTAAACAGCAATCAAAAAATTAGAGATGATGAATCAAGACTGTTTAACTTAATGGCTTGTCCAGCTTATCCAGAGCTAATTGGTGAAATGGTTACATTGAACTATGATAGAAGCCTAAGTGCTTTTGTTGTAGGAGATAGTCCATTTAGATTAACACCAGATGCAACTTCACTTAATAACTGGGGTAAAAATGTTAATTTAGCAACTGAAGATAATGATGACGGACTTGTTACAAGTGATGAGTACTTAGGTGTGTTTTATCCAAGTTTATTTACAAGTGATAACGCAGGTAACAACGTAGTTGTTCCACCAAGTCATGGTATACTAAGAACTATTGCACTAAGTGATTCAGTTTCGTTTCCATGGTTTGCACCAGCAGGTACAAGACGCGGTGGCATTACAAACGCTAGTGCGGCAGGGTACATTGATAGCGAAGGCGAATTTGTAAGTACTGCACTTAATGAAGGTCAAAGGGATACATTGTATAGTAATGCAGTTAACCCAGTTACATTCTTAACAGGTGCAGGGTTAGTTAACTACGGACAAAAAACTAGAGCCAAAAATGCTTCAGCGTTAGATAGAATTAACGTTGCAAGACTAGTAATTTACTTACGTGGACAACTTAAAAAACTTGCTAAACCTTATATCTTTGAACCAAATGATAAAATTACACGAGACGAAATTAAGGCACAAGCAGATAGCTTGTTACTTGAGTTAGTTGGTCAAAGAGCACTTTATGATTTCCTAGTTGTATGTGACGAATCAAACAACACACCAAGTAGAATTGATCGTAACGAGCTTTATTTAGATATAGCTATAGAACCAGTAAAAGCTGTGGAGTTTATTTACATTCCATTAAGACTTAAAAATACTGGTGAAATTGCAGGGCTCTAAGATGCTAAATATTACTAACGAGGAGATATTATAATGAGCATTTCAACACTATCAAAACTTACAGTACCTTTGGATACTAGCTCTTCCGCAAGTAACCAAGGTCTGTTAATGCCAAAACTCCAATATCGCTTTAGGGTGACATTAGAAAATTTTGGAGTTGCAGGAACACCTACATCAGAACTAACGAAACAGGTTGTTGATGTTACAAGACCTAACGTGTCTTTTGAACAAATTACAGTTGATGTATACAACTCACGTGTATTCCTAGCAGGAAAACATACATGGGAGCCTATTACACTTAACTTACGTGAAGATGTTTCAAACAATGTACAGAAATTAGTTGGTAGTCAACTACAGAAACAATTTGATTTCTTTGAACAATCAAGTGCGGCATCAGGACAAGATTACAAATTTGTAACTAAAATTGAAATCTTAGACGGTGGTAACGGTGCAAATGCAGTTGGTATTCTTGAAACTTTTGAACTTTATGGTTGTTACTTAGAAAGTGCTAATTATAATACATTAGCATATAGTACAAACGATCCAGTAACTGTAGCGTTATCTATTAGATACGATAATGCAATACAAACACCACAAGGTACTGGTATTGGTACAGCAGTTGGTAGAGCATTAGGAACACAGGCTACCGGCGGCGCATCTACATAAGAAACACAAGTATAATATTTCCTAGTTAACTTAAAAGGGGCTTTAATCGGCCCCTTTTTTCTTCTTAAAATACCCACATTTCCTTTTAGATAAATAATAGTATGGCATCAAGAAACTCATTTTTATCTAATGTAGCTCAAGGATTTTTAAATCCTAAAGGCTCTATGGGCGACTGGCATCACGCTAGGGCGTTATATACTAACGACAGTTTTAGGCTTGCCCCTAAACATAAATTTTTATACCACGTAGTGTTTAATCTTAATGCAACCGCTGTTAAGATACTTCCGCAATTAAAAACACAAGAAATTAATATGTTGGTTAAGGCAGTTGACTTACCTAAGTTTAATATAAGTACTTCCTTAAAACATCAATATAATAGAAAACGTAACTTACAAACAAGATTAGATTACGACCCTATCAGTCTTACATTCCATGATGATAATTTTGGTCAAACAACTGCAATGTGGGAAGCATATTATAGATACTATTTTAAAGATGGTAATTATACAGGACATGACGGACTATCGCCTTTAGATAAACATCATGCATATAATAAAGGTAACACTTACGTAGGTGAACTATACAATAAACATCGATATGGTTTAGACAACGATAGTTTTTATAGCTTTTTTGACAGTATACAAGTTTTTCAACTGTCAAGAAAAAGATATACTGCCTTTACACTTGTTAATCCTATGATACAAAGTTGGCAACATGATAGTTTAGATAATAATTCAAGCGATGCTGTACAAAGTACTATGCAAATATTATACGAAACTGTTTGGTATAGCCGTGGTGCTGTTGATACGCAACAAGGTATTCCAAAAATGTTTGGATCACCGTCAGGGCATTACGATACAACTCCAAGTCCGATAACAATTGGAGGTGGTGCAAATTTTGGAGGATTATTTGGTGAAACAGGACTTCTAAGTCAAGGTGTTGGCTTATTAAGTGACATCACAGGTGGACAAGCATTTAGTACTCCGGGAAGGTTACTTGGTACTATCCTTAAAGGTGCTAACATTTTTAAAAATGCAAAAGGCTTGTCTATGGAAGGTATCCGTCAAGAAGGCTTTGGTATCTTAAAAAATGCACTTGGTGGGTTAGGCGGCATAAGTGCAAATAGTGTAGGCGGAGTTGCTAGTTCATTCTTTCCTAAGAATAGCGGATTAGGTTCTATTATTTCAAATATTACTCCAACAATTGCAGGAATAGGTGGAGTGACGGCAGGCTTTGCGGCTGTTAAATCATTAGCATCGGGAGGTGATATTTTAAGTACAGTAACAAAAGCCGCAGGAATAGGAGTTCTTATTACTACGGCGGCAGATAGTCCTTTTGGTAAAAAAGTAATTAATGCTGGAACTGACTTGGCTGGAGGTGCTCTAGATAGTATCAAATCAGCATTTAATGATTTACCAGTTGAGAAACAAGCCGAAGAGATTGCCACCGCAACGGCCGCCATTACTTCTAAATCAAATGATGCGTTAGCCCAAGTTCAACGAGCTGGTAACGCCTTTACGAGGTCAGTATAATGAAAAATACAGCAGTAGATACATCAGATCATAGAATTAATTTACCTCGAGTAAATCCTGATGATTCGGCTCATACAGTAAAAAGTATTTTTAACAAATACTTCACTGAATCATTATCATTTCCATCAAATCAAGTTGATGCGGTTATAGGCTTTTTTGAAAGTCGTGACTTTGATCCAACTAGTGCTAGAACACTTGGCACAATTCTTATGCAACAGGCAAGGCTTGACGGAGTAAATGTGTTTGAACTTTTAGATACGCTTAAAGGAGTCGACGCTTTACAACTAAGTGCCCTTGTTACAGAGGTATTAAATTATAATAGATCAAAAATCAGTACACTTGGCTATCGGATCGATTCTTCTAATGACAAATTAGAGAAGCGTAACGTGTTGGTATGACATGGCGAAATATGCACAGGGACGCTATAGTCTTAAAAATAAAGAAAAATATTTAGGCAACAAAACACCACTTTATAGATCTAGTTGGGAATTCGCATTTATGAAATTTTGTGATGAAAGCCCATCCGTGTCTAAATGGGCAAGTGAGTCAGTTAAAATACCTTATAGAAATCCATTAACAGGAAAACTTACAGTTTATGTTCCTGATTTTATGATTCAATATACAGATGCAAACGGTAAAGGACATGTTGAATTAATAGAAGTTAAACCTGAAAACCAGATGAAGAAAGAGAGCATCGGTAGAAATAAATATCGACAAGCTCAATATGTACAAAACCTTGCAAAGTGGGAAGCCGCAAGATATTGGTGTAAACAAAGAAAAATTTTATTTAGAGTCATCAATGAACATGACATATTTCACAAAGGAAAAAGGAAATGACGGATGGAACCACAGCAGACTCACTTAATGTAATAGCAAGTTTATGGCCAATATTTTTAGGATTCGTTACATTAGTAATTGTATTAGCTAAAATGCATTCGTCAATAGAAGTCCTACGCGAGAAAGTCCACACTCTTTTTGAGCTGTTCAACCAAAATAAGAAATAAATATACACGTAGTTAAATTGAAAAGAGAAGTATTATGGCATATAGTGAAAAAGTATTAGATCATTACGAAAACCCGCGAAATGTAGGTACGTTTGATAAAGACGATCCAAATGTTGGAACTGGAATGGTTGGAGCACCAGCATGTGGTGATGTTATGAAATTACAAATTAAAGTAGACGAAGAACAAATAGTAGATGCTAAATTTAAAACATTTGGTTGTGGCTCAGCTATTGCAAGTTCAAGTTTAGTAACTGAATGGTTAAAAGGTAAAACTTTAGATCAAGCAGGAGAAATTAAAAATATGGATATTGCAGATGAGTTAGCATTACCCCCAGTTAAAATACATTGTAGTGTTTTAGCCGAGGATGCTATTAAATCAGCGATAAAAAATTACAAGGAAAGAAATGACTAAGAAGTTAGAAGAACTCCTAAACTTACCTGAATCAAAAGAAATTATAGATGCAGATAACAATAAAGCTAAACTAGAAGCGAAGCAGGAACAAAAAGAAACATTTCGCGAAATAGCTGAATTTGACAAAATTACAGCGGCGTTACCGCAGGTAAAGGGTCTAGGAGAACTAGCTGATAAAGAGTTAAATGAAGTTTCTGATAAATCTATGCAGGCATATGAAGATTTAATGGATCTAGGTATGAATGTTGAAGCAAGGTATTCAGGGCGTGTTTTTGAAGTTGCAGGGCAAATGCTTAAAACTAACTTAGACGCCAAGAATGCAAAACTTGATAAAAAGCTAAAAATGGTAGAATTACAGCTTAAAAAAGAAAAAATGGATAAAGAAAGCTCGATTGATGATGCTAATATAGTAAACGGCGAAGGGTATGTAGTTACAGATCGCAATAGTCTACTAGAAAAACTAAAGCACATGGATAAATAACAGTATAACAAGGAAACAAAGTCATGAGTAAAACATTTGTTGAACATTTAAATGAGCATAAAAAAACGTACACCTTTAAAATTGGTGTAGCTGGCGATTTGCCGGCCGGTTGTGCTGATACACTAGAAAGTGCATTACAAAAATTCAAAGTTTCAAATATGTCAGCGGGTAAGAGAACACCAATTACCGAACGACCTTTAGATTTTCCACAATTACAAAACACACATGTTCACTACTATGACGTTGAACTAACATACCCAACTACTCCACAAGTACTACAACAATATGTTGCAATGGCGTGTGGCATTCATGAATCTTATGTTATTGTACGCGGAGAAGGTGAGCCACAAGAAGAATACCAAGATAGAGAACAGTATGATAAAGTTTATACTGCTAACTTAGGTTCTGAAATGGAATCAGCTGTTCCAAATCCAGAAGTCACAAGTGGCGATGGTAGAGTAATGGCTTTATTGAAAGAACTTGAAAAAGTTCGTTCGGAACGTGAAAATAAACAAGTTCCAGATGGCATAAGTGATACAGAGCAAAAACACGGTATGGGTGATCAAGGAACAACCAGTCCTATAGGGAGCAAATAATGAAGTTAAATGACATATATAAAAAAATTGATAGCTTAAATGAAGCTAACGACTTGAATGAACAAGCATCAATGAATATTATGATGAGTGGCGAAACTGCTGATGACGTTGGACTACTTTTAAAAATGATGAAAGATGCAGGGCTAGAAAAAGCGGCTCCGGCATCAGACATTAGCGATCCAAATCCAAGAATGGATATGGAAAAATTTAGAAATATAATTGATAAACCAGATATGGATAGTGAGCCTAAATTATTACCTCACACTGATGATCCTGGGATTCCAGGTAAAGACGATTCACCATGTGACCAAGATGTCGATTCAGGCATTATTGGCGCACTTGGCGGAGCCGCAGTAGGCGCCGCAACAGGTGGTGGACCTTTAGGAGCATTAGCAGGAGCGGCGGCTGGAGATTCATTAACTGACCCAGACGGTCCTGAAGATGAAGGAACAGATTACGCTAACGCACCAGATGAACAATATGGTGATACAAAACTTATGACTAAGGATTTAGCAGGTGGATTAAACGGACCTAAAAAATCTTATCCAAAAGTAGCAGGCGGTGATAATCCAATGTCAATTAGGGCTGAGCTAACTCGCTTAGAAGGTTCAATTAAAGAAGAACTTTGGAAAGCATTAGATGAAAAGAAAGCAAAACCTGACTTTTTAGATATGGATAAAGATGGCGATAAAAAAGAACCAATGAAAAAAGCCATCAAAGATAAAGGGAAAAAATAATGGTAGGCTTCACAAGAACAAACGGACTAGGTGTAACAGCAGGAACACTTTACGGACATAATGCAAAAGCATACTTGGTAACAATACAGAACGCGGCAAATTCCGCTCAAGATTTAAGAGCAGAAGATGATGCAGTTGAAGAAGCGGCTGAATACATTATGAAAGAATTAAGCCCTTTAATGTATATGGTTACTAATTCGGCGGCTGGTACTATTCATGTAGTAATGGATAATAATTCTTCAGCGGCAGATATGCAATCACGTATTAGAGGACTAGGAACAACAGTTGGACCAAATAATATAGACGTTACAGGTTCAGATGTTGCCGCTGGTACTTCCGTAGTTATATCATAAATTAATTTTAATATTTCCTCCCAAATATTTTAAACTCAAATAGGACCTTCGGGTCCTATTTTTGCCAATAAATACTAGTATGGTAAAAAGTTTAGACGGCGTATTAACTAAAAAAGCTCACTTACGTGAAAAGTTTGGTGAAGCAGAAATAAAGCACTTAAAAGCCTGTATGGATCCTGTAACAGGTTATTTACACTTTGCAAAGCATTTCTTTTATATTCAACATCCTGTTGAAGGTAAAATGTTATTTAATCCCTTTAAATATCAAGAAGAATTACTAAGTGCCTATCATAATCATCGATTTAATGTTAATATGTTACCACGTCAAAGTGGTAAAACAACTTGTGCTTCTGCATATCTTTTATGGTATGCTATGTTCCATCCTGATCAAACAATATTAATTGCCGCACATAAATTTGCTGGTGCCCAAGAGATTATGCAACGTGTTCGTTACGGATATGAATTATGTCCAGACTTTATTCGGGCAGGTGTTACAAATTATAATAAAGGGTCAATGGAATTTGAAAACGGTAGTAGATTAGTAAGTGCTACTACTACAGGTAATACTGGTAGAGGTATGTCTATATCTTTACTATACTGTGATGAGTTTGCATTTGTTAATCCTAGTATTGCTGATGAATTTTGGACTTCAATGTCACCGACACTAGCAACAGGTGGTCGTGCAATTATTACATCAACACCAAACTCAG
>TARA_B110000438_G_scaffold59927_1_pt1 | contig 20569 bp, 12 predicted proteins | sample TARA_B110000438 | Tara Oceans TARA_B110000438 (sample SAMEA4398413) | marine metagenome | biome: Polar Biome; feature: [MES] marine water layer (ENVO:01000295) within the mesopelagic zone...; material: water (ENVO:00002006), including particulate matter (ENVO:01000060) such as...... | reverse complement strand
TCTGTCCTTGAAAAGAGGAGGGCCTGATGGACGTGAGCGGTAGTGCGGCGTCCGCGGATAGGCTGGAAATGAGCGAATCAGTTCAGTCGCCCCATCACGATCGCGATCGTCTTTGAACTGCGGTTTGAAAAGACGCCCGCTACATGGCTTAGGCCGCTCGGATCAACTCCTGCTCACTCTTTAAACACTTTATGTTTCGAATCACCGGCACTAATGACATAGGCCACAAGGTCCAGTATTTCTTCGCGGGTCATTTTCGCTAACAGACCTTTTGGCATTGGTGATACCTTTGAAATATTGATCTCATCAATTTCGTTACGATTCAACCGAACTTGCTGATTAGGGTTGGTAAGGTCGGTGTTGAGCATCAGGCTATCACCATTAAGGTTCACGACAACTCCGGTGTGAATGACCCCGGCATCCGTAATGACGACAACCGCAGAGAATTGATCGTTGATGACTTTACTAGGATTAATGATTTGGTCAAGTAAGTCATGGGGAGAATACCGTCGTCCGGCGGACGTCAGATCTGGTCCGGTGATCCCACCTTGATTATTAAATCGGTGACAGGCATAACAGGCCGCGGCAGCGAACATTCGTTTTCCGTTGTCGTAATTCCGGTCTTTTAGATCCGCATTTGCGGCCGCAGACAGCGTGTCAAGACTCCAATCTTGCGTTTCACGACCGTCAAAAATCGCTCCTAAGTTCTCAATGACGGATTTCCGTACGGGCTTTGTCGCCAACAATTGAGCAAGCGATGTTTTCGATTTTGCGTCGAGAGAAGCGACAGCATCATCTCGAATGAATTTCAGAAATATATCAAAACTAGCTCCGCCACGATAACTGTCTGCTTTAAGAAACCAGTTAAAATATTGTGTTCTCAGTTCCGTGTTCCACCCAGCCTGTAGCATGCGTAGGGAACGGGCATACTGCAGTTGTTCTTCCTGCGTGGCCGCGTTTTGAATCAGTGCGAGGGTCTTGGCAGCAACGGTTGGGGATTCCAGCCACGCCAACGTTTCACACAGAAGCCAGTTTTCCTCGAATGTATCTGCGGGGAACAAAGGATCAAACTTCTGGTTCAACTCTGTAACAATTGCATGCTCAGGACGACCAAAACGAATGAGCGTAATTTGCAGGGTGCGGACAAGAGTTAATTTCTGGGCCGGTTTCAATTTTGCCGTATTAACGGCCAACAACGCCTGGATCAATTTTTGTCCCATGGCTTCATCCACGGGAGGCGATTGATCGGTTCGATGTTGGGGACAAATTCCGGTCATGCGACATAATGCAAGCAAGGCCTCGACTTGGGTGTTCGGATTGGCGTCTTGCAAGGCACGCTCCGCCCATTGTTCTGTGGGCTGGTGTTCAACAGCCATACGAGCCGCCCAGCGAATTAAACGATCATGATGGTCGAGCAGGGGCCACGCCGTGTTTAAAGCCTTAGGGTTAGGTTCGCCGTGGAATTCCTCCAGCATATGCCTCGTCTGGCGTTCGGCAGTGACTGTGGGCTTCGTCGATACCGCACGCGTCGACTCGTTTCCAACATACGTGACTCGATAAAGACCAGATTGTACGCGGCGTCCTCCGATGGTGAAATACATTGCACCATCGCCGGGATGAATCATGGCGTCGGTGATTGGCAGTGGCGCTCCGGTTACAAATTCTTCCTTGGTAGCTGTGTAACCTGCTCCATCGGGTTTCAGATGAACTGCATAGAGCTTGCCCCAGCTCCAGTCCAACGAATACAGTGCATTTTGATATTTAGCGGGGAACTTCGCACCGTAACCAAAGGTCATTCCGGTCGGAGAACCCGGTCCAATATCCAAAACGCCTGGTAGGTTGTCCGGATAGAATACTGGGCGTTTCCCCGCACCGTTTCTCCACCCGAATTCTGCTCCACTGGTTACCAGACAGATGCGCGTGGGTCGATACCAAGGTGTATTGAAGTCGTATTCCATATCCGCATCGTAGGTAAAGAGTTCACCGTCCCGATTAATTGCGCCGCCAAAGATATTTCGAAACCCGGAAGCGTACGCCTCAAATTGTTTACCGTCGGGAGAGACTTTGTAGATGATCCCGCCAGGTGCCAGGACGCCGCGATTGTGTCCTCGACCGTCCGGCATGCTAGGCAGCAGATGGTCTTCACCCCAGACTTGAGTGACCGGGGACGTGGGTTCAATGATCGGTGGTTTGGAATTATTTCCAGTAATGAGAAAAAGCGATTTTCCATCCGGAGTAGGGACAACGGCGTGCACGCCATGGTCGCCGCGGGATTTTACTTCCCGTAACAGCTCAACTTTGTCGAGTTGATCATCGCCGGTACTGTCCGTGAGGCGATAGAGTCCACTCGATATCTTTTGCTCATAGTCGTTCACACCGACATAGAGCGCATCGAATGCCCATACCATTCCATTGACTGCCCGGATCGGTGCTGGGACAGTTTCAATACTTGCGGGATCCAGTGGAGAACCCGCTGCGGGTGGTTGCATACGGTATAAACCACCAAATTGATCGCTGACGATTATTCGCCCCTTATTGTCGACGCACAAGTTAACCCACGATCCCTGATCCTTAGAAGGAACCGAATACAATAGCTCCACTTCAAACCCTGGGGCCACTTTAATGTGGCTGACTGGCGTTGCTTTGTTTTGCCCAGTTTTGTCCTGTGCCACCAAAGACGTGAAACAAAGTAAATATACAAACATACATAATAGTTTGGGACTGCAGAGTCTCGAGTTTGTCGTAGGTCGCAGGAATTTAGTCATGATGTAATTGCCGTTAATATTACTTTGCGGATAGTTAAGTTGATTTGATGCTTAGCTTTTAATAAATATATGGCCAAGTAATTTTATACCATATTCAAAACGATTAAACGACACACCCCAATTCGTCTCGTCCGCAGCACCAGTTTATATGAAGAGAGTTCCCTTAAGCATAACGCTGGCCGTTGCGTCTGCGTTCAACGCGCAAATTGATTCAAGGAAGTCTATTTGGACTGGCTGTTGCTCAAAGAACGCCGCAGTAAGTGGGCAACAAACCGGTTCCCTTGAGGATTCCAGTGCGGGTCAGTGCGAAAAACCAAGGGATATTCTTCTGTTGCCTGAAATGTCGGCAACATGTTTACGATCTTAAATGGCGCCGAATCAATCTTGGATTCGAAATAGTTGAATATTTCGAATTGATATGGTTCCTCTAAGCCATAGGCAAAAGTTTCCCAATTATCCGGAGACTCTTTCGCATTCCAATGATGGTATCTTGGGGCAATATATAGAATAAATTCCGCATCCTGTTGGCGACATGTTGCGGCAATCCGGTTGATTGTATCCCAGGTAGCGTCAAAATATTGACGGGTGACATCCAGGGGATGACGGTAGATGAAAAATCGTTCCGTTTCCACCCTCCCTGCCACGAGTAGCCTGAATTTATAGTAATCAAACGGGTCCAGTGGTTGATATCCGCCTCCCAGACGGTCAATAAGTTTAAACGGCGATAGAAGAGTCGGATGGAGCGGTTTGGCAAACCGCCATAATGCGCCAAAATGGGGTTTTGGTTTGGTCACGTCGGGACCGCTAAATGGTCCTCCCAATTGTTGGGGATCATATTCCTGTGAATAGTGATAATCATCTCCTATATCCGTGCAATCCAGCATCAGAGTAACCACATGGGGTCGGTAGTGTTTTACTACGTGTTCTAGCATTTGCTCTTCTAGGAGCGGCGAATAGCTGAGAATTCCGGCATTGAGGACTCCGACGGAACCGTCTGCCTCCGCGTCGTTGAGCAGGGATTCTAGTACCTGTGGGTATGCTTCGTCATCCTGAACCCAAGCCCCGAAGGTGAAGGAGTCCCCCAGACAGACGATGCGTCTATCAAAGTTCAAAAAACTGTCACGACTATGAAGACTACGTAGTCCGTCTTCGTTGGTCTGGACAACAATGTCTTCGCCTTCAAATTGGCCTAGATGATACGCCGTATCAGGCATCAATTCATGATGGTGTTGGGATGATCTCAAAAAGTGAAATTCACGCATAGCTAACGCCGGTGAAATAATCCTCAGTGCGAGTTCCGCGCAAGCGATGCAAATTACAATCGAGCAAGTCCCCAGCAGATACTGTTTCCAATAACGCTCTCGCATTGCCACCATCAAGACCAATGCAACACCCAACACCCAGTACAGCACAATCGATTGTAAGGCGACCGTGGAATTTGCTGTACCATCATTTGAAAGACCGTCCAAATTGCCGGATAGAACAAATAGGGAGGCTGCCACGGAAAGAACCGAGCCAAGTAGTATCAAGATGTAAGACGGACGCTTCAAATTCATGTTTCCTGTAGAATCGTTAAGTATACGATTTCATTAGTGAGAATTGTTAAGACAAACCTAAATAATTTCGCAGGACATGTGAGGCGATTTGGTATTGCGGTCCACACAAATAGTTAACGATTAGAGACCGCTCGGTTATTTCTATAGCATGACTGTGTGTTTTTGTTTTATAATGCCCGTAGCGCTAACGTGGAATCAAGCGACGTTTATTTTTCGAAAAGATGAGAATCTGAATTTCTGCCCTTTAAAGTTCAATATATGTACCGACTTCTTCTTTTGACTGTTGTTTGTGTTTCGGTGAATTCTTTTGTAACGGCTGAAGAACCGACCCCCGAAGAACTTCGGTTTTTCGAATCAAAGATACGTCCCGTATTAGTCAAGCACTGTTATGAGTGCCATTCTACTGAGGCGCTTCTTAACGATAAGTTAGAGAATGAATTGCTGCTGGATACAAAAGCTGGAATTCGCAAAGGGGGCGAAAGCGGACCGGCAGTTGTTCCTGGTGAACTCGATAACAGTTTACTAATTAAAGCGATTCGTCACGATTCGTTCAATATGCCGCCCGACACGAAACTGCCAGACGACGTTATTGCCAATTTTGAAAAATGGGTAGAAATGGGAGCAGCCGATCCCCGCGATGGTCCCGCGACCCGACTTGCAAAAACTGAAATCGATATTGAGGCCGGTCGCGGTTTCTGGTCGTTTCAGCCACTTCTTGAATCCCAGCCGCCGACGAAATTGAAATCACCATGGATCCGAAACAATATTGATCGGTATGTATATACCGCGTTAAATGAGAATGGGCTAGAACCCAATCAAGAAGCAAGTCGGCATACATTGATACGCAGGGCGTATTTTGACTTGTGGGGTTTACCTCCGAATCCTGAGGACGTGGAGTCGTTTGTCAACGACCCGGCCGCTGACGCGTACGAAGCATTAGTGGATCGTTTGTTGGCTGGGCAACATTATGGCGAACGTTGGGCTAGGCATTGGCTTGATTTGGCACGCTTTGCTGAAAGCAACGGCTATGCGTTTGACAAAGATAGGGCGGGGGCCTTTCATTATCGCGATTTTGTGATCAAGGCGCTAAATCAAGATATGCCTTATGACCAATTTATTCGACTGCAAATTGCTGGCGATCAAATTCTACCTAACGATTATCATTCGCAAGCCGCAACAGGCTTTTTGGCAGCAGGCACATTTACTTCACAGCAAACCCAGAAAGAGCGTGAACGCAGTCGATACGAACAATTGGATGACATTGTCGGCACCATCGGCACCGCCATGCTGGGCCTCACCATCGGTTGTGCCCGTTGTCATGATCATAAATACGATCCGCTGCCCAACGATGACTACTATCGTTTCACAGCCTGTTTTGCAGAGACTGGATTTCAGGATTTTGACTATGATCCCGATCCCGCTGGAACGCAAACGGCAAAGAGTGAATTTAACGCAGCGCACAAACCATTAGTTGATGCCCGTGTAAATTTCGAAAAATCTGAATTGACTCGTCGACTCAATGTATGGTTAAAATCTAAAACGGAACAACCCGCGAGCCAAAAACTTGGTGTTTGGCAAACGATCGGCCCATTTGCCGCTGTTGACTTTAAGAAAGCCTATTCTGAAGCGTTTCCGCCGGAGAGTAAAGTCGACCTGAATGCCACCTTCGGCAAACTTAAATGGATTCCTCAACCGAGTTGGACTGATGGCGTAATACATAACAAGTTCAGTGGCGATAATAGTGCCAACTATCTGTACCGGACGATTGAGGTAACTCAAGAAGGACCTTTGGAAATATCACTTGGTCGCGACGACGCAATCAAGGTTTTTCTCAACGGTAAACAAGTTTTGGCCAAAGAAGCAATGGGCGGCGTTGCGGCCGACCAGGACAAAGTTACCTTGCAATTGAATACCGGCACGAATGAACTGCTGATCAAGATCATAAACGCGTCCGGCCCCTCAGGTTTCTATTTCAGTACCCAGTTAGTTATTCCGAAAAACATCCAAGACATTATTGATGTTGCGGAAGAAAAGCGTAATGCCAAACAAAAACAAGACTTGTTGAAGTGGTATTCGCCGCGGGATGCAGAATGGGCCAAGCTGGATGAACTCGAACGGGAACACCTGAAACTACAACCCAAACCGGTGATCACGAAAATCTATGCCGCCAGAAAGAACGGCGCGACTTATAATTTCGGCGCCGATACTCGCAAGGTTTACTTTCTCGCACGAGGAAACTCGAATACCAAAAAAGGAATAGCGTCACCAGGTTTCCTGCGTGTACTCACGGCTAGTGATAAGACGGAACAGAATTGGGTGACTCCAAGTGAGCCGCAAGTCGGCACGGAATCTCAAGTACCGCCGCGGGTCGCATTGGCCAACTGGTTAACCGATGAACAACAGGGTTCCGGTTATTTACTGGCGCGGGTGATCGTCAATCGGCTATGGCAACACCATTTAGGGCGGGGAATTGTCGGCACACCCAGTGATTTTGGTAGTCAGGGAGCCGCGCCTACTCATCCTGAATTGTTGGATTACTTAGCGGCAGAGTTGATTCGTAATGATTGGCAGCTAAAGTCTATACACCAATTGATAATGAAGAGCGCTGTTTACCGCCAATCGGGCGAAGATAATGCACTCGCCGCGAAAACCGATCCGCACAATGCACTCTGGTGGCGGCGGGGTTCAACACGCCTAGAGGCCGAAGTCATCCGCGACACCTTACTTTCGGTGAGTGGATCGCTCGAAAAAACAATGTACGGTAAAGGTACGCTAGATCAAAATAGCTCGCGTCGGAGTATATACCTTACGGTCAAGCGCAGTAATTTAATTCCAATATTGCAACTATTTGATGCGCCCGACTCGATTCAGAGCATCGGGCATCGTGATGTGACTACCGTTCCACCGCAGGCGCTGGCGTTGATGAACTCGCCCTTGACCCGGCAGTTAGCCGAGAAGTTTGCTAAACGTATCTATGTGTCATCAGAAACGAAGACCGAACAAGTTGTGGGAAAAGCTTACGGTATAGCGCTTTCCCGCGGGCCGACTGCTACTGAAATGAAACAGATGTCCGATTTTATCAGAGAACAGGCAGCGTCATACGGCGACTCGGATAACTCCATGAATCTGGCAGTTATCGATTATTGCCAGATAATGCTTTGTCTCAATGAATTCCTTTTTATCGATTAGCTCTGATTAATAATCAGGATCTTAGATTATGAATAATAACGCTTTTAATTTTGATTCACGAAGGTCATTTCTCAGAAATGCTGGCCTCGGTTGCGGTTCTCTCGCGCTTACAAGTCTGCTATCCGATGAAGGCTTGCTCTCGTCCGTAAACGCCTCCGATGAACCGCGTGCTCGACATTTTGCGCCCACCGCAAAATCAGTGATCTGGTTGTTCATGCCCGGTAGTCCTTCTCAGGTAGACACCTTTGATTACAAGCCGGAATTACAGAAACGGGATGGGCAGAAACTAGCAGGAGCCGATCCAAAAACTGGGTTCTTTACCACTAGCGGAAACTTGCTAAAGTCTCCCTTTAAATTTAAGCAGCACGGTTCCTCAGGTGCATGGGTTTCGGAGGTATTCCCAAATATGGCCCAACACGTCGATGACATGGCAATTATGAATTCTTGTTTTTCCCAATCCAATAATCATACTCCGGCCATGTTAGAGATGAATTCTGGCATGTTTCTTCAAGGACGCCCCTGCATGGGTTCTTGGGTGACGTACGGACTTGGTTCTGAAAATCAAAACCTACCTGGATTTGTAGTGATGCGGGGTGCTATGCCGCGCGGCGGAAAACCAATCTGGTCGCCTGGGTTTTTACCAAAAGTGTTTCAACCCACATCGATTGATGGACGAAGTGTGACGCCGATTGATAATCTTGCAAGAGTATCGGGCATGTCACAATCACAACAACGTTCGCAACTCAACTTACTTAAATCCATGAACCAAAAGCATCAAGAACTCCGCCCGCATGAAGCGGATTTGGCTGCTCGCCTTGAGTCGTTTGAATTGGCATATCGAATGCAAGCAGCGGCACCCGAGGCCTTGGATATTAGTAGGGAAACCGAAGCAACTCATGAGGTTTACGGTGTTAATCAAAAAGAAACTGAATTGGTAGCCAAACAATGTATTTCAGCCCGCAGATTGATTGAACGCGGGGTTCGATTTGTTCAGCTATACGCCGGTACGAATGGGGGCGGTGGGGGAGTGGCTGATGTGCCGTGGGACGGGCATAACAATATTGGTGCGAACCATCGAATTGCGGCTAAGAGTGTTGATCAACCTATTGGCGCGCTGTTGTCGGATCTCAAGGCACGGGGGATGCTTGACGAGACTCTTGTCGTATGGGGAGGGGAGTTTGGTCGAACCTCGGATTCTCAGGGATCAATGGGGCGCGATCATAATCCACACGCCTTCACAATGTGGATGGCGGGCGGCGGAATTAAGGGCGGTATTCGATATGGCGCTAGTGATGAATTTGGTTATAAAGCGGTAGAAAAGCGTCTCGGTGTTAATGACCTTCATGCGACAATTTTGCATTTACTAGGGATCGACCATATGAAATTAACCTATCGGTTTAATGGGCGCGATTTTCGACTGACTGATGTTGCTGGTGAAGTCATTCAAGAGCTATTGGCCTAACGGCAGGGCGGAGTATCTACAGTGACGTTAGTAAAAATTCAGCTGTCTTTATTATTTGGGCTTCTTGCCTTCGGTCTTGGAACTGAGACGCCTTCGCTTCCCAAGCCTGACCAGGTCGATAAACCGGAAATGATTCGCTTTATTGTGCCGGATATCAAGAAGCTCCCTGGTATCGTTGTTGATAATGTAAACGCAACACTTGTCGGCAAGTGGCAACATTCTGTGCATACACCCCCCTTTGTCGGTGCGAGTTACATTCATGATATGAAGGAATCAAAAGGAGAGAAATCGGCTACTTTCACTCCAAATCTTCCCGACGCGGGTCGCTACGAAGTTCGCATGTCCCACAATTCCAATATCCGCAGAGCCAACGGAGTACCGGTTACGATTCGCCACGCCGACGGTGATACTGTGGTGAAGGTGAACGAGGGTGAACCCGCGCCTATCAAAAAGCTCTTTCGGTCACTCGGGACGTTTCGCTTTCATAAGGGGACTTCGGGTTCCGTAACGATTAGTACTCAAGGAACCGATAGCAAATATGTCATTGTGGACGCGATTCAGTTCTTACCTGTCGAGTAGGTAAAATACGGGAATACCTGTCAAACGCCGTCGTGCGGCACCGTCGCGAACAATTCCACCGCGAGTTCTTTCTGATAACTGAAAATATGATACATCGGACTCTTTAAAAATGATGTGGTCGGGTATAATCAAACTTTCTTGACTGGCAGCGGCCTTTCGCTGCGCTAAATATTGTTAGATAACCATTTGAAATCAGAATATGAGTCAACTTTACACCACCATTTCGTTGGGAGCTTGTCTCTTGGCTGTAGTGATCGGTGTTCAATGGATTTCGGCCGAAAATGAACCAAGGAATGTGCAGCCTTTCACGATTCCTGGCGCTGTCGAGTCCATTTTGAATAACCATTGCGTCTCCTGTCATAATTCCGAAGTCAAGGAAGGTGAAATTCGCTTTGATAATCTCACGGATCTATCTAACGATGATCGATTGGAGATGTTGAATAAAGCTCAGTCGCAACTCTTTTTTGATTCGATGCCGCCTCAGGACGCGGAACAACCTTCGTCGGTAGAGCGCGAGGAATTGGTGGCGTGGGTGTCAACGGAACTTAATAAACATGACGCGTCCAAGCTTGACGACAAGTTGCGATTGCCGGGCTACGGGAATTATGTCGATCATGAGAAGTTATTCTCCGGTGAATATGTTGGGGAGAAGGGTTTCACTGTAGACCGCCGCTGGTTGATCAGCGAATTTATTTTTAATGCAAAGATTAATCGGTTACTGGATTACGAACCTACTAGAACTATCGATGGTCAACGGATGTTGGTTATTGGTGACAACGGTGTCAATCTTGGCACTCGATTTGGCGGCGGAAGTCTTCGTCAAAGTATCACGAATCCCTTTTTGTTGCCCACAAATATTGGTGTTCGGTATTACGACAATACGATGCTGGCAGGCGGTCATCTACTGACGATGATTTCAAATGCTAGGAAAATCGCCGCCTATATGGCCTCCGAGCGAACGATGAAAGCACACTACCCCGCCATGTACCGAATTATGAAGTTGGAATTGGAACATCTAGAAACACTGCGTTTACGGGATGAGTTTTTAAACCTGCATGTCGCTAGGGTCACTCGTGATCTTTACCAAGAAAAAGACGAAAAACTGTTACCACAGTTTGTTAGAACATCCGTAGAACCAATACCCGTTTACGGAACCGACGGTGATGGTAATCCGATCAGGCGAACCAATTTGGAGTTATTACGAACACGTTATGGAGATGATTTACAGGCGGTTTATCGTGGTATCGCGTTGTACTCGAAAGATGGCGTCACGTTTGAACAGATCATAGAAAAATGTGAACGAGAATGGTTTACCTTTGGAGTGCATGAGAAACGTTTGCGGGCTCGAGTAACACTCATGATGGTCCTCCACAAGCAATGGGATTTGTCGCTGGTAACGGAGGACGTGCGTAAAAAAAATATTCAGTTTCCAGAGTATAGCCCGCTGTCAGATACGGAAATGGTCGTCATCAATTCAGCGATCGAAAATCACAGGAAAAAAGGTGACACATACAGGCAGATTATAGATAAATGCATGGCCGAATGGACGCGAACGTTTGAGGCGGAACGGATTGCGTCAGGGGATGTCGGTGATAGTCGTGTGGCCGAGTTAGTGGACGAAATGTTCATCAAAATTATAGAACGCCAGCCAACGGAACAGGAGGCCAAGGATGTCATTGCGTTAACTAGTGTTTATATGAAAACCTTGGGTAATCAACAGGCCATGGCCAAACTGATCGAAACGTTGGTATTAAGTTCGGAATTCGTTTACCGGGTTGAGTTTGGTCAAGGGCAGATGGATGATCACGCAAGACGGATGATGTCGCCCCGTGACGCCAGTTATGCTTTAGCGTATGCACTCACCGATAGCAGTCCCGACGATGCCTTGGTCGCCGCGGTGAACCGAGGCGATCTCCGTACGCGAGAAGACTATCGCCGCGAGGTCGTCCGCATGCTCCAGAGAAGAGATCAATATTACGTCATTGATGAAACGGTGCAGAAGGCCGGTTTTAACTCGAGCATCACGAATACGCCAATCAGGAAGCTACGATTCTTTAGGGAATTCTTCGGCTATGTGAAGGCCATGACGATTTTTAAGGACGATGCGAGATTCAGCAATGGCGCTAGCTATGACGGTGTTAAAGGTCGTCTCGTAGATGAAGCGGATATGCTAGTGGATCATATTATCCAGCAAGACAATCGTGTATTTGAAAATCTTTTAACAACGGAGTCGTTCTACGTCTACCACTCTGGTAACAACGAATCCATGAAGGCGGCGTCCGATCGAATCAGGAAGATTTACGATTACTTTCATCGTTTTGATTGGGAAGAATTCACGGAGGAAGAGCTTTATAAGCATTGGGAGTTTATTGACGAAATGAAGATGATGGGTACGGTGTTCGCTGACTTTCAAACGAATACCAAACGCCGCACAAATTGGGTTAGAACATTTAAGAGTCAGATGACCAGTTACTCGTTTCGGTACGCAAATGGGCAACAGACCGCCGCGCCATATGACGCGACGGGAATGGCCTACTGGAATAAGAGCGACGCCTCGACCCGTACGGGCCAGCAGATGCGGGGACCAGATGTTGGGAGATTTTTCAATATCGACTTTTCAAACTGGGACTATCCCACAACACAGCCGGCAAAGGTTGACCATCGAAAGGGTATGCTAACGCATCCCGCTTGGCTAATCGCACATTCATTGAACCTAGAGACGGATCCTGTTCGCCGAGGGAAATGGGTTCGCGAAAAACTTCTTGCAGGCACAATTCGCGATGTGCCCATTACAGTGGATGCGGTGGTCCCGGAAGACCATCACAGGACGCTGCGGCAACGACTTGATGAAAAGACTCAAGAGTCCTACTGCTGGACTTGCCATAAAAAAATGAACCCACTGGGCCTAGCGTTTGAGATCTATGATGATTTTGGTCGATACCGTACTCAAGAACGCCTTGAACACCCAGATAACCTAATAGAGGACGTGCCACGTGAACGAGGGCTGCACATTGACGGCAGGCCGATTTACAAAACGATGCCGATTAATTCCAAGGGTGTTCTGCATGGTACGGGTGACGAGTCCCTCGACGGTGAAGTTACCGATGTACTCGACATGACTGAACGTCTTTCTAAATCAACACGGGTACGACAGTCTATCATTCGCCACGCGTTTCGTTATTTTATAGGTCGCAATGAAGTTCTTTCTGATTCCAAAACTCTGATGGATGCAGATCAGGCTTACGTTGAAAGTGACGGCAGTTTTGATGCAGTGATTGTGTCACTGTTGACGTCCGACTCCTTTATTTATCGCAAAGCAACTAGGAACTAAAAATGCTCATCGATAGAAGAACATTTCTTGAAACCCCAATGTGGGCCGCTGGTTTAGCATTGTCGCCTTCATTTAACCACCTGTTAGGGGCAACGCATCAGAACGAAAATCCGCACCGCTTCATCTTTGTGAGGAAATCTAACGGCAACGAACCCGCGCTCTTTTCATTACCTACCTTTTCACCACAAGAACAAGAAAAGGACAAGAATAAAGAAGCATTTGAAGCGGACCTGAATAATCACGAACTTCCCGATTGGCTAGAGGAACTGGAAGACCATAAGGACAGCCTGACGATCTTACATGGTGTATCAATGACCGTAAGCGGTGGAGGTCACTATTCGTTTTCTGGTTGCATGGGAGCTTACAAAGCTGGTCGGAATGTTATTAGCGGCATAAAAAGAACGACAGTCGATTTTGAACTCGCTAAACTCGTCCCGTCTCCCTTTAATCACGTGGAACTATCGTTAACGGGTGATTACAGCAATTTTAGAACGGGCATTGTGCCGGGATATTCAGCGCCCGCCAAACATCAGAGGAATTATTGTTACGCCGATCCGCAAACGGCGTATGACGAACTTTTTAAGTCAGTGACCAATCCAGAAGCGGTTGGATCGGACAGCAAATTGTTAGATTATCTCTATGAGCAGGAAGCTAAAAGGCTTAAGGGCCTTGATGGTAAGGAAAGGATGAAAATCAGTAACCACGTTGATTCCATCCAATCGATTAGAGAGAGAAATGAGAAGGTAGCAACCCTCTCGGAAACAATTTCAAAAAACCTGCCGTTGATGGATAAAATTCATGCCAATGGCGGTCAAAATGCTAGCCTCGTGGATAAACAACATGCATTCTCTGATGTCTTGGTTGCGGCTCTGATAGCGGGCTTAACAAACGTCGTGACGTTCACAATTGACGAACTTTCCACGCCCATTACCACGTTACCTGGAAATACGAGTCGGGTGGACCTGCACCGGTTGGGGCACAGTCGGGATACAGCACTTCGAGACATTGTTAAAGCAAGTCATATGACTCAAATTTCCAAGATGGTCAAACAATTGAAATCGGTTCCAGAAGGTAACGGTACGATGTTCGATAATACTACGATTATCTACATGCCCGAAACCGGCGCGGGTCACCATGGCCCAGACACTGAAGCGCCGATGGTGATTATGAGTGGCAAAAACTCAAAATTAGATATCGCCGGTCGGTATATCCGACTTCCGTTTCATGCGACAGAGGGGCACAAGACGCTTAGCAACTGGTACACCACGCTGTTAAACGCCTATGGCAACCCGATTCCGCATTACGGCGATAAAGACCTTGAGATGTCCCGCAAAAAGATGCAGCAGACAGGCGCAATTGAAGAATTCCTAGCTTAAAGGGGCATACAGCGTCTAGCTAGATTAATTTGGCAATCCCATACCACCAAGGCTTTCAAGAACAGTTGACGCTGTTTTTGATTGTGGAATAAGCAAGTTACTGGGAGCGTTTGCTAAACCAAGTTAAAAACGCGGTCCATGTTGTCCGAAATTTGCTTAAGGCGGTCTGGTCCGCCGCCGCCCACTTCTGCTGCACACCAGCCATGAAAATTGATTTCCGCTAATGCGTCGTTCACGTCTGCGAAATCCAAATCTCCCGCCCCGATTTGTTTGAAATTGCCTTCGGCACGAGAGAATCCTTTGACGTCAAGCTTAATAATTCGTTTGTTCAACTGGCGAATCCAATCACCCATGCTACCGTATTTCCAGTGATTACCGATGTCAAATTGCATGCCCACCAGTGGCGAGTTGAAATCGTCAATATATTTCACAAACTTGTCGGCGGTTTGTGTATGGTCACCACTGTGGTCATAGCAAAATTGATTCCAAACGTTTTCAACTACGATCGACACTCCCAGTTCTCCAGCAAGTGGTAAGGCAAGGGAAATGTTATCGACACTGCGTTTCCAGATTTCTTCCTCGGGGCCGTCATTACCGTGACCGACCACTAATAGGCATGTCTTGCCACCGACGGCCTCTGTCTCAATCAAGGACTGTTTGAGGTGGTCCAGCGCTTTGGCGCGAACTGCTGCCTCTTCGTGAGTGTGGCGGACTTGCCAATGTGTGTTACCAACACTTCCGTCGACAGGCAAACCGCTATCCGCAGTGGCTTTCTTAACGTCGGCTATATTCGCACCGGGACATCCTATTTCAATGGCGCCGAATCCGGCGGCCTTTGCTAACTTAAATTTATCGGTAAGCGTTCCACCTTTTAGGCTGACCATGCCGAGCTTCAGCGTTTTATAGAGTCGACCTTTTAAGCTTGTGGCCGGGGTATCTTCGGCATGCAGCGGTAAAGCCGCAGTTGCAGATATTGCTGCCGTAGCTTGTAAAACTTGTCGACGATTTACATGTGTATTTTTCATTGTTCGTCCGATCATTGTGCGGAATAAGATTGGGGAAAGCAGTATAAGGTCTTAGTTGCGATAGCGTTTAAATTTCTGGTATTGGTGCGTCGGGAGGAATATCTTTACCTTCCCAGTTTACCTTGCCGTCGTTATATAACAAAATGCGATGCGAACTATCTTTTACAGGTTTTTTGTTTGTTTTGGGAATCCACTTTCGTAAATCTGCGATAACTCCCTGGTACATGGCTTTACCAGATAGGTTGTGCCATTCGTGTGGATCAGCCAGCGTATCGTAGAGTTCTGAGGTTCCGTCGGCATACGTTATATATCGCCAGCGTGTGGTTCTGATTGCATGGTTGTCATGATTGTGGGTGGTGATCGCCGGATGTTTCCGTTTTGAGGTCACATCTTTTAGTTGCGGAAGTAGGCTGTGCCCTTCAAGTCGTTTGCCAACCTCGGTATCAATGAGTTCCGACAGCGTAGGATATATGTCCAATAACTCCGCAGGTTGTGCGGAAACTTGCCCGGCGGTAATTCCCGGCCCTGCAAATATCAACGGCACGCGTGTCCCGTCGGCCCACAGGGTATTCTTTCCGGTAATCGCCTTTTCGCCAATATGCCATCCATGATCTGACCATAAAACGATGATCGTATTTTCTCGGTATCCGCTATCCTCAAGTTGTTCAATCACACGCCCCACTTGGCTGTCGATAAATGCTGTGCAAGCGAGGTAACTGCGAGCTAGGTTATGCCATTGATTTTCATCCTGCAAAAACCGCAAACGGCATTCTGGCAACTTCCAATGTAAATACCATGAGAAACGGGGCGTGTCATCTCGGTCATTGGGAAATACCTTCGGTAAAACGCTGTCATCGTCAGGGAAAAGGTCATACCATTTTTGAGTTGTGTAGCAGGGGACATGGGGTAGAAAAAAACCAACAGACAGGAAAAAAGGCTCCTGCGGTTTTGCCTTTAAGGTGTCGATCGCATATTGCGCTACTTTATAATCTTGTTTCTGTTCGTCTTTGTGTGGGAACACGCCCCAGTCGACGAGCGGGTGGCCACTCGGTGTATTCACTAGTGGTTTTTCCGGCTTAATTCCTACTCCCCCAGGCGGGCCTAGATGATGGAACTCTTTTGAATTAGACTGTCGACCGTAGCGTCCGTGGTAGATTTTACCTGTGGAGTAGGTCGTGTAGCCATGTTTGGCTAAGTGATCAGGGAGAGTAACGGAGTCTGCCAACGCTGGGACATTGCGAAACCAGGGTGCAAGGCCGTAGATGCCGGTGCTGCTGGGCCTCATGCCAATCATCAAGCTGGTCCGCGAAGGATTACACAGTGGGCTCTGGCAATGAGCGTTTGTAAACAATGTGCCACTCGCCGCCAAGTTATCAATGTTTGGCGTGTGGGCCAATGGATGGCCGTCGAGGCAACCGATCCAGTCATTTTGATCATCAATCGCGATAAATAAAATGTTAGGTTTTTCCGCAGCACGTGTTTGGATGCTCGGCGAAAGCAAATAAAATGCGGTGATAAAAACCAGGGTGAACGTTCGCATTAGTTGTTGCACTTGATCAATAGAGACTATAAAGGGATATATCGTAGCAATAGTATAACGCATTACGATACTCAACGCCCCCCTTTGGAGATGATTACTATGCCTAAGTTCGTATGTGCAGCCGTCCTTGTCGCCTTTACTAGTTTCCACATCGTCGTGCACGCGGAACCACTCATCGGACCAGGCGACCGCGTGTTGTGTATTGGCGATTCAATCACGGCGGCGGGGCACTACGTCAGTTTCTTAGATATTCAGCTGCGGGTTCAATACCCCAATGACGCGCCCACGGTAGTCAACTTAGGACTTTCCAGTGAAGGCGTGACTGGCTTATCGGAGCCTGACCATCCATTTCCCCGACCAAACGTGCATGAGCGTTTGAAGCGAGCGTTGGACCAATTCAAACCCGATGTGGTTATTGCCTGTTACGGCGTAAATGATGGAATCTACCATCCATTTAGTGACAAACGGTTTGCAGCGTATAAGGCCGGGATCGCAAAGTTAATAACGGAAATAAAACGACGAGACATTTCGTTAGTGCTGTGTACGCCTATCCCCTTTGATCCCGCACCACTTCGTGTAACTGGTAAGTTGTTACCGCTGGACACGGAGAAGAATTTTGCCTGGTTTGCTATCTATGAAGATTACGACAAGGTTATTAGTCAGTATGCTGATTACATTCGCACAGAACTCAAAGGTGTCGATAGTACTGCGGATGTGTTCCAGGATATTACCGACACACTCGCTGATAGGCGTAAATCAGATCCAAGCTACACGATGTCCGCTGACGGCGTCCATATTAATGTTGCCGGACATCTTGTAATGGCCGAGTGTGTGACCAAGGCCTGCGGGATCACTTGGTCAACCATTGATAATATATTGTTTGAGTTAACGGAGAAGAATACGCGAATTTTACACGATGCGTGGTTGTCAAAGGTCGGCCATTTGCGACCCGGTGTGAAGCAAGGAAAACCTGTCGCCGAGGCCGAACACCTGGCTAAGGAAAATGACGTAGCGATCGCCGCGCGGATTCGATTATTGACACCAAAAGCAAGTGCTCCCGCGCCCGGCCCCTTATCGCCGATCGAAGATGTCCCCGGATTACCGCGTGTTTTACTTATTGGAGATTCGATCTCTATAGGCTATACACTTGACGTGCGTCGTGCTCTAGAAGATGTCGCTAACGTCCATCGTCCACGAACCAATTGTGGGCCGACGACCAAGGGCGTTAAGGAACTATCCGGATGGCTCGGAAAAGACAAGTGGGATGTCATTCACTTCAACTTTGGTTTGCATGACCTAAAATGGATGGGCCCGAATGGCGAAAATTTGGCGGAACCCAATAAAGCCGGAAATCACCCACAGGTTTCGATAGATGACTATACAAAGAATCTGGAAATAATCGTTCGCGGATTGAAGAAAACGGGGGCGGTCCTGATTTGGCGTAATACAACACCTGTTCCCAAGGGCGCACGAGGACGAGTGGTCGGAGATTCATTGAAGTATAATGCGGCAGCGTTGGAAGTGATGAAACGCCACGACATCCTAGTTGATGATATGTATTGCTATAGTTTGGCAAAACAAGCACAGATCCAAAAACCTAAGGATGTGCATTATACGCGTGAAGGCTCAGCCTTCTTGGGTGAAAAGGTCGCTCAGATAATCAGGCGAGAACTAAAAAAACAGTGAATCGCCGGTCGCGTTGCGGTTACTCGTATTCCCATTTCATGATCCAGGGATCGTTCATCAACTTTTGATGCGCCTTGAGTTTAGCTTTGTACCTATCGAGGACCTCAGAGTACTTCGGATCGGACGCTAGATTGTGTTGCTCTTGAGGATCGTTGGAGATATTAAACAGTTCAAATTTGGGGCGGTTAATGTATTCCCCGACTGTCCGTTGTCCGTAGGGTGCATCCAATCCCTTTTTAAATTGCGCTTGCCAACTTGATGCGGCCCAGAGGTCAGAGGCAAACGGGTAGGGAAGTCCCGCTGCTATATTCCAAATCAATTTAAATTCATTATCGCGAACCACACGCATGGGATAATACATCTGTATTTCATGGAAGGTGTGTGAGGCAAAAATGGTATCCCAATGTGTTTTACTGGGGTCGGCGACGACTGGCATCCAACTTTTACCATGATAGCGATCGAACGCATGACCACCATTGAGGTTGTCTAACCGACCAATCCCCTTTTCTTTGTAATAGGTGCGCCAGTCCATAGTGTTCTTGGGCCCGTTTGTCTCCGTATCTAGGCCGCCGGCGAAATCTAGAATGGAGGGTGTGATGTCGATATGACTAATCATTGCAGCAGTCGTCTTGCCTCGTTGCTTTGTATATGGATTTCGCACTACGAAGGGAACTTGCAGGCCGCCTTCATAGGTTGTCGTCTTTCCGCCTGAAAAAGCCATCCCATGATCCGAAGTGAATATGATCATGGTCTTATCGTACAGGTTAGCCTCCTTGAGGATATGTACGAGACGTCCCAAGCCCTGGTCGATTCGTGAAACGCTTTGATAATATTGCGCCAACTCCTCGCGGGACTCAGTTGTGTCGCTGAGGAAATGCGGGATTGGAACCTTTGCGGGATTATAGAAAATTTCATTGATGCCCTCCCACGCTTTGCGATCGGGTTTATTTCCGAATAGGTTCGGTTTTAGTTCCATTTTTGAATTTTGGTCAACTCCGCCTCCGCGATGAGGATCAGTCGTTGCAAAATATAGGAAAAAGGGCCGCTCATCAGCGGTGTCGGTGATGAATTTTTTTGCATTATTAGCCATCAATACAGCGTTGCGCCCGTTACCGGGGAGATAATCGTCGAAGTGGTAAACATCCTCTGGCGCGACGTGGTATTTACCAATCTGCGCTGTACGATAGCCCGCGCGGGACATGGCGCGTGGCAGTGCTAATCCGATCACTGCAGGGAAAGAGGTAAACTTGTGGAAATGGTGTTGGTGGCCGTATTGACCGTTGTAATGATTGTGTAATCCGCTGAGCACAACGCTACGGCTGGCACTGCAACTCGCTGTGGTCGCGAATGCGTGCGTGAATCGTAGACCGTCTGCGGCCAAGGCATCGACGTTCGGAGTTTGTGCGACTTCATCACCGTAGCAGCCTAAGGTCGGACTCTCGTCATCGGTGATAAAAAAGATCACGTTCTTTTCTGCGGCGCGAGTCAGCGGAGTCGTGACGGTAAAACATATAGCCACCATTGCTAACAGGAAATAAGGAAGGCGTGATTTCATCGGTGCACTTTCAGAATTGGAGTCAAGGGAGTGTAGTCACGATAACATCAGTATAGCGTCAAGGAAGTGAGAGATTGAAGACCTCGGTACCTGATAAAAACAATTCAATCGCAATCGTAACAAGAACCATCCCCAATAACCGCTCCAAGGCGATGAGCCCACTCGCAACAAGCCTATTCGAAAGTTTGCTCCCTTATAAAATAATTATGTATGTTACCGACCAGCCGGTAGTCGTCGCGCCAAATTATGCCAAGTCAGCGAATTTGGAAATGAGATGATTGGGCTAGGGCCTTCAGCGTGGTACATTTAAAGGCTCTCGATGAGTTGCCTACGAATATTAAGTTTGAACACAGAAGGAAATAGACTTTGACTACGAACTGCAAAGCACGGCGCACGCCGAAAATATTACTAGTCGCGTTATTTATGGCCACTATTTGTTCCGCACATGGTGCTGAACGTCCTAACGTGATCGTAATTCTTGCCGATGATATGGGATATTCAGACA
>TARA_B110000438_G_scaffold30683_2_pt1 | contig 20586 bp, 15 predicted proteins | sample TARA_B110000438 | Tara Oceans TARA_B110000438 (sample SAMEA4398413) | marine metagenome | biome: Polar Biome; feature: [MES] marine water layer (ENVO:01000295) within the mesopelagic zone...; material: water (ENVO:00002006), including particulate matter (ENVO:01000060) such as...... | reverse complement strand
CATAGACATCTGGATTCGCACCTTCACGAAAATCTGCCCAAGCAATAAAAGCTTCATTATTGCCAGCATATTCAATGGTCTTTGCATTCTGATTACCACCTTCAACAACAATAGCAGTCCCACTTCCAGGAGAGACTATTTCATGTTCAGAAGATACGTGTGTTCCATAGATATCGTCATCCACTCCACCGCGCTTATCCTGCCAGGTTACAAATACTCCACCCAAGCTATCCGTACACATGTTGATAGTAATCTGCTTACCTCCTACCTGTGCCAGTGCTATACCATTTGGGTCAAGTAAAATATCACCATTGGAATCTACATGTTGAATAAAAATATCTCCTTGAGCATCAAAACGATAGTCTACCCAAGCAATAAATGCTCCACCACTTCCATCTGTTATTGCAACAGGATCTTCTTGTCTACCTGGTAGGTCTGTTATCACAGCACCAGTCTCTCCCCATAAGAGCTCTCCGTCTTGATTCAATTTATGGGCAAATATATTTCTCATGCCATATCGTGTATCAGACCAAACAAAAATAGCTTCACCTTGATCTCCGGGTGCCGTAGTTCGATACCATTCGATGTGTACACCCTGACGAATCGGTGCTCCTTCTTCGGTATCAAACCCTATAGCAAAAGAAGATGATATCAATAAAATCACGCACAATAGTTTTTTCATTTATAAATTCCTTTTTAATTCATTGATCTGTGAAATAAGTATCAACAGACACACTCGTTATTAATTGATTGTAATGACCTGTACTCCTTCTCTTGTACAGACCAATAATTTTTCTCCCCAAAATTGAGCCTTATATGCATAACCGATAGGGAATATTCCTTTTTCTTGTGGAGAGTTCGGGGATGTAACATCGTACAACGCTATTCCTTTTGACCCTAATGACAAAACTGCAGTTACTCCACTCACAGCAATATGACCTACGGTTAGGCCTTCTGCAAACCTATATGTTTCAGCATCGCCGTTAAAGCTTGCGTAAGGTATATAGTAGGCACCAGCTTCATCGGATGCGACAAAAACACCATCAGACCCAATAGTAACCTGTCTTGCATTTCCATCTGTATCTATTCGTCCTACTAAAGTTGGATCTTCACCAAGTGCTTCAATGGAATAAAGTTCAACACCAAGCTGGTCTACGGCCATAGCTATAAAACTAGCACCATCAGAGTCAATGCCCAGTGGTTTTCCGATCGTGGTAATCTCATCGCCGCCATATGGTGTCCATTCTATAAATTCAATACCAAATATATTTGTTGTGTCTAAATCATATCTGTGCCACTTCATTCCATCATCATTGTCTGCAGAATACATAAAAAACTGATCGGTAGATAAAGGGTACGATATAAAATCTTTTGTCTTAGCGCTCATGATAGTATTTCTATACTTTAGTGTGTCACTTCCATCATAGTTAAATACCATTACATCCTTGTTTGACTCTGCAATAAAAATAAGGTTATTTATTTCATCTCGGCCGATCAATGCCAGATCATCAAATTCAAGAAATGCACCTCCTTCTGTATATCCTGTAAAGATGCTAGATCTTGAGAGTGTCTCTAAGTTCCATACTTGAATTCCTGACTGCCCTGATGCTATATAACCTGTATTCTGTTCAATTGCTATATCTCGTGCAAATCCACCAGTCTCTAACACAAAATCAATATCTATATCCCATAGATCATCTGTATTTGGCTCAATACATCCGAAAACCAAAAATATAAAGATTAGTGATAAATTACTTTTTTTAATATTTATCATATATCAAGTCCCATTCTACTTTTAACCAAAATTGAAATTGCTCAAAACTTTTTAAATCGGTCACCCAGGAATAGGCTGATCGAGTATTTCTAGTACGGTACCGACTTGAGATCGAGACCGAGAAAGAGTCAAATATTTCTTTTTTGACCCATAGGTCATATTTTCTATCCATATGGCTACGTCCAGTATGTAGCGGGTCATCTGGATCTTCTGCATCATATTTACGATCTTCCGAACGGATAGATATACCAAGCTCATCAACGTATTTAATTCTTTTATTCATTTTTAAAGGTAAATACCACTCTAAAGCCTCATAAGATCGATCAAAGCTACTTGGTCTCTCTGGAAGAAAATGAGATTCGCTCTTTGCTCTTCCTTGATCTATTTGAAAAGCGATAGAGCCAAAATTATTAACTCTTTTGTTGATTTTACCCTTGAAATAAATAATGTCGAGGTCAAATTCATTGAAAGGTTTATCATAATATCGTTGTAAATATCCTACACCAAGATTCACCCAATAATTTTTCTTGATCTTTTGAGTGATAATAATACTCTGATTTCTATCATTGAAGAAACAAGGTGAAAGTGATTTTTTGCTAATATCTCTATCAACATAGTGTCTGAGATAAAAACTATTTAGATGACGTAGACCATACTTAATATTCTTATAAGAACCCCATCTATAAGTAGCGTCAAAACCTCCAGACCAATATTTCTTTTCCGGATTATTTTTATAATCAGCCCAATTAAAGCTACCATTGATATAGACTTCTTTTTTATCCAATCCCCAGATAGTTTTTTTCCCGCTAAGACCCAGCTTAAGAACATAACTGTCAAAAGTATTTGCACCGCCCATTAGCTCGCTATCCGTAGAAGCTTCATTGAACTCTTCATCTGAAAAACGCATTACATTACTATCATACCCACTAGTAAACCCTAGGGTATACTCAAAGGGTGTTCCTGCATAAATACAGGAGAATACCATTAAAAAAATAGATTTATTAAAATTATGAGACATCAATATGTTATAAAACGAGTAAGTATCGTTTTATCCTTATCTGCAACTTCAACAGAATAGGTATGTTTACCTTTGCTGATCGATATTTCGCACGATCTCCATTTACCAGGCACTTTATCTTGCTTATTTTTAATCTGTGTTGCAGAAGATCTCTCAGTATTGAAGTAATAAGTACCGACAACCTTCTTTCCTTCTTTGATTCTAAGGCGGTATGAATCTTCCTGCCCCATCACATCTGAAAACTCTAACCGCGTCATAATTCTTAGGGTCTTTTTACCACTAACCTGTAATTGCAGTGGAAGTCCGGGAGTACATTCAAAATATTTAATAACTTTATCATCGGTTATAAGATCAACCGAATTCTGATGAATCATGGGTGATATAACCTCGGTTTTTTTCCCAAGAGATTCAAAATCTTTTGTTAATAAACGAATCAGTACAGGATATTTTTGCTTTTTATTCTCTATAATCTGAATCGAATGTTGCCCCTTATCAAGGTTGATAAAGTAATTACCCGAGTGCGTATATGAATGTTTTGAATGCTGAACGGATCTGATAGACCTCTGAACCTTATAACGATGATTAACTCGAACTGTATCTTTATTATCTAGGATTATCAAATAACCATAAGAATAGCTTTGTTTTTTCTTCTTTAGAACGGGGAGTCTAGATATAAACTCTAAACGAATTGGCCCGGCTACCGAATATACAAGGCCCTCTTCTTTTACAGGGTAATACAGCCTTCGTTTATTGTTTACAATAAGTATCTCTTTTTCTTCACCATTTTGAGAAGGTTTTATCAACCTTGCCTCAAGAGGTGAGAGCATTAATAAAATAAAACTTAATATGAAAATTTTATAGTAGACTGTCTGGTTCATGTTTAATTAGATGTTCTTTTATTTTTCTTTTACTTTGTAGACCAACCAGAAAAACACTTGTCCCCACAATTAGAAGACAAATGGCCGCTACAAATAGGTTATATCTTTCATCAGCATACAAACTTCCACTCCCTATTTTTGGAATAGGAATGGGAGCAAAAGGCATATTGAATTGTTCTGTAAGCGGTTTAATGTTTAGGACATGTATGCCAGGAACAGATTCTTTAACAAATTTTGAGAAAACACCTTCTATGCCTCCAGGTCTCGCGATATTTGCAATATCTGGACGATTAACCACTCCAGGTGGTAATAATTTCAAATTAAAACTTGTCCCAAGACTGGCTACACCTCCACCCACATTTATTATTGCCTTATAACGATCGATTGGTATAACAGAATCTAGAATTGCCATTCGCTCTTCAATGTTATCTGCTAGTCTATCTTTTTTAATTAGAGGTAAACCATGTTTAAAAATATTTTCAGTAATGATCTTACGACCCTCAACAGACAATAATCTCCCCATGTCATTTCTACCACCGATTGAAGCGGCAACACTTCTATTAGAGATTAAATTATTTTGATAAAGATGAGATTCCATATCTAGCCACGTAAAATCGACCTGATTTGCACCCCATTGAGATGCTCCAATGCTTGAAATAGAGACGGGAAATAGACCTAAAGCTTCACAAGCAGTTAAAACCGCAATATTCGCACCAGGCATCGAACCTGTCATAAGGATAGCAATCGTATCATTCTCTGAAACTTTAACCTGATATAGAAGGTCAACAATCGCTGCAGAAAAGTTAGGGTCTAGAGTGGTCAATTTAGCATCGAGGTCACCCTCATCTGTTGTGATCAAGCTGTATGGACTACCAACAAGCCCTGTCTCATTTGGATCGTTCTCGATGTCAATGAATACGCCATATTCCATTCTACTTTCTTTTAATATCTGCAGAGCTTCATTCATTAGAGTGGCAGCCTCTACTTTATGTTCATAAGATGCAGAAATATCAATAGTCTTTATACTGATTGATATAATAAAACAGATCAATGATAAAAGTGACAGTCCCACCAAAGTTGATGTTTTTTGAATTGCAGGAATAAATGGCTGTTTTTTATAATTATTCAAATAAAACCCCACCAAATAATAACATGACGGTCAGTTTTACTAGAACAGCTGTTAGTATGACAACACTTATCGTCCTGACCACACCTTGACGGTCCATCCAGTTTGCAATCAAACCAGGAATAATATTTCCGATCACTGCTACTGATCCAATTTCTTCGGATATAAATATAAAATTCCTTGATAAATATCCAAAAAAGAAACCCAATATAAGAGCAAGAACAATTCTACGTTTTCCATACAGAAACATTATTCTACCCATGCCTTGAATAATTCCCCAGACAAGAATAGCTACCCCAAATGTTACAAGCACCTGAAGCGGTTGATGAAGATAGAGTGATATATATCCAGGAACAATAATACCACCCGCTGTGACCCCAAGGGTCTCAGAGAGCACCAAACTAAGGATAATACCCAGACCTATACTTATCTCAATCATTATGTCGAAATTCTGATAGTTTTGTTAATATTTCCTGTCCTGCACCAACCTGATTTCCAATGGCATAGACCAGAGTATCAAATGGGAGTTCCATTATCTGAGAGACAACATCTTCGCATGCCAAATCTAGTGGAACAACACTTACCTTGGTTGCGGGTGAATGGTACGTTGATCGTTTGATAGAACTTTCTACTTTATCACCTCGTATAATAAAATGATCAGGCTTTATCTCTTCAAAAGTAAGCTCTATCATTTGTCTGGTTCGAACAGGTCTGTCATCTCTTGAATTAAAAAATACACACGTCCCACCATTTGCAGGGTATCGGTCAATTACAAATTTCCATATCTGAAGCGTTGATACCGGATCATTTGCGGCCATACCATTTACAAACTGAATCCTCTTGCTCTCGATTTCTAAATTCCAAGCCACTAAAGCTCCAAGGTCTGGCTTAACCTTATGCATTCCAGATAATGCAATATCTCTCTCTACACCTGCTTTTCTACAGACATCCAAAGCAACCGCGATATTTGATGGGTGCTCCATATACGTAAACTTATTCAGCTCGATATCTGTGATGGATGTTTCATCAGATCGAATAAACTCAGAATTGTTTTCTTCTGCAATTCTTTTTAAGATTTCAGGTTTTTGATCTTCACCAGTGATGATGGTTCCGCCAACTGGAATCGTATTGCATAATGAATGTGCAACATCATCTTCTGTTGGTCCCATTTCATCTAAATGGTCTGGGCGAACATTGGTTATTACTCCGATTTTTGACCGAACCATTTGATGTTCTGCTATCCATTGATATTGAGGTTGAACGGCCATACACTCGATTACAATAGCATCTGGCTTTTGCATTGAAAAATAATTAATAAGGCGGACCTGTTCACCTATGGATGGAAGACGAAGTCGGTGGATAATCCTATCTTTTCCTTCGGCGTCAATCACTCTGGGTGCAGTTCCAGTTGTTTTGGCAAAGGTTCTGATACCTGCTTCACGTAGTCCTGCTGCTACGAGCCTGGTTACACTGGACTTTCCTCGAGTTCCATTTACATGAATTCTAAGAGGAATAGCGGCCAGTGACCGCAAATGCATCTGATATTCAATTATACCAGCAATACATAATAAAGAGGCCAATAAACCTAGTATGATAAGAGGCATGGTTGCCATTATATCTCAACCACAATTTGTAATTATTCACCATAACCCATGATGGTCTGAATCAGAGATATCAGGTCCATCACGTTTACCATTCCATCACCATTTATATCTCCAAAAAATGGATTCACCTGTCCTTCATAACCAAGATTAAAGTCAACCAACATCATAAGATCATAAATATCTATTACTTCATCATAGTTAAGATCTCCATCAAGACGAATGTCACTCCCTCTTGTGGTGATCAATAAAGCTTTCTCATCACCTAATTCCATTGAGGTTTGATGATATGTATCATCAAATGTATACTGGAGACCTCTTGTCATGGTATGGTCTTCAATTCCGACACTACAATAGTTACCATGAATTTGGTCCCAACTGTAGGACCCATAGGATGTATTGTTAAAATCTTTATACTGCAAGAGGATCTCTCCATCACCTGTTGGTGTTATATAATAACTAGGGTCAAGGAGAACAGCCTGAAAAGTTTCTGTAGAATTATTTTGATAGGTACGTACTCCAGACCATTCAATATAAAACTTCTTCTCAATCTGATCATGCCAAGTATACACTCTACCACCATTTGATAATTTCAAGTCGTCCCAGAATACTGCTATCATTGCGGATGGCCCACCGACACCGGGTATTTCATAATTACGAAATGATTCCATGGGTGTCTGCCCCATTGCGATCCACCCATTAGAACAGATGCTGATCTCATCATATTCTTGGCCGTAAAATCTAAATGTAAATGGGATATTTATGGTCTCAACATCATCTTGATTATTACCATTATCTGATAAAGAGTTCAAATGTGAACCCGGCCCCCCCTCTCTGTCATCAATCTCTACCCAATTATAGGTTGGAGCCAGGACATAACCAATGTCCTCGTTATCGTAGATATAATACCCATAAGAATCAGGCCCCATAGGATCATTTACGGTTGGTTCTCCGATCTGGAGCTCAACGATCGTATTTGAGATATAACCATCAGAGGTTTCTACACTCACAATAAGATGTGCAATAGCTCCTGGAATGGTCTCTTCAAGAGCTTCTAACTCAAAATAATCAGTATTATTATAAGAGGATCCTCCAGACATGACCGTGGTCCAAGATCCTTCATTATCTAATATCTGGATAAATGGGGAAGCACAGGTTATGGTTCCTGATATAGAGCTTGCATTGGTAGTCCCTGTATTTTCCAACTGAATTTTTATTTGAGATGAGAGACCTGGAGTTAAAACATCATCCGCCGAACCCAGTACATCTACAGCTGTGGCCTGTAAAGAATTACCTGCAACAGGAATCTCAAGAATACCATTAAATGAGTTTTCATCGTTATCTTGAAATGTCACTGTCATTCCAAGATCTGCACCATCTTGGAGCCCCTCTTCCAAGGTTATAACAAAAGGTTCAGTCCCCGTTAAACTATCTCCAGATAGCATATCACCAAAGATTACCGTCGATGTCTCAATGGTCACTGAACTACTCTGTGAACTGATAACTCCAAAAACATTGACAGCATCTTCACTTCCATAATTTTTAGCAGTCAAATAAAGCTCAAATGTTTCACCACCATTAGCTAGCATATCTCCATTACCATTTGAATCATCAATGATAAATCCCGACTCTGCAACATTTATAGATACGCCTGGGTCATTGATCTGAAAAGAGCTTTGATAAGGGTAATGGTTCTTCTTAGTGACCGTCACTAAGACTTCTCCAGTCTCGCTAGAAGCAATCGGAAGTCTCACAAAACCTGAAGAATTAGTATAACCTGATTCAAACACCTCATCATCCATATAAATAGTTACCCATGCATCTTCAACGAATCCGGCGTCTTTTGCAACTTCTATATCAATATAATTTGTTCCGACTGATACCGCATAAGGATGTGATACCGTTGTAACCTCAGGATACTCACTCCACATCTGCAGGGATGATTCCCCCATTAGGTTATTCCAATGAGTAAAAATATCACAGTAACTATTTGGGTTTGATGGGTAGTTCTTATAGAGCATCATTTTGCCATACATAAGCGCACCACCAACAGACTGAATATCCTCAATAAGGGCACCATAGTAAAACCCCATATCAACTAAATTATTAAACATTGTATGAGTGCCCAGAGTCGCCGTCCCTATACAAACAACTGAGCCCCTTGGATTTGAAGCAGTACCTGCTCTTATGAAAGACTCAGTAAGTGACTCTCCTTCGCCAAAAGATCCAGTACCACAGGTTATTACAGTGGCTACGGGAAGCATAAAACCATTTGATGTATTACCTACATCACCTGAGTCAAATCCACTCACTCCATAGTATCCTCTATAATTAAAGAAGGAGACACCCTCATTTATTCCTGAAACCATTTGACTTGGAAAGGAACCGCTGTAAACAGTATTGACCTCTTCAAAACCAACAACATCTAAAATTTCATTGATGTGCTCATTCGTAATCACACATGAGATACCAGATGTAGATGCATCACCTACTAGACAGGCACGCTCAAACCAATTTTCGTTCATGTAGGGATCAGACTCATAGTTCAAAGTTTTACTAATGATTGTGTTTAAGTGAGAACTTGTTGAGAAAGATATTCGACCAATAAAGACCTCAGGGTATTGATCTCCCCCCTCCAGAGTTGTGTAAGGGTGGTCACCATCTCCATTATAACCACTCCAAGACTCACTCCATGTTGGAATATCATAGGTACCAGATGCATCACCGACTATTGTAACATGAACGGGTGGATTGTCCCAAGTCTCATAGGCATCTTCGATATAATTCTTAAGATTATTTTTATTGTTAACCACGTTAGATGATGAAACATAGTTCACATCAAAACCTACACGTTTTTTCCAATCCATCAACTGCTCTACTGTACTCAACAAATTTCCAATATTATTAGGTAAAACATAAAGAATTGCAGGACGCTGGTACTCTATATCATCCCTACTTAAAGTTTCATAGTTAACGACAAGAGACTTATACAATGCTTCAAATGCACGTGAACGTTTTGAAGGAATAAAAGGCATATCACAAGTACCACTTTCTACCAACTCTACATCAGCATCATGAATGATTGTAAGCTCTTTTGTTACAGGGTTATACTGGAATGGGGTTACCGACACCTGGACCATTACCATGCCCCTCATAACCAAAGGCTCAGAGACAGTTGCAATTTGCGCCGGGAACACATTATTTTGAAAGTAAACATCACCTTTTTCAGAATTTCCTATTGCATTGTCTTCCCATGTTTCTAGCGGAAGAATATCAATATTTTGCACTACTTCTGTCTCATTAATAGTCACACTGAGACTGAATGTCTTACCAGGGTCAACTGCGTAGAATGTTGATACTGTTGGTAGATAAGGTTGACCTGGGTCAACATTGGAACCGGCACCCTCCATTTCTGGTTTAATGTATAGCGACCCGTTTTGATCTATCTGTTTTAACTCATAGCCACGATTGGAATATTTAAGAGTCTTCTCATTCTCCAATGTGGTAACCTGGAAACCATTATGCTCTACTGTTGGTGCCTCTCCAGCAAACAAAAAGGTAAGCGTTGATACTAAAATAAATCGATCTAGTATTTTAATCATTTGAACCTCTATTGTATGATCAATAAATGAAAAAATTCAGGGTAATAAAAACTACCTACGTATACACCTATTCCAGCTACTGCTAAAAAGGGTGCCATAGGCACAGCTCTATCTTTGTCAAAATCTTCTACTAATGAAACGGCTATCCAAGCCAATAAACTTAAAACAGATGCTGAAAAAAGTGTTAGAGCCATTCTCATAGGCCCTAACCATGCACCAAGCATAATACCGAGTTGGATATCACCAAATCCCATGCCCTGTCTTTTTGTGATGACCCACAGGATACCCATAATCACTAACGGAATTACGGCACCAACAAAGACACCCCACAGAGCAGACTCTAAAATTACATTATTTAATAATACTCCCGCTATTGATAAAATAATTCCTAGGATAATAAATACAAGAGGAATTTGGAAGGTCTTATAGTCGACAAATGCGATTCCAAGAAGTACAGTATATATACCTGAAAAAATCACAGCTTCATTGAATGTCAGGTTTGTAAATGACCAGAAAAATCCCAAGAAGGATAAGAATTCAAGATTGAAGTTTTTATCAGCTATCTTAAAATCATTAATAGCCAACCAATTGATAGTGGCCTTAATTGAATACCCAGATAAAAACCCTGAAATTATAGATATTGCAAAAATCATCTTCTAATTCTTAAACCTTTTAAAGCCCCGATTGAAGAGCAGACCCTAAGTGGAAAACCGGTAGATAAGTCAAGACGACCATAAGAGCAATGACAGCACCAACCAGTAGAATCAGTAGGGGCTCAATTAACGTGGTCATTCTATCAACAAGCGCATCAACCTGTTTCTGGTAATAATCAGCCGCACGATCAAGAAGGTCATCCAATTCTCCCGTATCTTCTCCGGTCGATGCAAGCTGTAATAAAATCGAAGGAAATACCTCTGTCCTTCTCAAAGCTGTAGAAATATTATACCCATCACGAATTAGATCCGAGGCATCATCTATAGCTTTTTCATATACTTTATTATCTACAACTTTTCTTAATAATGCCGTTGTCTCTAAAACAGGGACACCAGCGCCAATAAGGATACCAAATGTTTTGCAAAATTTATTTAGGATGGACTGTTCCATAAGAGAACCAAAAACCGGGAGCTTAAGTTTAATGGTATCTAATGCAAAACCACCTCTCTGTGTTTTTGATATTAACCAAATGATTGAAAAGACCATAAAGATAACAAAAGATAAAAAACCTATATTATTAACAAACCAATTACTAAAATCTATCATTTGTCGTGTTGCAGTAGGGAGTCCCGCCCCTAACTGTGCATATACCTGTGAGAATTTTGGAATGATCACAAGCAACATTACCATAAGCATTCCAATTAGGAATAATATCATAAAAATTGGATAGTTCATTGCAGATTTAACTTTTCTACGTGTATCGTCTAGGTTTTCAAGATAGGATGAAAGCTGCTCCAAGATTTCATTGAGGTTTCCGCTTACCTCCCCCGCCTTAACCATCGCAACAAAAAGATTATTAAAGACACCAGGATGTCTTGCAAGAGACTCTGACATATTGAGTCCTTTTCTTATATTATCACCAACAGAATTTAGAATCTTTTTAAACTTTCTATGTTTCTCTTCTGCGCCGAGACTTTGTATCGCTCTCTCAATAGTAAGACCTGCGGAGAACATTGTAGCTAACTGGCGTGTAAAAAATACAATATTTGCCAGAGGAATCCGGTTCTTGGCTTTTTCTATTGATAATTGAATCTCATCTAAGAACGGCCCTAAAAAATCAAACGTATCATCGACTTCTTTTAGTGTGATAACCATCTGACCATTAGAAGTTAATTTTTGAATGGCCGTATCTAAAGAATCAGCACGGATTTCTCCCTCTTTTCTTTTCCCCTCTGAATCTTTTGTTAAATAATTATATATTGACACTAGAGATCTTCAACTGTAGACCGTAAAACCTCCTCAACGGAAGTGGTACCATCAAGAACTCGAGCAAGACCAGCCTCACGCAAGGTTACCATACCATTATCTAATGCTGACTGACGAATATCATCTTCATTTGCGCTTTCAAAAACTAGTTTTCTAAGCTCTCGAGCCATTGGTATCATCTCAAAAATAGCAAGTCTACCTTTATAGCCAGTATTGCGACACTCAGCGCATCCTTTTCCATGGTATAATGATCCCTTAATCTGTCCGGGGTCAAGGCCTACGAGTGCCATTTCCTCTGGAGTTGAGGTGTACTCCTCTTTACAATTCTTACATATACGTCTAACCAGACGCTGTGCCATGACCAGATTTAAACATGAGCCAACAAGAAACGGCGCAATACCAATATCCAATAGACGTGTGATAGTTCCAGGAGCATCATTCGCGTGAACAGTTGAGAAGACCAAGTGGCCAGTCAATGAAAATTTAACAGCAATATCTGCGGTCTCTCCATCTCTAATTTCACCGATGAGCAAGATGTCAGGATCCTGCCTCAAAATCGAGCGCAGGGTCGATCCAAAGGTCAGTCCTATATCTTCAAAGATCTGTACCTGATTCACTCCATCTAATTGATATTCTACAGGGTCTTCTACGGTTGTAATATTTGTTTTTTCACTTTTTATTTCTTTCAAAGCGGCATATAAAGAGGTTGATTTACCTGAACCTGTTGGACCAGAGACTACGACCAGACCGTAAGGCTGATTGATCACTTTTTTGAATATTCCTAGATTTTGCTTAGGAAATCCAAGAGATGTGAGATTAAAATCAAATCCTGTTTTATCCAGAAGTCTCATAACTATTTTTTCACCATAAACAGTCGGTAATATCGATACACGAATATCAATATCTTTCCCAGGTGCTTTGATTGAAAAACGACCATCTTGAGGCAGACGTTTTTCAGCAATATTAAGATTAGATAAGATTTTTATTCTGGTAACTAGACCGCTTAAAGAAGACACCGGAGGTGTCATAATAATTTGTAAAACCCCGTCGATTCTTATCCGAACGTACACCTGCTTTTCCATGGGTTCGATATGGATATCAGTCGCTCTTTCTTTAATAGATTCCTGAAATATCAGGTTTACCAGTTTAACAATTGGTGCATCTTCATCAGAGGCCTTATCAGGTGAGAGATCGATCGTCTCTCGTGAGCCTTCATCTCCCGAGACAACAGTGATACTGTCAATGGTCTCAGCAACCTCAGCTGTTTTCTGAATCTCCCCATAGACCTTATCCAGTGACTTCTCCAAAAGAGATGGACCTGAGACAAGTATATCCGGATTTAAATTAGTCAAACGCTTAATAGAATCTATGGCAACAACATCTTCTGGATCTTCCATTGCCACAATGATATTCGATTCGTTACTACTTATTGCAAGCACACGATTCTCTCTAGCAAAATCTTCTGGAATTAATGCTGCAACAGTCGAATCAGCCTCAAGAAGAATAAAGTTATCCGCCTTTCGATAGCCTAATTGTTGACTGTATGCTGTAGCAAAATCATCTTCTTCAATCATCCCCATTTCAATAAGAGTAATACCAAGCTTATCATTTGTTGTCTTCTGCTGGGCAAGGGCCTCATTGATGCCGCCCTCTGTAGCTTTACCATTGTTTACCAAGATCTCTCCGAGCTTGGAAAATTGAGGATTAAATTCTGGACTCATAGTCTTCTATTCCATATTTCAATTATTAAAGATCAATTACTCACACTAATCAGGTGAACGTACAAGTAAAATATCTAGAGGTTCACTTGTTGTGATCTCGGGAATCAACAGAGTTGAGGATATACTCGCAGTAAAATCATCATAGGAATTTACCCCATCATCATCTGTACCAGCTAGCGTACACAACGACTGGTCAAACTCTACGATTATTCTTGCAAAACCATCTTGGTCGGTATTTACAATAGGCTCACACCCTATCATCGAGTATCCGTCCCACTCTCCATTTCCCTCACCTTGGTCGAATGTCCCATCAACGCCATCGTATCCAAAATCATCAAAAGGCTCAGAGACCTCGGAAGTATCAACCTGCCCATCATTATCTGTATCAAAGCCATCGTGGTAATCATTGAAAGTACCCCAGTCAAGAGTTGAAGGATCATCATCAAGCCCGTAATCACGCCATGTAAAACAAAGATCTGATACGCCAGCCCCATCTACTCCTTCATCAATGTAATCCTCATATCCAACCTCATAAAAAGCATTAATACCAGTACCACTAAAGGCGATTGGAGCACCAGCAACAGCATTTCCGTAAAAATCAATTACTATCGCAGTGATCTGGACAAGAGCCGGGTTGCCATTTAGAGTAAAATCATGGTATGTCGCATCCGCCATGAGCGATACCTGACCCGGAAGGAAAAATAATGTAGCATCCCCTTGACCTTCATTGATGTAAGTAACAACTGAGTCACCACCGGCTCCATAAGTTAGTGCCCTGACACGTCCAATTGCTCCGATAGCATCTGTAGAATAAACAATATTTGACCGAGCTACACCTGACGTGGCATTACCACTTAGGAGACCTTCATTATTTGTGAAACTTACACCTTCTACAAACGCATCAATGATCGTATCAGGTGGTAGTGGGTCAATAGACCAATAAACGTATGTTGAGTCTTCTACCGGATTATACCATATATCAGAGACAATCGCAGCACACTCTGTCTGGTAAAACCCTCCTCCGATTGCTTCGGTTGCATTGGGGTCGTATTCAGCCTCAATATGATAGGGAGCTCCTGAAGATATAATAACAGGTACATCAATACTTGTGAGGTCTATCTCTCCATCTTGATCACAATCACACGTAGCCACAATTCTTACTGGACCAGGGTCCGTACCACTATTAATAGATACAGAAGCGACACCATTGACGGTATAAACAGTAACAGTGGTCTCTCCCGGATTTTCTAAATAAGCATCACCTAATATGGGTTCCATTCTGAAAATAACAGGCGTTGGTGTATTGATCAAATTCCCATTATCATCGTAAATCTGAGCCCTGATCAATGTAGACTCTATTCCACCTCCATCACGCACCACGATCTGTCCTGGGTTTGATGATGGAATTTCCATAAAAGCACATGACTGAAAAGAAGGATCTTCAATATAGATCTGAAGTGAATCTTGAATAAGTAGAGCAGAAAACCCTGGATGCGAGAAGGTAGACATAATATCAGAAACGCCTACATCTTCAGGATTCCCCAGATCTGTAAATGACACGGAATCAACTCCTAATGAATCGGTAAAACCTGTGGCAGCTATAAACCCCAATGATGCAACATAATTTATCTGTGCATTGCCCACAGGATTTCCAAGTTTATTCAATAACCTTGTTTCAACAGTGGCTGCTGTAATACCACCATCGAGTGAAATGACATCTGTGTCGGTATTAATAAATAAATTATAGGGCCAAACATCATCAACAGCATACACATTAAAGTTTTCTGGGCCAGTAGTCTTATCTCCGAATGTTGCGATAATGGTAACACCCTCGTAGTTAGGGGTGCCAGGATTATCTTTGTAGACACTACCACCATCATCAAACTCGGCAACAACCTGACCATTTGTATTTGAAACCTCATTTGCATATGTAATAGTACCGACCGAATCGTTACTGGATGTCGCAGAAAATGTTACAGGAATACCTGATATCACATTTCCAGAGGTGTCTGTAACGGTCGCGATCAGACGAGTAAATGAGACACTACCAGATATATCCTCTCCTACAACAACCGTACTTCCGGTCTCATCGTAAGTAACAGGTAATATCTGAAGAGAGAGACCATTATCAGTGCCAATCGTCACTTGCGCAGAATCACTTACTGCAGCTGAAAAAGCTGGATGTTCAAATGTACATACTATATTGGCTAGACCAATGTCATCTTGGTTCCCATTATCCTGAAATGTCATTGTAACAGAACCAGTACTATCCGTGGTCCCCTCACCGTCTATGTAACCTTTATTTGAGTTAAAAGATAGTATAACGTCCTGTAACGGTGTGTTTGTTTTGTTAAATAGCTGAGCTGTTATTTGAGCGGTAGTAACACCATTATCAAGTTTAATATTGTCAACATCAGAGGATACATACATAGTGTAGGGCCATACATCTTCTTTCTCTTGATATACATTGAACTCTGCCTTACCTGTCAAACTGCTACCATATGTTAGAGTTACGACCAATCCTTCAAATGCTGGAGTGGTTGTGGCATCCACTTTCTGTTCTGAAGAATTCGGTTTAAACACATTTACGACTTGACCATTCTCATCGGTAGTCTCACTTCCCCCATTTGAGAATGAGCCACCTGTGCCGTTATGACTAAAGCTAATTGCTTTATCCTTAAGAGCCTGACCACTTTCGTTTTTAAGAACCGCTACAATTCTCATAGAAGAATAGCCCGAAACAACCTCTCCCACGCTCTCTCCGCCTTCATCAGCAACGGCCTGCATCTTTGTGATCTCTATCGTTGAATTTGTACTACTTGCGGCATCGGGTACACGATCATCGCATGACCAATTCACAATGCTAGAATAAATAAGGATACCAATGATTATATGTTTAGAGTATTTCATACTATTCTCCTTCCTCATTTGACTGAATGATTTCACCTGTTTCAATGTCATAGATCAATTCACTTTCAGTACTCGAATTATTTTCAGAATTATCTATCTCTAATTCTTGTTTATTTGACGTATCAGTTGACGAACCTTTGACCACATAATCTTCATACTTTGCCATCGCATCTGATTTTGTGATGCCGGTGTATTCGTCAACCACTATCTTAGGCGTTATCTGTATGATAAGGTCTGTCTTTCTTTCAATCACACCGTTGGATGTAAATATCTTTTCCCCTATCCAGGGCAGCTTATGAAGAAAAGGGAATTTGTAGGTTGTTATTTTTCTATCATTGCTTAAAAGTCCACCAACAACAATCGACTCTCCATCTTTTACTCTGATAGTTGTTGAGGATGTTCTACTTTTAACCCGCGGTATATTTGCATCTGGTCCAATAAACTCGAATATTGTTGAGACTTCTGGATCAACCTTAACCGTGATATAACCATCTGTATTAACTGTTGGAAGAATTTTGAGTTTTATACCCACTTCTTCTCTCTGCACCTGAACCTGACCTCCTACACCTCCAGAGCTTAAAATATAAGGAACAATATCAACTAATTTAATACTCGCCTCACGACCATTAATCGTCGTTAATCTTGAGTCGGCAAGGACCTCTGCCTGGTTACTTTTTTGAAGCATATCTATGGTTAGATCAAATACAGTGAGCTGCCTGCTAAAGTATTTAGGCAAAAAACCTGTCTTGTCTTTTTCAAACAATCCGCTTAAACGATTGAATGCCATCGTAGCAGGAATATTACCAGTGGCTTGATCCTCTGGTATCACCGAGCCTCCACCATCGGAAAGAGGAACACCATTCTCCGCTAGAATTGTTTTAAAGCTAGATATTTTAGACCAATCAAGACCCAACTGCTCTTCAACATCTGCAGCCACTTCTATCAATCTGGTCTCAAGCATGATCTGAATCGCAGGAACATCGATACTTTCAACAACCCTAATGATCTCTGCTATCTTTTTTGGAGATGCATTGACGAGAAGTTTATTACCCGGAATATCAACCTGGACCTGGTCTGAGATATCCTGTAAAAGATTTTTAACATCCTCAGCTGCAGAATATTTCAGAGTCAGTACATATGAGGTTACACCCACTTCTTCCTTTAATTTTTTAGGGTCAGCAACGAGAAATGAATTACCGACAACCTCATAGCTTAAACCTACAGCACGAACTACAAGGTTGATCGCCTGTTCGATCGGGACCTCGTCTAGATGAATCGATACCTTATCCTGTCTATTGACATTTGGATCCGTAACGATATTATATCCACTTTCTTTAGCAAGAATCGCTAGGATACTCGGTAGAAAAGCATCTTCTGCATGAATAGTAATAAGTGTATTATTATCTGCGAGTGTTGAACTACCTCTAGTTTGCGCATGTATTGGATATATTAGTAGACCTATAAGTATCAATACCATCGCCTGTTTTCGAAAATTCATAGTGTTCTTTCCCTTCATAAATCTTTTACTTGATTTCAGTATTTATTAATTATTTTTTTAATTTTTTAGCGTTACTGCTGGTCACATTTAGACCATCAATCTCTGCATTATAGCTGACTGACTCATACCCAGGTGCAGGGTATATCTTAAGGCCACCATTATCAGTTTTTATAATCACGTGAGTACCATCAATTCCATCAACCGTTCCAACATTGGGTATTGTATCGCCAACCATGATCGTATATGCACTTCCTCTGTAATCTATCTGCGCCTGGAAATGCTCATCTCTCTGATAGACAAGAGCTATCCTTAGTGCATTTCTATTTCTTTTTGTTCGTCGTCCAGACCCATCTGCTAAGCCTAGGACATTCGTGAGCATCATTGGAGTATTCTCGATCTCAAATTGAAATTGACTACGCTCTTCTAGCCTATCCTCTAGATAGGAAATAATATTTTCAAGTTCTTTATCCGTACCAAATTGAAGGTCAGCCGCACTTTTTTTAACACGACTGTATTTTTTATTCATGGGAAAAATACTGAAGCTTGCTGCAACCAAAGACACAACAGTGAAACCCACAAGAAGGTTCCAAATTGTTACAGAACGCTCACTCATGATGATACCTTTGACTTTGATTTCACTAAAGTAATAGTTGAAAGATTAACAACAAATTCCTGCTCTATGAGTTTCTCCTCTTCCGTATTAGCCTTGACCCTCTCGATCCCATTATTTACCTCAAATTCATCAACGGTTATGAGCCTAGGGGAACGCTCAATTTCAGAAAGGAACATACCAAACTGCTCAAACGTACACTCGAGAGTGACAATATAAGGAGCCTTAAAATAAGTGATCTTATCAAGACGTTGCTTTGGCTTGATCCCTAATAATTTTATATTAAGATTCTCAAGTATGTCCGTTAGGCTATTCAAAAAAGGCAGGTTAGCATCATCTGCGAGAGAGTCGGCCTTTGAAAGAGCTAAATTCTCTTGAAAAAGTGTAAAGACACGATCAAGTTGGCTCGCCAAAATCTGTGCACTGATCAAGTTTTCGTTCAACTCTTCTTGCTCTTCTTCAAGCATCCTTATTTCAAACGGTTTTTTACCGATCAATACCGAAGCACTTGCCCAGTAGGATATCGTTAATAGGACGAGTGCCCCAAATAAAATTATATTTCTTTTTTCTGGCATATTATTTTTTTAGGAAAAGGATTTCCGTCTCTTTGTTTTAATAGTTGCTTCGATCTCAAACCGGACGATCTCCTGGCCACGAATATCTACCTTACTGTGTCCTACATACTTGATTCGATTAAAGTTATTTGAGAATTCTTTATTTTTTCTAAGGGTCTGAACATACTCATCTATTATCTCAAAATCTTTACGGTCTTCAAATGTAAGTGCTATACCCCGAATGATTAATTTTGATCTCTTGAACCGTAGACCCGTAATCGATATATCGTCAGGGGTAAGACGACCCATATCTTCCAAATTTTGAGCCCAAAGAAACCTATCATGCTCGAGGTCTGCAAAAGACATAATATCGCTTTTCGATAAATTCTTTCCTTCTGACTGCAGCTTATTTATCGCTTCTTTAAGTCTGACGATCTCCAGCTTCTTTTGATCAATTATGCCATTGTATCCATTGCTGACCATCCAGACCTTAAAATTGAGGCCAAACATTAAGATCATTAAAACACCAAATACTGTCCACCGCACCTGCTCACGAACTCTCTCTATACGCGTTTCAGCGCTTTCGGCCTTATTTAGATTTATAATGATATATTGCTTATTCATAATACCATTCCTCCACGAATACCCAAACCTAAGGCGGTCGTGAATTGACTAGGGTTTGACACAGAGATATTATCTGCTCCCTCCACATTTTCAAAAGGATTGAAAACGGCAGACTCAATATTGAGTTTACTGGTAAAAAACTCTGTTAGCCCGGGTGTTCCAGATGCGCCTCCAGAAAGGAAGATCTTAAGGAAAAAACTTTGCCCTGTTTGCTTTGCATAAAACCTCAGCGACCTACGTAAGTCTTCGACTAAATTATCGTAGACAGTCCTCTCGGCTATTCCAACGGCCTGCGCTGGATCTGAACTTGAGTTATTTACCGATGCAGAGATACCTTCTTTGTAAAGCATATCCTGTGCCGCTATATAACCTATTTCTTTTTTATTAGATAATTCTTTTACAAAATGATGACCACCTATCGGAAGGTCTCTAGTAAAGAACTGCTGCCCTTTTCCATAAACGACAAGGGTTGAAGACACAGCCCCTATATCTAACATAACAACAAGCCCATCCTCTGGCATGGTCTTAATAAAAGAAAAAGCATTGCTCATTGCCACCGGATTAACGTCCACTACTCCAGGCTTAAGCCCACACTCTTTCACCAGATCCATGTGGTTTGTTAAGACCCCCTTTGTGCAGGCCACAAGACCGACGTCTATCTTATCAACCTCACGCTGATTTGACCCTAGTATTTGATAATCTATTACTGCGTCTGTCCCATCCATAGGAATATGTTTACGAGCCTCAAAC
>TARA_B110000438_G_scaffold173309_1_pt1 | contig 20681 bp, 22 predicted proteins | sample TARA_B110000438 | Tara Oceans TARA_B110000438 (sample SAMEA4398413) | marine metagenome | biome: Polar Biome; feature: [MES] marine water layer (ENVO:01000295) within the mesopelagic zone...; material: water (ENVO:00002006), including particulate matter (ENVO:01000060) such... | reverse complement strand
ATTTAGCAATGTGGGCTAAAAAAGCATATCATGAATATTATTTCAGACCTTCATATATTATGCAAAAAATATTAAAAATAAGATCATTGGATGATTTTAAAATGTATTACAATGGTTTTAAGATGTTAAAAAAAGATACAGCGTGATTTAATTTGAAAATTACCGTAGGAGTCCCAGCTTATAATGAAGAAAAAAATATAGCTGGAATTATTCAAAAATTGAGTGAAATAGCTGATACCATTATAGTTTGTAATGATGGTTCAACTGATAATACTGGAAAAATAGCTGAAAAAATGGGAGCTATTGTAATTACACATGACCGAAATTTGGGTTATGGTGGCGCTATTAGATCTTTATTTCTTAAAGCAAGAGAATTAGAAAGTGATATGTTAGTAACATTGGATTCTGATGGTCAACATAGAATTAATGATGTTATTCCTGTTGTAGATCCTATAATAAAAAATCAAGCAGATTTAGTAATTGGTTCAAGATTTCTTACAGAAAATCAAGAGGACATGCCAAAATATAGAAAAATTGGAATTAAAATGATTACTTCACTAACTAATTCTTCTTTAGAAAATTCTGTATCTGATTCTCAAAGTGGATTTCGTGCATATGGTAAAAATATTCTTTCTAACATTACTCCTTCAGAGAGTGGGATGGGTGTATCTAATGAAATTTTAATGAAAGTGAGTAAAAAGGGATTCAAAATAGCCGAAGTTCCAATAATTGTTTCATATGAAGGCGATACATCAACTCAGAATCCAATTTCACATGGTGCATCTGTTACATTCAGTACATTAAAATTTATTTCAATTGATCATCCTCTAAAATTTTATGGAATTCCAGGTTTAGTTTTTCTTGCAATCGGATTAATTTTTACAGTAATGACAATTCAAGGATTTACTGAAACTAGACAAATTCTTTTAGGTACAGCGGTAATTGGAGTTGGAACAATAATTTTTGGTACTGTATTGATGATGACTTCTATTCTTCTTTATTCAGTAGTAAATCTTATACGAGAAAAAAATTAAATAAATTGTAAAGATGAATGATTTTGAATATTTTAATAATTCATGAAATAGACTGGATAAATAAAGTAGTTTTTGAACCTCATCATTTTGCAGAATTATTTTCTAAAAAAGGACATAATGTTTTTGTTATGGATTGTCCTGATGTTTATGACAAAAAAATATTTTCTGGTTTAAAAACTAATACTGATTATAACTATTCTAGAATATATGATGATGCATCAATTACATTAATTCATCCACCTTCTATTCTAATTAAAGGATTAAATAGAATTTCTCATTTTTTTACAGTTAAAAAAATAATTAAAAGAATAATTATCCAAAATAAAATTGATATTATTTTATTATATGGTGCAATTACAAATGGAATTCAAACTATTCAGGTAGCTCAAGAATTAAAAATACCTGTTGTTTATAGACTTCTTGATATATCTCATGGACTAGTTACAGTACCTTTAATGAAAAACTTAGCAAAAAAATATGAACATGATGTTTTATCAAATTCTAATCATATTTTAGCCACTACTCCTGATCTTTCAAGATATGCAATTGAAATGGGTGCAAAAAAAGAATCTGTTGAATCTTTTCATCTTGGAATAAACATGCATGATTTTAAACCCCTCAAAAAAGATACAGCATTTGCAGAATCACTTGGAATATGTAATAATGACAATGTTATAGTGTTTGTAGGCACAATTTACCCTTTTTCTGGATTAATAGAACTCGTGTTTGATTTTGAGAAAATTGAAGAACAAAATCCAAACATTAAACTCCTTATTGTTGGTGGTGGTCCGTCATATGATAAATTACAAAAACTAGTAATTAAAAAGAAACTAGAATCTAAAGTAATTTTAACTAATTTTAAACCACAAAAAGAAATTCCAAAATACATTTCATTAGCAAATCTTTGTATCAATCCCTTTCAGATTAATTATGTTACAAATAGAATCCTTCCTACTAAAATTTTAGAATATTTTGCTTGTGAAAAACCAGTAATTTCAACTCCTTTAGCTGGAACAAAGGAATTATTACCTGATGAATCATTTGGTATATTATATTCTACATCAAAAGATTTTATAAAAATTATGTCTAATTTATTATCTGATGAAAATAGATTAAAACAATTAGGAAAACAAGCTTATCAATATGTGCAAAAGAACCATAATTGGGATGTATTATCTGATCAACTTCTAGAAAAATTTGAATTACTTGTTAAAAAATAATTTTAAAATTATTACACTGTCCATTTTAGTTTTTTCATTAATATTTTTAATTGATTCACATTTAATTGAGGTACTGTTCCTGAACCATATTCAATAAAATTTGCTTTCTTCTTAGCAAATCTTTTATCAATTTCTGGTTGTCGTTTAATGATATAATGATCTTTTTCTTCTTTAATATGTCTCATTTCTTCTTCTGATACTAAAATTTCATGAATTTTTTCACCCGCACGAATTCCAATGTATTCTAATGGGTAATTTTTTTTACCTGTTTTTAATTCTGCATAAGCACGTGCAAGATCCACCATTTTTGTTGAAGGTGCTTTTTTTACAAAAATTTCTTTACCCTTACCAAATTTTAAAGAATAAAACACTAAGTCAATTGCTTGACTGAGTGTAAGAACAAATCTGGTCATATCAGGATGTGTAATAGGTAATGGTTTGTTTTGTTTCAATCTTTTATCCCATAAAGGAATAACACTACCTCTACTTCCTAAAACATTTCCATATCTAACACAACAAAACATTGTTTTATCATTAGTAATTTCATCTGATAAAATTAATTTTTCTTGTAATGCTTTTGTCATTCCCATTGAATTAACTGGTTTAACGGCTTTATCGGTACTTACTGCAACTACTTTGTTTACTCTACATTCAACTGCGGCATTTACAACATTATATGCACCAATGATATTTGTTTTTACAGCTTCATATGGATGGGCTTCCACTGTAGGAACTTGTTTTAATGCAGCTGCATGAAAAATAATATTCATACCTTTTGTCACTGAATACATTCGTTCATAATCTCTTACATCACCAATAACAAATTGAATTTTATCCAAAATTGGTTGTTCTAAGAATTCTTGTTTTAAATTATGTTGCTTATCCTCATCTCTACTAAAAATTCGAATTAATTTTGGTTTATATTTCATAAGTTCAAGAATCATTTGATGACCAAAACTTCCGGTACCTCCTGTTATCAAAATATTTTTGTTATTTAGAACTGATGAATAATTCAATTAATTGATAAAAACTAGATCTGAATTAATAAGTGTATTTTGAGTAATTAAAAAATTGTGTAGTAGTAATAATAAGGATATTTTAAATTCTCCTAAAAAATAGGTTTATTATGAAAATTATGTCTGTTTTTGGAACAAGGCCAGAAATTATTAGATTAAGTAGGATTTTTCCATTATTGGATACACATTTTCAACATGTAATGGTAAATACAAATCAAAACTTTACTCCTGAATTAAATTCATTATTTTTTTCAGAATTAGGTATTAGAAAACCTAACTATAATTTGAAAATTAAAACAGGTAAATTTGGTACAGAAATCGCGGAAATTATTTCGGAAACTGAAAAAGTAATTATTAAAGAAAAACCAGATGTTATGTTAATTTTAGGTGATACTAACAGTGGTCTTTCAGCAATTATCGCTGCACATTATGGAATCAAAATTGTACACTTAGAAGCAGGAATGAGGGCTTATGATTTTAGAATGCCTGAGGATAAAAATAGAACTCTAATAGATCATTTATCGTCTATTCTCCTTCCATATACTAACTACTCTCGAGAAAATTTAATCCGTGAAAATATTCATCCAAGTAAGATCTATGTAGTAGGAAATCCAATTATGGAAGTCATAGATCATTTTTTACCAAAAATTGAAAAAAGTAATATATTAAAAAAATTAAAATTAAAAGAAAAAGAATATGTTTTGGTAACAGCACATAGAAGTGAAAATGTTGATAGTGAAAATAATTTAAAAAAAATATTTTTAAGTTTAGAAAAAATTAATAAAAAATTCAAAAAAAGAATTATTTATCCAATACATCCAAGAACATTTAGTAAAATAAAGAATATTAAAATTCCAAAATCAATTGATATTATTCAACCACTAGGATTTTTTGATTTCACAAAATTAGAAAAAAATGCATTTTGTTTAATTACTGACTCAGGAACGGTTCCAGAGGAATCACTTTATTTTAAAGTACCAAGTGTTACAATTAGAGAAACTACAGAAAGACCAGAGTTTATTGAGGCTGGATTTAATATTGTTTCAGGATTAGAACCAAGTGATATTTTACATGCTACTAGTATAATTACATCTATGAAAATCAATGATAATTTATCTAAAAATTTTGGAAATAATCAAACATCTGTTAAAGTACTTAATATTATCTCAGGAAAATTTAATCGAATAAAATATTTGGAATGATTTTCACTTTGAAAAATATTGGGCAAAATAAAGGGATTTTTCTATAATGGTTATACTCATTACTGGTGGAACAGGTTCATTAGGATTACAATTAAAGAAAATTTTCCCAGAAAGTGTTTCACCAACACATAAAGAATTAGATATTACAAATAAACAAGACATCAAAAATTTTTTTAAAGAGAATAATATTGATATAGTAATTCATACTGCCGCTATAACTAAAGTAAGAGAATGTGAAAACAATAAATCTTTAGCATGGAACGTTAATGTCGAAGGTACAAAAAATATTATTAATGAAATTATATCTTCAAAATTAAATATATATTTTGTATATGTTAGTACTGCATGTGTATTTGATGGACATTCATCTATGTATACTGAAAACTCTATTCCTTATCCTGAAAATTTTTATGCGTTAACTAAACTTTTAGGAGAATTTGAAGTACAAAAATTATCTAATTCCTTAATAATTAGGACAAATTTTGTTCCTAAAGCACCTTGGCCTTATGAAAAAGCATTTACTGATAGATTTGGTACATATCTTTTTGCTGAACAAGTAGCATATGGAATAAATGATTTAATTAAAGAAAAGATATTTGGCACAATACATGTTGTAGGTGATAAAAAAATATCTATTTTTGAATTAGCAAAACTTACAACGCCTGATATTGAGCCTATGACAATTAATGATTATGTTGGTCCAAAATTAACAATAGATATGAGTTTAGATACTGAAAAATGGAAAAAATATAAAATTAATTTATCTGATTAATTATTTTATTTATTTATTTTAAAATTTGATGTTTTTACAGTATAATTTTTTTTCCATTTTTCAAGAATTAACTCTGAATCTTTTATCAAATCTGGTTTTAATGAAAATAATTCAAGAATTTCTTTCATATGAAAATCATTTCCAAGTTTTTCAAATATTTTTTTAGCTAAGATAAGATCTTCAGGATAATCTAAATCTAATTTAATTTTATTTGTATATTCAAAATTAATTTCTGGAACAATGTATTTTTTTTTAATTGTATTATTTTTTATAAAAAATTCTGTATAACCATTTTCAGTATCGGTAGTTTTCTTTAATTTACAAATTTTTTCTAGTGCACTTGTTCTAAATCCTCCAGGTATAATTCCATGAATAAATAAACTACTTGGATTAAATTTATTTTTTAAATTACTACCATGTATAAAATCAATTTCTTTATTTTGAAATATTTCAGCAATTTTATCTACATAATCTATATCTGTATAAATTTTATCACCACTCACATCTATAATTATATCTGTTTTATGAAATTTTGCAGCATCCAATAATCTTTGAAGAATATCTTTATCACTTCCTCGAAAATATTCAATATTTTTTTCTTTAAGAAATTGAATAAATTTATCATCAGAATGTAAATTTGTCGTGCAAACTATTATTTTTCTAATTTTTTTTGATTTTTTTAATCTATTTACTAAATTTTCTATAACTGTTTTCCCATTAATTTTCTGTAAATGTTTTTCAGGTAATCTATGACTAGTTGAACGAGCTAAAATAAAAATATCTATATTCATCATTTATTATCAGATATACTTCTTTTTTAATTCTATAAATTCTCTTTATCCTGCATATTTTCCATTTTTTTATGCCTGCATTATCATCCTAAATAATTTTTATACGTAAAAAATTTATTTTTTCAATAATCTTTTTTAAAAAAACAAAAACCTAAAAACCGTCTGATTTTCATTATTACAAGATGAATAATACAAATAAGAAATCTGTTGATTATTTGGATGTAACTTATGATGAAAATAATAAACCTTTAACTGATTTTCCTTTTAAATTAGCAAAATATATTGTTAATAAATTTAATCTTCAAAATAGTAAAATTCTTGATGTAGGTTGTGGCAGATGTGAAGTTTTATCTGCTTTCAGTAAATTAGGTTTAGATATTTCAGGAGTTGATGCTTCTGAACGTATACGTGATTATGCACCAAAAACAATTTCAAAATTAGCAATTTTAGATTTTTCAGAAGAAAATTTACCATTTAAGGATAATGAATTTGATGTTGTTTTTAGTAAATCTGTTATTGAACATATACATAATCCAGCACATTTAATGAAAGAAATTTTGAGAATATTAAAACCTGGAGGAATTATTATTGGATTAGTTCCTGAATGGGAAAGTCAAATGAAAACATTTTACGATGATCCTACACATATTCATCCATATCAACCTGAAGGCATGAAATATCTTCTCACTTTATCTGAATTTAAAAATGTTAATGCAGAAATATTTTATTATCATGAATTAATGTGGACTTCTTCATTCTATAGATTCCTTGCATCCATTTTAAGAAAATTGATATCAAATAAAACAGGACGATCTCTAACTACTTCTACTGGAATTAAATTATTTAGATGGGGTGTTGAAAGACAAATTTTAGGATATGGTTATAAATAATTTTTTAAAAATTTCATTTTATCATTATTCATCTACAAGTCCATTTGCAAGCCATCCGCCATCTACGTAGATATCTTGACCAGTTAGATATTTTGATGCATTTGAGGCTAAGAAAATACATGGACCAATCAAATCTGATATTTCACCCCATCTACAAAGAAGTGTTTGTTTTTCCCTTGATTTTTTAATTTTTTTATTTTCAAAACTTTTTTTAGTCATATTTGTTTTAATGTATCCTGGTCCAAGATTATTTACTCTAATTCCATACTTTCCATAGTCTTTAGCAAGTGATTTTGTAAGCATTTTCAATCCACCTTTTGATGCAACATATGCAGGATTATTTGGAAATCCAACTTCTGCATTTATACTAGTAATATTAATAATTGAACCATTTTTTTGTTTTTTCATAAATTTTAAGACAGTTTGACTAGAAGTAAATGCTCCAGTTAAATTAATTTTTAGTGTTTGTTCCCATTTATCGATAGGATATTCTTCATTATCTTTTTTTGTAAATGTTATTCCTGCATTATTGATTAAAATATCAATTTTATTATGTTTTTTAAAAATTTGTTCACAAATTTTATTAAATTTTTTGATATTAGTAATATCAGATTTAATTTCAAAATAATTTTCTTTTTTCTTAGCTTTGGGAAAAACTGTATCTACTGAATAAATAATTGCATTTCTTTTCCACATTTCTTCGGCTAATATACTTCCAATACCATTACCTGCACCAGTTATTACTATTACTTTATTTTTGATTGAAAAAAGATCGTCCATTTTAATCAATTTTTTATTTTTTTTACCACTGTTGAATCTAAAACTTGAACTAATTCAATTAATGTACCATCAGGATCATAACAAAAACTAACTTTTGCATAGCCATCTGGAGAAAATTGCGGAGTAGAATTAAATTTTATATTATTTTCAAGTAATTTTTTATAAATATTATCAAGATTATCAACAGTTAGTGCGAAGTGTGATGTACCAATAGTTGAAATATTTGAATTATTAGATTTCTGTGGATGTGATTTAAATTCAAGAAGTTCAATTAATGTTGTTTCATCATTTATACACATTTTAACTGTATTAACAGATACATTTTTCATTGATAACATATTGTCTATATGTTTACCAGACTCATTCATCTCTCTTTGAATTTTTAATCCTAAAATATTTTGATAGAACTCTAATGATTTTTTCATATTTGTTACTGTAATTCCTACATGTCTTACTTCTTTTATCATTAAATGTAAAATAGAAAATGAGATATATAATGATATTTCATAATTTATTAGATGAAAATAGATTTTTTGAATAAATGTAAGAAAATTAAATTGGTTTTAACTGATGTTGATGGAGTGTTAACTGATGGAGGAATGTATTATACAAAAGATGGCGATATCATGAAAAAATTTTTTGTCAGAGATGGAATGGGGGTTACTCTTCTTAAAAAAGAAGGTATACCTACAATTATTGTTACAAAAGAAAAAAGTACTGTAACAAAAAAATGGTCTAATAACATGAATATTGAGAAACTATATTGGGGAATTATAAAAAAAGAAGATATTCTAAAAAAAGTTTGTAAAGATTATAAAATTAAATCCCAAGAAGTGGCATATATTGGTGATGACATTAATGATGTTGGACTTTTAAAACTTGTAGGTCTTTCTGCTACCCCTTCAGATGCATTAGATAGTGTAATTAACATATGTGATTATACTTGTAGTCATAGTTCTGGAAATGGTGCTTTTCGGGAATTAGCAGATTTAATTTTATCAGTACAAAATAATAAACGTAAGAAAAATCAATAGAATTAGATGCCCTTTATTATCGCAGAAATTGGAATTAATCATAATGGTGATATTTTAATCGCCAAAAAACTCATAGATATGGCTAAAGAATGTGGTTGCAATGCTGTAAAATTTCAGAAAAGAACCATAGAAAAAGTCTATACAAAAGATGTTTTAGATTCTCCACGTGAAAGTCAATGGGGGACAACTACTAGAGATCAAAAATTTGGTTTAGAATTTGAAAAAGAAGAATTTGATATTATTGATAAATATTGTAAAGAAAAAGAAATCGAATGGTATGCTTCATCTTGGGATATTGATTCTCAACTTTTTCTACAAAATTACAACTTGAAACATAACAAAGTAGCTTCTGCAATGTTAACCAATATTCCCTTACTGGAAGTAATTGCTAAAGAAGGTAGACATACGTTCATTGGTACTGGAATGAGTGATCTAAATCAAATTCGAACTGCAGTTGAGATATTTAAGAAACATAAATGTCCATTTGAATTAATGCATTCTAATAGCTCTTATCCGATGAAATTAGAAGAAGCAAATCTACAATGTATACAAACATTGAGACAAGAATTCAATTGTAATGTTGGATATAGTGGCCATGAAGTTGCATCGTATCTTTGTTGTGTTATTGCAACTACATTAGGTGCAACTTCTATTGAACGACATATTACTTTAGATCGTTCTATGTATGGTTCTGATCAATCTGCATCATTAGAATATGCTGGTCTTAATAGAATGGTAAAAAATGTTATACAAATTGAAAAAGTTGTTGGTGATGGAATTAAAATAATTTATGATTCTGAAATTCCAGCAATGAAAAAACTTCGAGAAAATATTTAATTTTTTTTATTCTACATTTATTCTATTTAATCTAATTTCATCTGAAATTAATTCATTATCAAATGAAATTATAAAAACTAAATACTTTGCAATTTCTATTGGATTTAGAAATGTTTCAAAGTTTTGATCCTTTGATATTTTCCCCATATCTGTTTTAATTGAACCTGGAGAAATGCAATATGTTCTTACATTATTTGGTTTCAATTCTTTTTCAAGTGTTCGAGATAAACCTAAAATTGCATGTTTTGAGGAACAATAAATTGAACCATTTTTAAAACCAGAATACGATGATGATGAACCTATGTTTACTATTCTACCCCAGTTATTTTTAATCATATCCTCTGAAAAAGTTTTAGAAAAAATGAAAGGAGCTCTAATATTTACATTATATGATTTTTCAAATTCATTTAAAGTACTATCTTGAATTGATTTAACAATAAATAAGCCTGCACTATTAATTAGAATATCAATTTTATCAAACGAGTTTCTTGTAGTTGAAATTATTTTTTCAATATCCTTTAAACTATCTAAATTTCCTACTTCATAATCAATTTTAATTTCATTATTGATTGAACTTTCAATATTTTTTTTTAGTTTTTCTAATTTTTCTTTATTAGTTCCTGTTAAAAATAAATTACAATTATGTGTTGCAAGCTCTTTTGCAATTTCTTGACCTAATCCACCACTTGCACCAGTTAAAAAGCAAGTTTTACCGTCAAGAATTTTTGTCATTTCCTCTTTCCTTTCCATTCATTTTTTTTTCAACTAAATCACAAATAATATGATAAATTACTCTGTGCCCTTCTTGGATTCTTGGAGTTAATTTTGAATTAAGTATCATATTAAGATCCGCATTTTTCTTTATTTTTCCACCTCCATTTCCTAATAATGCAATTGTAAATGCACCTTTTTCATTGGATGCTTTTAGTCCTCTTCTCACATTTTCTGAATTCCCACTAGTAGATATTCCAATCACTGTATCTCCTCTATTCACTAAACCTTCACATTGTCTACTAAAAATTTCATTATACGAGTAGTCATTACTAATAGCAGTTAATGCTGATGTATCAGTCGTTAATGCTATTGCAGGATAACTTCTTCTTTCTAACGTATATCTTCCAATTAATTCGGCAGCAATATGTTGTGCATCAGCTGCACTACCACCATTTCCAAAAATCACAATTTTTTTACCATTTGAAATACATTTAACAATTTGATTTACAACTTGAGTAATATCTTTAGATATATTTTTAATTTCATTAATAACTATAATAGAATCTTTTATTGTATCTAATATTATTTCAGATTGATTAGTCTTTATTTCTTTTACATTATTTGATTTCATTTTTAACAAGTAGATTACTATTCTTGATTCACTTCTTAAAGTCTTTTTCATATTATGGATATAATTTTAGGCTCAATTATTATTTTTTATCAAGTTAATTTTTTTGATATGCTCTTCAGCTAATTTATCAAATTCTTTCTTATATTTTTCTAAGAACTCTTTCATAATTGGTTCTGATATGGAATTATTATCTAAAAATCCACCTATTCCAAAAATATGAGAAGCTGAAGTTGTTAAATTAAATAAATCTATACTAAATGAAGATTTTTTAATTTTATCCATATACTGATTTAATTCAATTAAATCTACTTTGGAATTCAAACATTTTTTAATTACATTTGGTAAATCTTCCATAATTTTTACTGTAAAAACAGATGAAAGAACAGAAAAAATTACATTTGTAAATACAATAGATGGTTTTTTATAAAATGCTGCTTCAAAAGCACTTGTTCCAGCAATTGCAATTACCATACTAGATTTTTTTATTAACTCTTCAGTTGAAACAGATGGATGAATTAGTTGAACATTAGGCATTTCAAGAATTTTTTTATAGTAATCTAAATTTCTCCAACCTAATAATTTCATACCTGGATGTTCTTTAACGAATAGATCCATTTCAATTGGTAACGATTGAGAAATATTTTTTATTACAGCTAATTGATCTGAAAAAAATTGAGATCTAATTAGAATTTTTTCTTCAGGTTCCCCATGAAGTGGGAAGAATGCAAATGAACTCTCTTGAGAATATGATATTTTTGCATTTTTATCTAAAAATCTTTGTCTAAAGAAACTTTTTACGATTAATTCTATTCTATTTTTTATTGTTGTCCAAGGAGTTTTTCCAATATCTCGATAATTATTAAGATTTGATGAATTAAATGTTGAAAAAAGTAGTTTTAAAACATTAAATTTTTGAGAAAGAGAGGATTTTTGTTTTGGCATCCATAACGTATTTGTTTCATAATATGTACTCGAATCTATTAATTCATCAAAACTTTTGATTTCTAAACTTTCATCAATATTTTCTAATAAAATTGGTACATCTGCTTCTGAGGATAACATCCATCTATCAGAAAATCTTGTAAATGATAAAATCAAAACTGGAATTTTTTTTGCTTGACAAATTTCATAAAATAACCTTATATCTTGATATTCAGGTAATCGTAAAAAAACATAATCTGGTTTAACTTCATCCAATATTTTGATATAAAATTCTAATTCTTGTTCAATAATCGAAAATATTTTTTCATCAGTAAATTTATGATATTTATTATATTTATAAAAAAATCTTTCACCATAAATAATTTTTCGTAATGATAGAGAATACTTTTTTTCAAACATCTTTAATTTTTCAATATTTGGTGTATGATTTTCTAAATTTACATTATCTCTCAAATACCAACTTTTTTTAAAATTAACTAATTTTTGATTATCAAAAAATTTTTTTTGTTTTTTGCTGGATACAATTAACCCAAATGCTTCACAATCATATTTTTCAATTAATGATTTTGAAATTCCAAAATGAATTTGAAAATTTTCAATCCAAAATAATACTTTATCTTTTTTCTTTTCCATTTTAGATTACTGATTTGTACTTCAATAAATGACTTTAAGAATATGTCTTATTATCTATAGCGTATAATAGATACTAGAAGGTAATTAAATAAAAAATATTTTATAATGAATATTTTAAAATAATTTATGAAAATTGGTTTTATCATATCTGTTTATACCGAATATGAAAATACTATGAAAAATATACATTTTCTTAAGAGTGAATCTATACCTACTATTATTGTACAATCTGATCCAAATGATCCTGATAAAATAATTGATTCAAATTTAGTAAATCATTTTAAAATGTTTCCTGATCTTGCAGGTACTGTTAACGTGTTTACAGATAATCCTGAAAAAACTATTAATCATCCTTTAGGTAGAAATCTTAGTTATGCTTTTAGAAATACAAAATCTTTTGATGTTGATTGGTGGATTGTTATTCTTGGAGATGTAAAAATTTCTAGTCTAAAAGGAATTAAAAAAATTCTTACAAAAATGATTTTACAAAATAAAACTCTAGGAATAACTAGAGAAGTTGGTTTAATTTTTGATGATCAATTTGGTAAACCTGGGAAAGTAGAAAAATCTGATACACATAATTTTGTTCCAACTTTTTTTATTACTAATAATAAATTAATTAAAAAAGGAATTTTTCATGATATTAAAATTATTAATCCTTTCACTATGGAAGAATGTATGGGTGTTTCAGCTACTAATTTTTTTGATGAAAATAATTATGATTTTTTTGAACAATCATATATTATTGCAGATTATGCATATCCTAAATTTATCCATGGATTAGAGTATAATAGTGATAGAACGATCTTGCCACGATATGTAGATGTTGTAGTTAATGCATTTAGAAGATTTAGAATTAAATTTTTATCTAATTAAAGAGATATTTTGCAGTAAAATCACAAAAAGTCATTATAGTATACAAAATAAACATTCATGGAATTGAATTCACGGAATACCAATATTTTAACAAATAAATCTACATTAGAAACTCTATTTTCCGTAGAAAAATTTCCTACATATGTTGGATGTGTTGATACTCAAGAAATTGATGATTTTCTTTTAGAATTATCTATTGATATCTGTAAAGAAACTGGTATTTTACAATTAAAACATCTAGCTTCTTTAGATCAAGTTTATCTTTCTCCTCATAATGATGCTATAGGTCAAACTTGGAAAGAACATAATGAAAAATTTATGAAATTCATTAATGATGTTTTACCCAAAAAAATTCTTGAAATTGGTGGTGGATCTGGCAAACTTGCAACTATGTATATTAATAAAAATTCTAATGTAGATTGGACCATTCTTGATCCAAACCCTGTATTCAAAAATAATAAAAAAATACATAGTTTAAAGAAATATTTTTCATCTGAATTAAATATTGATCATAATTTTGATGCCATAATTCATTCTCATGTCTTAGAGCATCAATCATCTCCTGAAGAATTTTTTAATGATATTTCTAAATTTTTAGTTATTAATGGTTTACATATTTTTTCATTTCCTAATTTAGCTGAATGGCTTAGAAAAAAATATCTTAATTGTCTTAATTTTGAGCATACAGTCTTTCTTGCAGAAATATATGTTGATTGTATTTTAAAAAGAACTGGATTTGAATTATTAAAAAAAGTAAACTTTAAGGATCATAGTATTTTTTATTTAACTAGGTATACTGGAATTAAACATACAATTGAATTTCCAAACTTATATGATCAAAATAAAAAACTTTACTTAGATTATATAAAATATTATAAAAATTTTGTATCTGAATTAAATTTAAAATTAGAAAATTTTCCTCATAAGGTTTATCTTTTTGGGGCTCATATTTTTTCTCAATATTTATTATCTTTTGGTTTAAATCAAAATAAAATTTCTGGTATATTAGATAATTCTAAATTAAAAATAAATAAAAGATTGTATGGAACAAATCTTAAGGTATTTGATCCTACAGTTATTGAAAATCAAAATGTCGGTGTAATTTTAAAAGTTGGTTCATATAGGAATGAAATAATTGATCAATTAAAAAAAATTAACCCTAAACTAACAATCTTTGAATAATTTTTATAATTTTTCTTGATTAATTTTTTCAAGAAAATCACATGAATTACGTTTAGTATTGATTGCTTTTGCAGAAGGATATGGATTAGTATCACTATAATCATTAATTATAATTCTTGAACCATGAAATATGTCCATTATTAATTTATGAAAATGTATTTCATCTTTTTCTAACTGTTTTATTGTAATTTCTTTAAATTTTTCTGGTCTACTTGTAGTAAGTATAATTTGATTTCCAGAATTAAATAAATCATTAATTTTATTTTTAACTTCAGGAAATACTTTATTTTCGCCCCATTTTGGTGACCAATATTCACTACCGTTTTCGTATATCACTCCATCAATATCAAAAAAGTAGGCTGACTTTGTTCTTTTGTATTCTATCCACTCCTCATATGTTCCCCAATCTTTATAATTTGTGCATTCCATTGGATGAAAAATTTGATTTCCATCAATCATTATATCTATAATATTTGAAACAAAAAATTCTCCTTCGATTTGCATTTTTTCATATTTTATAAAATTATTAATAAATTCAGCAGGACTAGAAAAAAAATATCCACCACATGAAAAAAAATTTGAAATTATTTGCAAACTTGTTCTGAGAATAAATTTTTGATTTGAAATTTCAACAAAACTTTTGTTATAAAGTTTAACTGTGGGAATTTTTTTTGCATCACAAATAGAAATATAATTTTTACTTTTCTCATAATTGATTTTTGTATTAAAGTATGAATCAGAGTCTTTAACTAAAAATGAATTTTTTATATTAAAATATTCTAACATTTTAACTACTGTTTCTGCTTGACCTCGTGTTACTTCTTCAATGACTAAAACTTCTGAATCTGGAAAAATCTCTTTAAGAATTTTTGCAGCATTATATTTTTCATCATGTTCTTTTAAGACTGAAAAAAATATTTTATCAAATTGTGACATTACTGACTCCGTTGTAGTTTGAATCATTAATTTTCCATCTGGCATAGTAAGTAGATATTTTGGTTTTTCTGTTGAAAATCTTGATGATTTACCTGCGCAAGGAATTAAAAGTTCCACTTAAATCACACTTTCCATTAGAATAATCTGTTAGTAGCTCATTTATAATAATTAGTAATGCACACAATTGCTTTTCTGTTTTTGAATATTTTGCTACTCTTGCCAATGTCGCTGCTAGATATACTGTAATTGATGACATATTTTCTTTTTTCAAATGTTTTAAAAAATCTTGATGAAACATGGTTATATGTTCATTAGGTGGAATAATGATTTTTTTATTATTTGATATTAATCTAAAATTTTGATATTTAATTAAATTCCAATGTGCCATAGAACTTTGAAGAATTTTTGCATAATCCCACATTATATTTTCAAAGTCATTATGAAGTGGATCTATTAAATAAATTTCATTTTTTCTTGTGATTAGTATATTATCTAAAGCTAAATCACCATGACAAAAAGTAGATTTATTATTTACATCTTTTTTATTAATTTCTAAATTTTCAATTTTTTTACAGTATTCATCAAAAAGTTCTCTTCCTAAATTTGTTGTTAAATTCTTTCTTTCAATTTTATTAATTACTTCTACGAACTTTTGTTTCAAAAATTCTTTTTCATCTATTTTAGATTCTAATGAATTTTGTGAAAATGTATTAATAATTTCATTTAATTTTTTAGAATACTTTTTTATTTTATCTGAACTAAGTTTTTGTAAACTACTATCAAAATTTTCTCCTGCAATAAATTCTATCTCATAATATAATAATTCATTTTTATTATAATTTGATAATTTTATTTCAGGAATTTTAAATTGATTAAATTTTTTTGAAATTTTATTTAATTTTTCTAGTTTTTCAATCTCTTTTTTTATTTTATAATTTTCCTCAATATTTTTAGCAGTTTTTCTAACAAATGTTTTATCTAATGAACGAATTACTTCTATTTTATTTCCAGAGAATCCATCTAAATCAAGTTGTTTATTTTCTTTAAAGTTTTCATTCAATTTATTTCGTACTTTTAGTTGTGATCTACTTTTTAAATTCATTATTATTTAGTTTGACTATTTTATTATGTATTATGTTCCATTTATTTTTAAAAATGATGAATAATTTTTGAACATAGCATAAATAAGACTATTTTCTACAAATTTACGTGAAATATAGATTTTTTATAATTATTAGTGCTATCTTATTTGTATTTAATGAGTTATTAATTTCAGAAGCATTTGCTTATTTAGATCCTGGTACTGGTAGTATGATAATTCAATCTTTAATTGGTGCATTGGTGGCTGCAGGTATTGCATTGAAAATATATTGGACTAAAATAAAATATGCATTTTCAGAACGTAAGTCTAAGTCAAAAAATGGCTAATCATCATATTTTATTAATTTCTCAATACTTTTAATCTAATCCAAAAAGATTTAGGTTATAGAATCTATGATCATTAGTATTGAAATTCCCTTCATTTTCAATAGGCGAAGTATGGAAAGAATTACATCGTTTTCAATCTTTGGATGAGAAAAAACGTAGTATTGTTTTTTATGCTGAAAACAAAGCTTCTATGAATCATTTTAAAGGATTAATTTTTGAATTATCAGAAAATATGAATTTGAATATATGTTATGTTACATCCGTAAAAGATGATTTTATGTTATCGGTAAAACAACAAAATCTTGAATCATTTTATATTGGTGAGGGTGCTGCACGTACAAAATTCTTTTTGACATTGAACACTAAAATATTAATTATGGATATGCCTGATTTAGAAAAATTTCATATTAAACGTTCTAAAGTCTATCCTGTTCATTATATCTATATTTTTCATTCCATGTTTAGTATTCATTCTTACTTAAGAGAAGGTGCATTAGATCATTATGATACAATATTCTGTGTTGGTCCTCATCATGTGAATGAAATTAAGGAAACTGAAAAATTTTATAATTTAAAACCTAAAGAATTAATTTCTTATGGATTTCCACGATTGGATACGTTGATAAAAGAAAAAGAAAATTTACCTAAAGAATTTTTGAAGTCTAAAAATTTAATTTTGATTGCTCCTTCTTATGGTGAAAATAATTTACTTGAAGTTTGTGGTATAGAATTAATCAATATCTTATTAAAATCAAATTTTAAAGTTTTCTTGCGTCCTCATTTTAAAATATTGAAAGAATCTAAAAATTTAATTGAAGAAATTATTAAAGAATTTGGTAATAATCCAAATTTCTCTTTAGAAAAAGGTATTATTCCATCTGATATATTTAATTCCTCTTTATGCATGATCTCTGATTGGTCTGGAATTTCTTTAGAATACGCCTTTACTTTTGAACAACCCGTATTTTTTATTGATGTACCTAAAAAAATTCTTAATATTAATTCAAATTCTATTTCTTTAGAACCTATTGAAATATCTATTAGACATGATCTTGGTTATGTAATTTCAGTAAATGATTTAGAAAAAATTCCATCTTTAATTACTGAATCAAATGATCAAATTTCTAAGAATATTAATTCAATTCGTAATAAAACTGTCTACAATATTGGTAAATCTTCATTAGTTGGGGCAGAATATATTAAAAATTTAAGAGATAATCTTTAATTTATTTCATGTATTGAGTTGTACGTATTTCTTCATCACTAAATATTACTCCAATTGTTCTTAACATAGTTACATTATTTTTTAAACAAAACTCGGTTAGATTTATGATATATTCTTTGAATTTTTCTATATTTTCTTTTTTCTTAATTAGATTTGAAAAAAGATCATCATGATCTAACATAATAATTTTTTTATTTTTAAGTACATCTGTAATTTGTTTAATATTTAATGCTCCTTCTGGGCTTTCTATTTTTGGTACTAGAGATACATGTTCTGGAATTTTATCAATAAATTTTTTAATATCATTTGCAGAATTTACATTTGAAATTGCAAAATATTTAATATTTTTATTTTCATTAAGAATTATAATTAAATCATCAAATGAATATTTGTTATTAGGAGGTTTTGTTCTTCCGATTGGTAAATCTAAGAAGATCTCTGATTTTGAATGTTTTATCAATAATTTCTTTAATTCCTCTAATGTGTTAATCCATGCAAGATTAATTCGAAAAATAGAATTTTCTGGAAGAGGAATATTATAATTTGTTAAATTTTGTGAAAATATCCTCATAATTTATTGGAATTTAATTACTGTATATTAAACTAATTTCTTTATTTTTTTATATTCTAAATAATCTTACTTTTTAATTAATAAATTCTAAAATTATGATTTTTCTAAAAATTACTAATATTTATTAAAATATTACTATAATTTGACTAATTCACTTTAAGATTATATTCACATGAAATTTAAACTTGATATGAATATTAAATTTACAAAATCTACAGTTATTCATCCTATTCTTTTTGTATTATTCCCAATTTTATTAATAATTACTTCAAATCTTACTGAGATACTTTTAACTGATGCCTTACTTTCGCTCTTACTTTTAATGGCTATAATGTTAGTATCTTGGTTTATCTTAAATTTATTTTTAAAAAATAAATTCAAATCAGGATTATTTACTTCGTTAGGATTAATAATATTTTTTTCATATGGAAAATTTGTAAATACTTTTAGTGAAATTGGAATGAATGTTAGCACACTACCATTTTCATATCATACTATTACAATTCCAATTTATTTTGTAATAATTATTTTTGGAATAATTGCTATAATTAAAACTAAAAAACAACTTTACAATGTTACTGTTTTTACAAATATTGTTGCAATTGCTTTAATTGCTATGTTAATACCTAATGTTATAACATACTCGTTTGAAAATTATGATAATGAATTTATTGATAATACTTTGAATTATCAAATTTTAGAAAATTCTAAATCAAATATTAAACCTAATATTTATTTTATATTATTAGATGAATATACTGATAATGAAATTTTAAAAAAAATTTATGATTTTGATAATTATGAATTTTTATCTAAACTTGAACAGCGTGGATTTCATATTCCATCAAAAATATATACCAATTATGCTACATCCCCTCTTGTATTATCTGCTATTTTGAATATGAATTATGTTCATGATAAAATAACAGTTCCAACCATGGATGATAAAAATGAATTATTTAACAATAATCAAATTATGAGAATTTTGAAATCTCTTGACTATAAAATTATAACCATGAGTTTTTTCCATGGTTATCCTGATATTGCAGACTATCATTTGTGTTCTCCAAAATTATTTGTAACTCAATTTCATACAACTTTATTGGAAACCTCTTTGTGGAATCCATTTTCAACATTATTCATTAATTCTGGTCAGCCTCAACGTGATATAATTAATTGTAATTTTTCTGAATTATCTAATTTACATAATCAATTTGATTCGCCATTCTTTGTTTATGCTCATCTTTTATCTCCACATCCACCATATCTATTTGGTCCAAATGGAGAATCTGTTAATCCTGAATTCTTATCAATAGGTGCAAATTCTTGGAATGATAAATCTGCTTATGTTGATCAACTTCAATATGTCAACAAGAAAGTAATTGAGACAATTGATAAAATATTATTAGAAAATGAATCTCCGCCAATTATAATTATTCAAGGTGATCATGGAACTCCTACTCAATTAGGTGGTGGAGGATTACGTTGGAATAATATTGATAATGACTCCATTATAGAAAGAATGTCTATTTTTAATGCATTTTATTTTCCTAATACTGATTCTACAGTTATTTATGATGGACTTACACCTGTTAATTCTTTCAGATTGGTTTTAAATACTCAATTAAATGGAAATTATGAACTTCTTGAAGATCGAATGTATTTCAGTAGCTACCAAGACATGCTTAATTTTACAGATGTGACTAGTATGCTTACTTCTAAAATTAATTTATCTGAATAAATATGTCAACATCAATTTTTTAATAATATGGTAATTCATTTTGTTAATTTTTATTCATAATTAATTAACAAGTATAATTTATGATAAATCAAATGTCTTTAAATTCACTTTTAGATAAAATTCAAGAAAAAAAAGCCATTATTGCAATTCTTGGTTTAGGTCGTGTTGGGCTTCCACTAAGTTCAGTTTTAGCAAATTCAGGCTTTAATGTATTGGGAATTGATGT
>TARA_B110000438_G_scaffold33901_2_pt1 | contig 20710 bp, 18 predicted proteins | sample TARA_B110000438 | Tara Oceans TARA_B110000438 (sample SAMEA4398413) | marine metagenome | biome: Polar Biome; feature: [MES] marine water layer (ENVO:01000295) within the mesopelagic zone...; material: water (ENVO:00002006), including particulate matter (ENVO:01000060) such as...... | reverse complement strand
ATAGCGACGTCGTAGTGCTTTGGGGAACTAATGCAGTACACACGCAGGTAAACCTAATGCACCATGTTTCCAAGGCGAGTAAGCGTGGTGCAAAGCTAATCGTAGTAGATCCCTATCGCAATGCCACGGCAAAAAAAGCTGACCTCCACATTATGCTACAGCCTGGTAGTGACGGAGCAGTAGCATCCGCGCTAATGCATGTGCTACTTAAAGAAAATCTTGCAGACCGAGACTATTTAGCGGGCTACACAGATTTTAATAATGAGCTAGAAGATCACCTGGAAACCAAAACACCAGAATGGGCATCCGCTATTTCAGGTGTGCCCGCAGAAGAAATCATTGAATTCGCCCGTTTGATTGGATGCAATCCTAAAACCTATTATCGATTTGGTTATGGTTTCACTCGTAGTCGAAACGGTGCGTTTAATATGCATGCCGCATCTTGCTTGCCGGCAATGACAGGCGCATGGAAATACAAAGGTGGTGGGGGTCTTTATAGCAATTCAGAGCTCTGTAAACTCGATAAGACAATGATTGTCGGTTCAGATGTAGTTGATCCCGATACGCGCGTGCTCGATCAATCCAGAATCGGGGAGATCCTTTGTGGTAATCCTGTTGACTTGCAGGGTGGTCCGCCCATCACTGCGCTGCTGATCCAGAACACGAATCCAATGATGGTTTCGCCCTCGTCCGTTAAGGTCAAAAAAGGTTTCGAGAGAGATGATCTCTTTGTCTGCGTCCACGAGCAATTTTTGACTGAAACCGCAGCAATGGCGGACATCGTTTTACCAGCCACCACGTTTCTTGAGCATGAAGATATCTATGTCGCCGGTGGTCATACCTTTTTGCAAGTAACGAAACCGGTTATCCAACCCTATGCTGAAGCAAAACCTAACCACTTTGTAATCTGTGAGTTGGCAAAGCGCTTAGGCGCGCAGCATGCTGGGTTCAAAATGACTGCGTGGGAAATTATTGATGAAACACTAAAATTATCAGGTTTCCCTGAAGCGGAAACCATTCACCAACAACACTGGCTGGATTGTGCAAGAGATTTCGATGAAGCACATTTTCTAACTGGCTTTGAAACTCCTGATAAGAAATTTCATTTTTCACCGAATTGGTCTCGCTTAGGTAAGATTAATGCGACTCTTCCAAAATTTCCTGACCATTATGCGGTCACCGATACCCGTTCTGATATAAAGCCATTCCGCTTGGTGACTGCACCAGCACGTCAGTTTCTTAACAGTAGTTTTACTGAAACCGCAACGTCTAAGAAAAGAGAAGGCCGACCAACGGTAAAAATTCACTCGGATATCTGCGATCAGCTTCAGGTTAACGACGGTGACCTTGTGCGTATTGGCAATGACCAGGCATCGATTCTCTTGCATGTAGAAATCTATAATGAATTACAGAAAGATGTGGTAATAGTTGAGAGTATTTGGCCCAGCGAAAATTTTATTGAAGGCTTGGGTATCAATGCACTCGTGAGCAGCGATCCTGGTCATGGAATTGGTGGTGCAGTTTTTCATGATACTGCGATTTGGATAAAAACAGATAGCTAGCTTAACGCGGAGTTGCTAGTTGGTTTGTCATTAAAGGGCTGCGCCAGTGCAGGAAAAAATTCGATTGAACGCTGATCATTAAAATCTTCAATGCCTATCTGCATCGAATCGTGACCCATTGTTGGTTGTGCCTTATACGTGCCGAATAGCCTATCCCACCATGGGAAATTGAATCCAAAATTGTTACTGTGCTCATCAGGGTTGGTTGAATGATGAACCCGATGTACATCGGGTGTAACTAGGATAAGTCGTAGGACTGCATCAAGTCGCTTTGGTATATGCCAGTTACTGTGGTTAAACATGGACGTTGCATTCAACAATATTTCTGAAATTAAAACTGCGATCACGGGCGGCCCAAGTGCCAAAATTAAAACTAGTTTTACTAAACTAGAAATTAGGATAGACAAGGGGTGAAAACGAATGCCCGTTGAAACATCATAATCTAAATCTGTGTGATGCATTCTGTGGAGTTTCCATAAAAAATCAACCTTATGAAAAATACGATGCTGCAAATAAATAATTAAGTCGAATAGTAATAGATACAAAGGAATACTAAACCAGTCGGCTAGATCTAATAGGTTAAATAACCCCCAGCCATTTTTTTGTATTATTACGGCAGCTCCGATACCAACAAAAGGTAAAAGCACACTCAAAATTATTGAGTTGCTGACACTCAGCGCAAAATTGGTTAGCCAGCGTCGTTTTTTAGAGTAATAGAGGCGACGTCTAGGGTTGACTATTTCAAAAATTAGTAGGACCAGCAACACAAGCAGGAAGATCACGAAGCGAATTATGGTTTCAGAGTTTGTTTCGAGTGCATTCAAAATTTAAGTGCTCGTATTAATTGGTCATGCAAAGCTGATGTAATTAGCTTTGCAAATTTCTGTATTCTTAAGGCTGGCCACCTATAACGTTGTTGGACCTAGCCAACGCTATGCCAATTTCAACAAATACCGTTAGTATTCCATCGGCCCCTGATTTGTTTGCCCGTTGTCTTGGTATTTTTAGAAAAGCTCATGCTTCGGGCAATAAGCCATTGAAGTTCTCGATATAGGCTTGATTCAGAATCTCAACTACTTTAGAGGTAAAGAAGTGTTCATGGATAGAATGGATTATGGTCCACTGTTCGTCAATTTTTTCTCGCACTTCTGCCATTTCAGCACTATCAGCCGCTAAATATGCAACATCATAGTTTGGTTGCAATTGTTCCAATCTTGTTCTACGTACTTCAATATCATTTCTGGCCTGATCGGGAAGCAGGTTGTAATAATTTGATATAATCATTGTGGCACTTGAGTTCTCGGCTAGTAATTCAAGCCGCTTGATTAGATTGCCTTGGATTGTCAGCAGAGTTGTTTCTTCTGCTGCTACCGCATTGATGAGGTTTCCCAAAATCAAAGCAAGCACAAAAAATTGAACTGGAGTTAGTAGTCTTTTATCGTTAACCATAAAGATAGATTTTTAACGCTGACTCTGGCAGTGATTGTTGTATCAACTTGCTTATCAGTTCCCATTTGATTTTTGGCTAGCGACGATTGTGAATTTACATTGATTTAAGCTTAGGCGCGGTTAAGTGCTTCCTCGTTAGCAGCTGCTTCGGTTTTCTCCTGATTCTGCTGTTGATATTCCTGAAGACGCCTGGCCTGATCCACCACGAAAGCGCGAATAGATTCGAGTTGTTGTCCAGAGATTGCATCTTCAAAATCTGGCATACCCTGTTGCGCTCGAGACCCCTCAATCACGATATTTTCCATGTCCGAGTGGGTATCTAGACTCATTAATCGTAGGTCTGGAGCCACAATGGCAACTTCACTGGGGACACCGATGCCACCATGGCAGCTAGCGCACTGAGCATGATAAAGATTATCACCTTCACGGATTTGCTCTACACTGTAAATGTCATCCGGCAGGATCGGAATTTCCGCTTGCACGATCGCAGGTATAGGGAGAGAGAAGTCGCCATCGAGTTTAAAGACCAACACGGTGCCACCTAGGTCTATAGCGCGATTACCATTCATTAGAGTTGCTACATACTGAATGCCATCAATTTGATAAGTCATAACTGAAGTAGAGCGAAAGGTGCCAGGTGCCTTGTAACTCCACAGTAGCTCACCATCATTGGTGTCTCTTACAGAAAGTTCACCGGTACCTTCGGGCTGAAATAAGACGTTTCCACGAGTAGCAACAACACCGCCGTTGTATTCTGATTCTAAGGGCTGGCGCCACTTATATGTCCCAGTGATGGGATCGAATGCGCCGACGAAGGCTTGTGAGTCTGGTCGTGGCCCGGCTTCTTCAATTAGTCGGCGGCGATAATCACCTTCTCCCCAGCCTAAGCTTAGTCCGCGCTCGCGAATTTCATATTCGCCAGTCTCTACAAAACCTTCATCTAGGGAATAAAAATTTGCAATATCATGGTAATAAAAATACATGAGGCCCATTTCATTATCCCAAGACTGGGGCTCCCAGTTGTGTGCTCCTGAATTGGCCGGCATTATCCACTGGGGTTCAATTTCGTAAACCACATCAGGGTTTTCTACGGGCCTACCGGTTTCCATATCGACATGGGTTGCCCAGTCGATTCCATCGGTATAGGGTAGAGCGCGCAATAACTCGCCAGTTTCACGATCAAGTACATAGAAGAAGCCATTTTTCGGTGCTTGCAATACTACTTTGCGTATTTCTCCGCCGAATTCTATTTCACCCAACGCCATGTCCATGGCTGAGCTGTAATCCCAATTGTCACCGGGCGTTGTTTGGTAATACCAATTCATACGCCCTGTTTCGACATCGACTGAAACAATGGCCGAGAGGAACAGGTCGTCACCACCGCCTGGTGAACGGATTTCTCGTGGCCATGGCGCACCATTTCCCACACCTATATATAAGCTGTTGAATTCTTCGTCATAGACTAGTGAATTCCAGGCAGTTCCGCCGCCGCCGTATTTCCACCATTCACCACCCCAGGTTTGTGCGGCAAGCTCCATTTCCGGGTGTTCAAATGGTTCATTTGGATCACCAGGTACTAGAAAAAAGCGCCAATCGACTTCGCCAGTCTCTGCATCATAGGCCGTAACATAACCACGGCGACGGCCAGATTCGCCACTGCCTTGACCAATATAGACTTTGCCAGCCGCAGCGCGCGGCGCTCCCGTGATATTGAATCTGCCCAGTCCAGCAGGAATCCAAGTATCAACGTCCCAGACTTCTTCCCCGGTGTTAGCGTCTACCGCCACTAACCGGCCATCAAAGGTGCCGACATAAACTTTGCCCTCATAAACAGCAGCGCCACGATTATGTGCGGGGCCGCAACAAGCTAATCGAATGTAGCTTCTGTCTACTTCAGGATCATAAGTCCAAATTTCTTCTCCAGTAGTGGCGTCTAATGCATGTATTACACTCCAGCCATTGGTGACATACATTACTCCATCGACCACCAGTGGTGTGCCTTGCATGCGCATGTTGTAGTCACCAATTTGCTTGGTCCAAGCCAGACCTAAGCGATCCACGGTGTCAGTATTTATTTGTGTCAGTTGCGAAAAACGCTGCTCTTTATATGTTTGGCCATAAGTGAGCCAACTGCCAGGTTCCACTTCGGGCGCTGCAATAACTCGGGCGTCAGTCACATTGCCGCGATCATTCTCCGCAGCCGAAGTAATTCCAGCTACAGAAGAGACACCCATTAACAGAGCAAATGCTATGTTTTTAGAGCTAAAAGAAGAAAGCATGAGGATTACTCCGTTTTACTTTTATTATTGCTCGTTATCGAATTAACACTTTACCGTAATTTGACTGGCGCTTCTAATAGCTAAGTAATTAGGCTAGCGAGTCAGAAAAAGCTTGCATTAAGTTTCGTGAGGAAGTGCGATTCCAAGTTTCGTTTACACTCAGAGTAAAACGTCCTTGCTCATTAGCTCGTCCAATTAATATGTCTTTCTCGGCGAGCTTAGCTCTGAACCTATCAATGGCTGTGTCTGTTACAGTAACTCGGGTGAGGTTGGTGCCATTAGTGACGCGTGTCACCTCAAAGTTCTTGTGCTGACTTAAGGAATTGTAAAACTCTTCCGATACGGCAACGGCATTTTTTAGCCTATTAACAAAGCCTTCCATAAAGTATCGCGCCACGATTGCTGCTGACCAGCCAGCATAGAGATTGCCTCCGAACATGCGTCGAGTATGATACATGTTTTCAAGTTCAGCTTTTGGTCCAGCTAGAATGGCACCAATTCCGCTGTTAAAACATTTCCATAAGGAAAAATATACTGTATCAAACGGTTCTGCATATTCTGCAGGTGAAACTCCGGTATAAGCGGATGCAATAAACATTCGTGCACCATCTAAATGAGTGCCGATATTATTCTCCCGAGCATAGTCTGCAATATCTTTAGTTTCTTCCCAATCAACCATTTCGCCGCTTAATCGCCTAACAGGACTTTCGATTAGTAATGCACCGACTTCTGCAGTCACTCTGCCTCCTGCAGTGCGATCAACTACGGATTTTACTTCTTCGCGGGTATAGGTTGCTCGATCTTGAGCTAGAGGGATCAAATTAAGATTAGAAAGATTTTGAGATGCATCACCGGTATCGTTATAAACATGACTTAGGTCAGGCACGATAACTCGACGCTTTTTGCCAGCTAACTGTCGCAATGCTAATTGATTCGCGAGCGTACCTGAGGGCATGAATACAGCCATTTCTTTGCCAAGCAATTCTGCACAAAAATTTTCAAATTCTTCAACCTCTCCCCCGATGAGATAATTATCGGTAGCAATGTCTTTGTTTTGGCATAAGGAATTGAGTAGGCCGGTGAATTCTTGTGGTGCTAACCCGACACCGTCTCCGCTGAGGCGGACTATTGCAGAAGTACCGGGAGAAGCGAATAGCGTTTGGGATTGCGCGCAAGCGGATACAGTTAAGCTAAGCGCACCTGCAGCGCTAGCGGCATGGACTAATTCGCGTCTAGTGAGCATTTCGGGGCCAGCTCCTAACTTCGTTGATCAGAGGAGACCTAATCTAACTCCGGAAATATAAGGAAGCAAAAGCTTTTTGCTTAAAATGCACGAGCCGTTCAGTACAGACCGAAACTATTGCACTAGCTGTCTAGTCACCTTTTTATATTATTCAGACAACACTAAAACTAGGTCCTATAAAGAATAGAAAACCCACGAACACAAAGAAGGTTTGACTAGAGCGGTCTAGTTTCCGCGTTCCATCGACCAATCTGCAGTTGTCCCCATAGCCGCAGCGACGCCATCAATCGAATCACCGGAGACTTCCGCACTCATAACGTAAGTCATCGACGAACCATCTCGATTTATGTCAAAGCCAATTGTGCTGCCATCGACTGTGCCGTTTTCGATTATCCAGGTACGCCCTCCACCTAAATCAAACTCGCCAGTTAAGACGCCAGCATCTGTTTTCATTGTGACAACGGCGCTAACCGCGCCCATAGGGCTGCTCATCGAAAAATTCCAAACTCCATCAACTGGAGATTGTGCCGATAGAGAAAATGTTGCGAATGCGGCTATTAATAGACCTAAAATTTTGTTTTTCACTAGAATCCTCCACTATGACCAAGCGATATTTAAAACTCTCCATGCACTAACGCCAAAGAGAGTGATTTAGATCATACATCAGCCTTTAGCCTCTGCAAGATATTGAATCGAGTTATGGTCATGCGTAATTCTAGGGTTAATGAACACTTTAAAGTTAAATTAGGGCATAATTTTGGTTGTAAGCTAAAATAATAGAAAAAAGCTAACTTTGAGTTAAAGGTTAATAGAAGTGACTAGTAATAGTTCTGAGATCATCGGACCCTTTACCGAAATTGTTCAACAAGCCTCAAATTATCTCTGGGATGTTACGTCCGATAACATACCAAATGATCTGCATTGGGACCGACTATTAATTACTTTGTTTCTAGCAGTTTTGCTTTTCACAGTTTGTCGTGGACATGGTTCAAAGAATGCACAGGGAGAAGAACGGAAAACGGGCTTATTGGAGTATTTACTCCCAAAAGATATTTACACCCACACATCAGCCAGAGTCGATATTTGGTTATGGATTCTTGAACGAATTTTGCGACCACTCTGGGTAGTTGCATTATTTTCAAGCGTTGGGCCGATTACTGAGCAGAATACTATATCCGCATTGCAATGGCTTTTCGGCGCTACACCGGCAATAGACTCTAATTTCATCTGGATGCTGCTATATGCACTTGTAAGTTTATTGTGCTACGACTTCGTCTTTTATGTAATTCACTACACGATGCATAAAGTGCCGGCTTTGTGGGCTATTCATAAGGTCCATCACTCGGCGGAGGTGTTGACGCCTCTCACCCGCTCTCGTGAACATTTTCTAGCGGGCCCAATCTGGGCAGCAGGATCTGCATTTAGTTTCGCGTTTGCTACAGGTATTTTTGCGTACCTTTTTGACGGAGGGATTACTCAGGCAACTATTTTAGGCGCAGGTTTTTTCTCTTTTATTTTGGGATTAACCGGCGCCTTTCGACATTACCATGTACAACTTCGCTATCCTCGATGGTTGGAGAAATGGATTCAGAGCCCAGCGATGCATCACACCCACCATAGTTATCTTAGAAAACACTGGGATACAAATATGGCAGCGGTTACCAGTATTTATGACCGCATGTTTGGCACTTTATACATCCCTGAAAAAGACGAATACACACCTTGGGGAATCGGACCAGAGACACAAGATGAGTATCGCACTTTTTTACAGAATACCACTGGGCCGTTTCGCGACTGGTATAAGATGCTTTCACAAGGCAATTCACCCCAGGCTGGGGCGGCAGTTCCACCCGAAGAAATAACCTGAACTCGTCAATGCCGAACTAGTTTATCGCTGGAACAGATAAGAAAACTTTACGAAGAATTGATCACCATCTCTGCGAAGATCGTTCGCAACGACAAGTTCACGCTCGCCTTCCATTTCCACAATATCAAAATTACTCTGATTGGAGTTGTAGCCAATATAAAAGGCTGACCAGGGGTTAATGACATAACGTAACAGTAAATCGAAATTTAAATTCTCATCATCTTCTAGACGAGTAGCCGGCCCTGTATCAGTTTTATCGTACTGGGCAATAAATCGTAGTGATAGTTCTTTTGTGAACTGGTAATTCCAATTACTGCGAAAAATCTCATTGCTTAATATTTTTGCGCCGCCGCCACTATTCTTCAGTTCTGTGAGAAAGTAAGTATTGTTAATACTAACTCTATCTATCGGGCGCCAAAGCAAAGTGAGATCGACGCGGTTAGTATCAGCAACGTAAGGAAGTGAGCCGACTTGTGGAACCAGATTCAGCGCTTTACCTTGTCGATAACTTGCCCTAAATGTAGCAGTTTGCAGGGAATTGTTGAATACATTGACTTGCCAATTATCATAGTCATAGCGTGTATTGGTGAAGATGCCGGGAAAATCTTTTGGTCGAAGAATTTCAGTATAGTCAGTATAAGAAAATCCGACACCCGTAGTGTTCCAATTAAAATTCAGATTCGGCCCTAATTGGTGATAGATGCGGGTACCATCAGTATCATTCAAATAAACGTCAAATAAGCCTGTAGTCCAACTATTGAGATTCGAAGCATCTGGATAGAAGTTCAAATTCAAACTGTTGTGTATGCCGGATGTGTCCGGTTTAAAAAAGCGATTTTGAAAACCAAGATCAGTCCGAAAATTATCAGTAGTTTCCACAAAATGCGTATGGCTGCTAACAGTGCGTCCGGTGTGATTAATTTGAATATTGCGTTGGTAACCAGTGGTGGCATCTCCTCCCAATGCAGGTTCACTGTCGCTGCCTACCAGTTGCATATTGGTGATCCAGTTATCGTTGAGTTTAATTCGAGCATCAACGCTAGCGACTCGATTGTAGCCATCGCTGAACTCTCGGTCACTGAGGAAGAATCCTACTCTGGATTGTTCAGAGATATCTCGAAATCCACGCAAGATGCCTATGCTCGCTTTCTCGCCATTCAATGGATCATTGGCATCACGATTAAGACCGGGGGCTTCGTCATTGATAAGTATGGTGCCGAAACCGTAGTCGCCAGAACGCCCAGTAAAACGCACCCCACCTTCAGGGTCGACGATGCGCCGGGTAAATAGCAGAATGGAATCAGTTGCAAAGAAGTCAGCGTTTTCCACAAAGAAAGGGCGGCGTTCAGGAAACTGTACTTCGAAGCGTTCGTTAACAGTTACTTGAGGTTCATCAGATTCAACTTGGCTAAAGTCGGGATTAAGTGTGATATCCAGAACCATCGAATCATTGAATACAAACTTGGCATCTAGACCTATATCTTGTTCAGTGCTGGTGTCGAAATGTGGTCCTCCCAGCGCTGCTTTGTTGAGCGATTCGACGTCACGCGCAAAGAAAAACGGAATAAACTGCGAATTATTGCCTGGAGAAACATTTTCGATGCCACGTAACAGCGCAGTTTGATTAAGGCGGCCTTCGATCTCTATTGTGTATCTTGGCCAAAAGGAGAATTCACTTAAGCGGGGTATATTGCGTCCGAATTGTACCCGCCAAAGTTGTTGCTCTGCATCTGAGAAGCGAAGACTGCGCAGGGGGATCGCCATACGCACGATGTAGCCTTGATCAGTCAATTCTCCTTCGCTGTCCCACACTGCTTCGAATGTTGTATCGAATCCTGCGCGGAGCGATGACCCTTCAGTCCAACGAGCGTCCCACTGAATACCCAGTGGTGTTGCGTGAAATGAAAGCGCAGTTCGTTGGTCGTTAAAGGTATCGATAGTGAGGCCAACCCGATCGTCCCCACCAATATTCTCTCGCGAAGATAAATTAGCGCGGATTAGTTCAGGTTCGCTATCGAAGGCTAGCCAAATAGCATATAAGTGAGTTTGGTCATAGCCAATATAGACTTCTGTTCGCTGTTTCGACGGTTCTCCATCATCGGGATCTCGCTGAATGAAATTTTCAACCTTTGACATGGAGCGTGCAAGCTCAGTGCGCGGCACCATGCCCTCGAAATCCGTTAGTGAAGGTACGCTTTCGATACGGGGAATAAAAATACCTTCTTCAGCAGCAGATGCAAGGGTAGTTACATTTACAGTGATTGCGCAGAGTAGGAGTTTTAGTGATCTCATGGTAAATCTCATTCGAGAGCAATACAGCGATTTTATTCGACGCTGAATACTAGAGGTTCGAGGTCTAAGTGCAAGGGAATATTTCAATTTATTTCACATTCAATTATTAGAAAAATTCATCCTTAAGGCTTAAAACTGCTAACCTCTTTAGGGTCTGAGTCATTAGAATTTGATTTCTTGAATGTGGGTAATAAGTGCAAGAGAGAAGGTGCGCAATGAGTAAGGTTCTCTTAATAGTCAAACGCGGGGTGTTGCTGGTTCTGATCTTTAGTGCGGCATCAATAAAAGCGCAAGGGATTAGCGATGATGAGGTTAGTAATAAAGAGAGTCCGACTGGCTATATACTTGCAACCGGCAGACGGCTGCCTTTTCTCTATGCGATTTCCCTAGACGAAGCGATCAACGTAGCTAACAATAATACTGCGAACGCAATTATCAGTCGTAACAAAGTCGCCTTGGATAGACTGGACGGCCAGCTCTTGGGGGACCCTGCAAATTTACTGCTAAGTGAAGAAGGCGAGACAGTTTATGTAATTAATCATCACGGCAGTATCGATAATGGTGAATTCGGCCAACACGGTGGGCGGGGCCAGATTGCTGTACTCCAAGTCGATGCCTTGCTGGATTCAAGAAACGATAGAACAGCGAATGCCTTAATTAGGCTTATGGACTCAGGTGGATTTGGCGCAATCGGAGCCATACTTTTGCCAGATTTACTGGTGGTCAATAATGCCGAAAACAACCTCACAGAAGATGGTGGCAATCGTATTGCCTTTATCGATCGTCGTACCGGAAGTTTACGCAGTACAGTGGAACTGAGTTTAGGGTCTCCAGGATTCCAATGCCAGGATTACCCTGTGCCCTATGTTGCACCCTATGGTCCACCACGAAATTTAACTGTCTTGTCTTCAGACCCAAGTTTCGGCTGCTTTCCAAATCCAAATGGTTTAGCTATGGGAGTAAGCAGTGATGGAACCAGATACTTGTTTACGGCAAATGGCGGAACTGACGACGTTTCGGTTGTTGATTTGGAGCGGGCTTTAGCAGGTGATCGGGGCGCTGAGTTACACCGAATTCCAGATCAGCAAGGAGCGTGGGGAATTGCCGCAACGCCAGATGGGAAATTTATATTTGTTGCGAGTGGTGGAAGTCAGCGTGCTGCGACAGCAGGCAACACCATTTCGGTACTGGACGTTGATCGAGCAAGGAAGAGCGGGGATGCAGAAATTGCTAGGATTCTTGTAGGCACCGATGATCCTCAACAAGCAAGCCATCCGTTAATTCCTTCGGTTACGCCAGATGGTCGGGAATTGGTTGTACCGAATCTGCGAGGAGACAATGTCTCAATTATCGATATTGAATTAGCGGTTTCCGGTGATGCCAATGCGGAAGTGGCGAGAATTCCACTTACTCGACTAGACGGAAATCCAGCACGACCAAAAGGGTCAGCCATTTCGCCTGATGGCCGGTACGCGATTATCAGCGGGGGTTCTGGTTCTCAGCCATACTCTCAGGAGCTTGGTTATGTTTACATTATCGATCTACAAACACGCTCTCTCGTGGGCACTGTTGTTGGTGTTGGTAATGATCCTTATGGATTAGCAGTAGTCTATAGGTAGTCTAATATCGCTAGTTTGCAGCCATGAAGAGTTAAAAATCTATTAAGTAAAAGACCCTTCGGTAGCAATTACCAGAACTTTATCAGAGGCTGAAAGAGTGATATCGAGCTCTTCGTGTTTCAATACGGCGGCCAATCCTGCGGCGCCTGAAGTCGTTGTCTCAAGGTTTTGCTCTCGAAAATAATCTTTCGCCTGCTCAGCATCGTCTTCGCCAATAACTACAAATTTGTCAGCCAATTCCTTGAGAACATTAAAAGCGATAAGTGAGGGTTGTTTGCAATCCAATCTACCCATCACCGAAACTGGGCCCGTTACTGTGGTAATTTTGCCCTGTTGGATACTTGCATGAAGACAGGGTGCTGCAGCGGGTTCAACTACAATAACCTTAGGTTGTTGTGCCCATTTGTCGCGTATCTCAAAGGTCAATGCAGCAGCGATTCCACCCACTCCTGCTTGCAAAAACACATGTGTTGGCCAGTTCCCATTTTTGGCGAATTCTGCTCGCATCTCTTCCGCCATTACAGTATAGCCTTCCATGATAAGTGCTGGTAAATGGAGGTATCCGGGCCATGAACTATCTGATAGGAGCACACTCGAGCTTTTAATTGCGTCTTGTTTAGCAATCTCCACACTTTCTTCATAAGTGGTTCCAGATTTAACTATCTCAGCCCCGAGGGAGACGAGTCGGTGTTCAAAATCTTTGGGAACTGACTGAGAGAGATGCACACGACATTTTGCACTAAAGAGTTGGGCGCCCTTTGCGACCGCAATACCATGGTTTCCAGCGCTTGCACAAACGAAAGTCACAGCGCTGGTCCAAGCTTCAATGCTTTTATCAGTAAGATGCTCTGGGGACAGGCGTGACTGTTTTTCCTCAAACCATTTTTCAACCAGAAATTGAGCAACTGCGTAAATGCCACCTAATGCCTTAAATGAACCTAAGCCCATGCGTTCAGTTTCATCTTTCACAAGAATCCGAAAAGAGCCTGCTGACTTTATTTCCAGTATTGGGGTCGTCTCATAGGCTGGGCAATACTTGAGCATTGTTAGAGGGCGATCAACAGAAGGACTAAATTTTTGTTCCATATCAACTAGCGGAATTCTATTTCCATTATTTCAACAGCTTTCTCAAAATCTTTCTCTAAAGCAGATACAAATGCTCTCCTGACGAAAAAGCCGAGTAAGCGGGAGCTAGAGCGATAAACTACAGATATTTTTAGATTAGTGGTTTCATTAGTGGTGTTAGACAATTCATAGCGTGTAATTGAATAGTCCAAGGGTGCTTCTAGTGTCGACTTTTCCATATCGGTAAAGTAGGCATAGCTATAGGGCGGATCAAATTGAAGGAACCGTTGGACTAGCTTTTCACTATTTGCCAATGTGGTGATGCGCTCGGATCCGGAACCTAATTGGCCTCGAGTTTCTGAATTAGAGTGCTCGAATTCTACCCCAGTAGCATCGCTGACATATCGATTGACACGACGAGAGAGAAAGTAGAATACAAATTCAGCAGGAGCGTTTACTGCAAAAGAAACTGAATGATCAGGGCTAGATTGCGCCCGCTGAAACTCTTGCAGAATAAAGTCTTTATCGATTTCAGCCGCGTAAATAGCAGATGTAAGAGGTAAAATTGCCCATGAAAACAGAATAATCTTAATAGGTTTTAACATTTTACGGTTTCTTTTTTTGATTCGTTACAGCTCTGATTCGGGGCCAATTTAGAATTAATAAAATCAGTGATAATGAAAGCAATACGACAAATACCATGTTTCGATTCACATCGGAGTTTTTCTGCAACGATTGATTGCCAATTAAGGTTAAAATATCAGGAGGCAGTTCATATTCTATTCCAACAAAATTGGTAAATTCCCCGCGTCGCTCGCCAGTATCATAAAGGACTGTGAAAGCCTGTGAAATGTCGATTGCAGCATCTATAAACAAGGCCACAGCGAACTGCGCTTGGCCTGCGATCTTGCCATCCTTAGCTGTGCCAGCGAAGACAACCCTATCTTCCTGGTTTGGGTAAAGTATACCGTTCTGCATTGCGCCAAATCTGAGTTGCTGCAATCTTGGCGTGTTTCCACGAAGGCCAATAAGTAGCATATGCCCATCTTCTATCAATCCACTAGCTGTTCGGTCTGCATTGGAATAGTCTTTATCTCCAATCAAGAGCTCGCCCAACCGATAGTGACCCATATAAGCAATGTCGAATTGCAAGTTTGCTTCACCTTCTATAGGTACAGCAAGTCCTTTTACGAACCCATTATAGGAATAGTCCTCCCAGCTTTGGGCCCGAAGAGTTTGTAATGCAGCAGATTTATTCGTTGCCTCAAGAGCATAGGCGGTGCCGGGTAAATACGATAAAGCAACGCGTTTTGCAGCATTGTGTAGCCCCCTGGACATTGCCCAGCTGGTAATAGTCGCTCGTGACATGCCATCTATGTCTCGACTAACACGAAATTCATCTTCAAGAGATTTGCCGATAAATTGATTGGCAAAATTCGAGTCGTCAATAAAATCGCCCCGCACATGTTTATAGGATTCCAGATAATGCAGCACCTTGACACCAGTAATTTGGCCTTGCAGATTCATACCAGCCAGCATGTCGATAGGGCCACTAAAGCCAACCTCTTCAGGTGGCAGATCCGGAGTAGTAAAAACATAACCTATGAGTTGAGAATTATTGTTTGCACTATCAGTTTGGTAGGCAAAAAATACTGGAGGATTTCCTTGCTTGACTGAAAATGAATCAGCTGATGGTAAAACTTCTCGGAGCCATCCTTCTTCAGGGTTCTCCCACTCATTTTGTGCATCCGAAGGAGTGCTGTCTAGCATCAATAATAAGCAGCAAGCTAAAGGAAACACCACTCTTGGAATTGCAGTACTAGAATTACTTGGAGGCGCAGTTAACATTTTCATTTTTTCAAACTATACAGCCGTTGTTTCGACATGGTCGACCACGGCATTCTTCTGCATAGCCGCCACCAAACAACCACACACAATAAGTACTGTTCCAAAAACAGTTGTTAGTGTGACGGTTTCACCGAATACCAGCCAGCCTAAAATTGCCGCCCAAATAAATGCAGTATATTCGACTGGAATGAGCTTATTGGCTGGCGCTCTTGCGTAGGCCCAAGACATCATTAACAAAGAAACTAAACCTAGAACAGCAGCTAGTGTGAATTGGGGAATATAGGCACTTGAAGGCACTACAGCGAAAAATGGAGACAGACAGCTAAACAAGAAGACAACGGTACTGTTATGAAAAAAGGCAATTTCCACTGGTTCCGCAACCAATGCTTGTTGTCTCTGCAAAATTAAGTTGTAAGCATAGAGTAGGGCAGACAATAGTATTGCAGCAATTCCTTGACCAGTTTCTTCGTCGTATTCACCACCTAATTTGCCAAGGACAATTATGGTTGCGCCCACTAAACCAATGAATGAAGCCACCAAGGCTTGCCTGCTTATTTGTTCATTAAGTATTGCAGCTGCTAGATAAAGTGCGATTAGAGGTGCAATAAAGGACAGCCCTATTGCCTCAGCTACCGGTAAATACTTCAACCCCCAGAAGAACAGAAAAGCCATGACAGAGATAATTAAGCCACGCCAGACATGCAAACGAATGACTTTATTAGTAGGCCATTTTGGGCGATGCCAAAAATACAGTAGTCCGGCAAGAACTTCAGTGATCATGCTACGCCAGAGCATAGCGTTATAGGCCCCAAGCGAGAGTGCCAGACCCTTCATGGTCACGTCCATTCCAGCATAGGTCGCAATTCCAACAGTTGCTGCCATAAAAGCTAGGGAAGTGGTTCGAGCTGGACTATTCACTGCGATTTACTCTACTTGTTTTACTCTGTCACTATCAGTGATTCCACCAAGCTAAATCAGAGTAGGAGCGCAGATCCAGTTCGTGAGTCCAAACGGATCTGTGTTGTTGATGTAGGTGATAGTATGTTTCCGCAATCTTAACCGGTAACATCAAGCCATCATGTTCCATGCCTTTAGTTTTACGCAGTTCCTTAAATTTTTCTTCGCCCAACATTTTGCCAAGGGTATCTGGAGCATCGACAGAACCATCAATGACAATATGTGCGACATGGATACCTTTCGAAGAAAATTGTGCGCTTAGTGATTGACATAACATGCGTCTTCCGCCCATGGCGGCAGCATGTGAATGCTGACCTTTATTACCTCTGACGGCTGCAGTAGAAGAAGTAACAAGAATCGTACCTCTACCCCTTTCTTCCATTAAAGGACAAACTGTTGATGCAGTTCGGAAGAGAGCAAAGGTTGCCATTCTCCAGCCAAGCTCAAAAACTTTGTAACTTGTATCCTGCAAGGATCGATCGCCTACCTGAGCGCCTAGATTAAAGATAACAACTTCAATCGGTCCAATATCTGCTTCAACCTGCGCTATTCTCTCTTCTATTGCCTCGTCTTTAACTGCATTTACTAAAAAACCAGTGGCATCTCCTCCTTCGGATTCAATCTCGCTAACGAGTTTATTTAGTCCTTGCTCATCACTCCTGCGGCATAGCACTGTGTGATATCCCTCTTTGGCAAATTTCTTACCAACGGTTCCGCCAATGCCTGCACCAGCGCCAATTACTAAACATACCGGCTTCATGAGCAATTCCCCTTTTTAGATTTAGGCCCTAGCAGTTGGGCGAGAGGAAACTCGGGCCCACCATTCGTTTAGATTAGCGAGCTCGTCTGGAATCCGAATACCGAGAGCTGCCTTGCCCATTACGAAGGCAGTTTGAGCAGTGATATCTGCCACTGTGTAATCTTCCCCTGCAATAAATTGCTTACCGGCTAATTCTTTGTCCAACCACTCCATCCGTGCCTTTACGTTTTTACCTTCAGCTTCCGCCATTTCAGGAATCTGTGTGATACGCCCTTTCCACATCTCACCGGTATGACGAAATATGCTAATCATAGGCAGTAGAAATTCAAACTCCATTCGCCGTTGCCACATTTCCACTAATGCTCTCTCAAGAGTGTCTTTTCCTAGAAGCGGTGGTTCAGGATGTAATTCGTCTAGGTAGCGACAGATTGCCATCGATTCAGCAATGCAGGAACCATCATCTAGCTCCAATAGTGGCATTCTTCCTAATGAATTTTTTGCCAAGTATTCATCGGTGCTGTTCTCGCCAGCCATCATATTGACGGGGATCATTGGAATATCGATGCCTTTCTCTGCGATAAAAATTCTGACTCGGCGAGCATTAGGAGAAGGGGGTAGGTCGTAGAGCTTCAAGATTAATACCTCACTAGGTTTAATACTAAATAGTTAAGAAAAATGGTTAAGAAAACAATTATGTAAAAAGTATGGTTATAGTTAAGAATTGAGATCAATGATTGATCCCAATTCGCTCCCGAGGTTTTCTAATCATTAGCTGTGTTTTCTTTTATATCTAGCGGCGCGTAATAAGTCCCGCCCGCGCTCTCAACAGAATCTCTCCTTGCACGCCACTCTGGGCCAGCTGAACCTCCTTGCTCATATTTCAGATCTTGACGCAGATAATTCCAGCTTGTTGGGTCTAATTCTTGGGCAAGGCTCCAATATTGTTCTGCTTTTTCATCATTACCTTGAGCAAAAAAGAATGTTCCGAGCCTAAAAGTAGGCTGTGCCTTTTCTGCTTCAGTTGTGCGTTGAAAAATCTTCTCAGTGACTTGTTCTTCATTCCACACGTAGGGACTGTCGGCACCGTTTTCTGCCCAGTCGCGCACAATTGGCAAATACTCATCAGTACCGAAAGCTCCATGACTTTGGGCATAAGTTCCTTCGTTGATTCGCACAATCTTGCCTTCTTCATCCACCCAAACAGCCGATGGCACGTTAACAAGATTATAGAGCGCACTTATATGATGATTCGTATCAATCACTGAAGTGTAAGTAACATTCGCTGCATCTAAAATTGGCCCAGCATCTGATTCACCACCACTGTCTTGAGCAAAGGAAATAATTTCAAAATTTGGGTTTACTTTTTTTAGTTCTTCATAGATAACTTGCCACACGGGCACGTCTAATCTGCATCCTCACCATGAGGCCCAAGTGAGCATTAAAACTTGTTTACCCCTGTAATCCGACAATCTAACTGGATTTCCCTCTCGGTCTGAAAGTGAGAAATTGGGTGCTTCAGCGGATTCGAAAAATGCACGGCGGTCTACTGGCATACCACCGAAACTCCAAACTCTGGCCCCATAATCTGTCGTCCAGGATTGTTGCAATATGTCAGCAAGCTCAGTGACATTAAACCAGCCTTGATTCTGCCTGGTAACGTAGAGATCGCTGTCGCGATCCTGCAAGACGGGGATACATAACTCTGCAAGGCAAGCGCCTTGTGGCTTTAATTCGAAATCATTAATGCGAGTCAAGTCAGCGGGTTTTACCCAAAGGTCAGAGGCATCTGGCAATGTTTGTTCGATTTCAACTACCCGTTCTTTGTAGAGGACAGTTGTGGTTTGTGCATTTGCAAGACTGCTTACAAAGGCAGTCGCCAGCAAAGCTAGGCAGAACCTAGACAATTCCATATAGTATCTCCTGATTGAAGTTAAGTAATAGACTAGCCCAAATAATACAGTGTAGTGGGTAGATAGTTGAGAGAAAAGCTTAAAGATAGAGCAAGACACTTTCTGTTATCGCTCGACAAGTATCAGTTACGTTCAGCCACCAAATATCGCTATTTTCCCCTGCAGTAAAATCATCCACGCGCACTCCTGTATGGATAGTGAAAATTGGGGTTGACGTAGCGGACTTGCTAATAAATGCATAAAGACGTTAAGCGTTAATCAACGCCCAAATCATCCATTTCCTGGCGGCGTTCACCCCGGAGTAGATTTGCCATACCGTAGTTGCCCTCGTGACAAGAATACTCATATAGAAGTCCATCTATTTTGGTCATTGGAACCATGGCAGTAATTTTATCGGTAAAAGTGCTAGGGTCGTCAACAGTGAACTCGTATTCAAGAGTTGATTCATTGACGCGAGTAAAACGTTCGGTAAGAGATTTATCCATGGAATCCCCATAAGGCGAAGAAATAAAACTTTGAGTCATACCATTAAAGTTTTTAGTTTCTACAACGAGCGTATTGCCCTCCCAATAGCCTCGCGAATCACCAGACCACAAGCGAATGTCTTCACTTAATTCCTGGTTTCTATCGAGTGGCACAATTCGAGCGTCATGAATCATTTCTGTCATGATAACTATGTGATCACGATGCTGAATGAGTTGTACATTATTATTGTAGCTGCTGGGCATGAAGGGAGGGCCTGCATTGAAACCTGCTATGCAACGCTCTGATAAACCTCGGTCTTCTGGGCCATCTTTTGCGATACCACCAACTACAAATCGCACTGGGCGCTCACCTGGGAAATCTTGACTAACTCCGCCGAGCTGCATTGTTGTTCCCTCTACAATCTCAGGGATGCGTCCATTTTCTGGATAAATTATGAGTGAAGTGCGCAGGTCATATCCGATAGTTGCCCTTTCATACCAAAACGAATTGTAGCCACCGACACCGTCGAAGTGTGACTCTGCTCTTGCTTCAAAGGATTCGATGGAGCGGTCGCGGTTTACCTCATTTTCTTCTGGCGTAAAATGCTGCTGGTCTCCGTAACTCTCATCACGCTGCACCGGTGTATGCGAAGCAAAGTTCCAAACCCCCTGCAGATCGGGCTGTCCATATTCTGTTATTGGAACGGTGTAATTAGGTTGTGCGACAGTTGCTGCAGAAATAAAGCTTAATAAGCAGGTAGCAAGACAGGTTGTAGTCAAAGACTTATATCGTTTCACAATAGGGCCTCTTCAAGAGATTCTAATTTTTCTATTCATGCAGCTTATCAAATAAAAAGGGACTCAGTTGAGCCCCTTTTTATTCTTTACCCTCAGATTAAAGTCTAATCAAGTGGCTCTAATCTAACAATTGCTGTTTCTTCAAAATTGCCTCTACCACCGCCATTTCCATCTGAAATAGCTAGGTAGATGTAGCCGTCTGGTCCTTGCCGAACATCGCGAATACGACCCATGCCATAGGCCAGAGTTTCTTCGACTATGACATCTTGGTAGTTGTCACTCATGTGCAACCTTGCAAGTTGTTCGCCTACAAGTGAGCCAGACATAATGCTGCCATGCCACATGGGGAATTTGTCACCGGTATAAACCATCAGTCCTGAAACGGCAATTGATGGTACCCAGACATGAGTAGGCCCAGCCATCCCTTCTTCGCCAATGCCTTCATGAATCGGGCTGCCTGAAGAACCGTAGTTAACGCCATAGCCAATTACTGGCCAGCCGTAGTTGTTTCCTGGCTGAACCCGATTCAGTTCGTCTCCACCCTGAGGTCCGTGTTCTGTCATCCACAGATCTCCAGTTTCTGGGTGAATCGCTAGG
>TARA_B110000438_G_scaffold52737_1_pt1 | contig 20747 bp, 12 predicted proteins | sample TARA_B110000438 | Tara Oceans TARA_B110000438 (sample SAMEA4398413) | marine metagenome | biome: Polar Biome; feature: [MES] marine water layer (ENVO:01000295) within the mesopelagic zone...; material: water (ENVO:00002006), including particulate matter (ENVO:01000060) such as...... | reverse complement strand
TTGCTGCCAGTAAAATTCGCAAAGCACAAGCACAGATGAATGCTTCTCGACCCTATGCAGAGCGCATTAGAAAGGTAATAGGACATCTCGGAGCTGCAAACCCTGATTATAAACATCCTTTTCTCGAAGAAAGAGAAACAAAACGAGTAGGGATTATCGTAATTTCAACTGATAAAGGCCTTTGTGGCGGACTCAACGTAAATTTGTTCAAACGTGTAATTGCTGAAATGTCTGTGTATCAAGAAAAGAATATAGAGGTTGATTTGGTCTTGGTTGGCTCGAAGTCTGTTCAATTTTTCAAAAGGTTAGGCGGAAAAGTAGTTGGAACGGCAACAAATTTAGGGGACCGCCCTCAAGCTAGCGATCTTATCGGCGCAATAAAAATTATGTTGGACTCATATAATGAAGGAAACATAGATAAACTTTTTTTAGCTCATAACGAATTTGTTAGCACAATGAGTCAAAATCCTAAGGTAAATACTTTGCTACCTGTGAGTACAATTAATGAAGATGCAGATTCTCTTCAAACGCATTGGGATTATATTTATGAGCCAGATGCCATTGATTTACTTGATGGTGTATTAATGCGTTACATAGAATCTCAAGTCTATCGAGGTGCCACTGAAAACATAGCATGTGAAATGGCAGCAAAAATGGTAGCAATGAAATCAGCAACCGATAATGCTGGTGATATTATTGATAAATTACAGCTTGTCTATAATAAAGCGAGACAAGCGGCTATCACGCAGGAAATTTCAGAAATAGTTGGCGGTGCAGCTGCTGTTTCGGGATAGAAATTTAATTAAAATGACGGCGGTAATGACGTCGCAAAGGAAAATGAGGAATAAATATGAGCACCGGAACTACTGTGCAAATCATTGGGGCGGTTGTGGATGTAAAATTCCCAAGCACTGCCATACCAAATATATATGACGCTTTGACCATTGAGGAGGCTGACCTAACACTAGAAGTACAGCAACAGCTGGGTGATGGCGTAGTCAGAACGATTGCGATGGGATCCAGCGAAGGACTTAAGCGAGGCATGGCAGTAAACAATACGGGTCAACCAATATCTGTGCCAGTAGGAGAAGAAACTCTCGGACGCATTATGGATGTACTTGGTAATCCAATTGACAACAAGGGCGACATTGGCGCTAAAAAAGTTATGCCAATTCACCGTGCAGCCCCAACTTATGAAGAGCAAGCCACTAGTACAGAAGTGCTGGAAACTGGCATAAAAGTTATCGACTTAATTATGCCAATTGCTAAAGGCGGCAAGGTTGGTCTTTTTGGTGGCGCTGGAGTTGGTAAAACCGTTACCTTGATGGAACTAATTCGTAATATCGCTGCAGAGCATTCTGGCTACTCTGTGTTTGCCGGTGTTGGTGAGAGAACACGTGAAGGCAACGACTTCTATCATGAAATGACAGATTCTAATGTTATTGATAAAGTTTCTTTAGTTTATGGTCAAATGAACGAGCCTCCTGGAAACCGCTTAAGAGTTGCGTTAACCGGACTTACAATGGCTGAATCGTTCCGAGATGAGGGTCGTGATGTATTGATGTTTATTGACAACATATATCGCTACACGTTAGCCGGAACAGAAGTATCTGCTTTATTAGGTCGAATGCCTTCAGCTGTTGGTTATCAACCAACACTTGCAGAGGAAATGGGGGTTCTACAAGAAAGAATCACTTCAACAAAAACAGGTTCGATTACTTCTTTCCAAGCCGTCTATGTACCTGCTGACGATTTAACAGATCCGTCTCCTGCAACAACGTTTGCGCATCTTGATGCAACTTTGGTGCTTTCGAGGCAAATTGCTGAATTAGGTATTTATCCAGCGGTTGATCCACTTGATTCTACCAGTAGATTGTTGGATCCAAATGTAATTGGACAAGAGCATTATGATTGTGCACGAAAGGTTCAGGGTGTCCTTCAGAGATATAAGGAGCTTCAAGATATTATTGCAATTTTAGGAATGGACGAATTATCCGAAGAAGATAAGCTCAGTGTTACACGTGCTAGAAAAATCATTCGTTTCTTTTCTCAGCCATTTTTTGTTGCGGAAACATTCACTGGAGCTACAGGAAAATATGTTCAGCTTCCAGAAACTATTCGTGGTTTTAATGGAATTGTTAATGGTGAATATGATGATTTGCCTGAACAGGCTTTTTATATGGTTGGCTCAATTGATGAGGCCATTGAAAAAGCAAAATCAATGTAGCTTTATTGAAATGAGATACTAATTATGACTAGCATTAAAATTGATATTGTTTCAGCCGAGGGTGAAATATACTCCGGTGAAGCTAGTATGGTTTATGCTCCTGCAAAAATGGGAGAAGTTGGTATCGCACCAAGGCATGCGCCCCTCTTAACAGCTCTTAAGTCAGGCGATGTAAGGGTTCAAGATGTAGACGGAAAAGAACATTTTTTCTATATTACAGGCGGCATGCTAGAGGTTCAGCCACATCTAGTTACGGTATTGGCAGATACTGCATTGCGTGGTGATGAGCTCGATGAGGTCGCTGCACAAGAAGCACAAAGACAGGCTGAAGAGGCCTTAAAAGGGGCTTCCGCAGAAACCGACATTAAGCGTGCACAAGCAGAATTAGCCGAAGCTAATGCACGATATAGGGCTGCACAAAAATTGAAAGGCATCAAATAATAATTTGTTTTTGTAAAAGACCTATCATTAATCAATGATAGAGTTTCAATAATAGAAATATTCTAGTATTTTATAATGTTACGAGAGTAACATTGAATGTTAATTGTATTTTTACAAGGCAATAAGTTAATTAAGCCGATGATAATTATTTGATATGCCATTAGTAGCTCACAATACGTTACCTACATTTACTCGCTTAGCAAGTGAAGGGCATACTGTGCTCACAAAAGAAAGAGCAGTGAGACAGGATATTCGTGAATTACATATTGGTTTATTGAATATGATGCCTGATGCTGCTTTAGCAGCAACAGAAAATCAATTTATTCGGCTTGTGGGTAACTGTAATCAAATAGCACAGTTTTATGTATACCCTTTCTCATTGCCGGGGCTGCCCAGAAGTGATAAGGCTGCTGAACATATTAAACAGCATTATTTTACTTTTGAGGAATTGCAAAAAAAAGGTCTAGATGCCCTGATTATTTCAGGCGCGAATGTTCAGCAGCCCCAATTGACTGACGAACCTTTTTGGGGGCCACTAACAAAAGTTATGGAGTGGTCATTAAAAAATGTGGCATCAACTTTATGTTCTTGTTTGGCAACTCATGCCATTGTAAAGCAATTATATGGCATAGATCGAGCCCCTCTTGAGAATAAAAAGTGGGGAGTATATAGCCACCAAACTATAGAAAAAGACCACCCATTGATGCGTAATATTAATACTCGATTTGATGCGCCTCATTCTAGATATAATGAGATTAGTTCACAGCAATTTCGAAAAGCAGGTCTTTCTGTTTTAGCAGCAAGCGAAGAAGCAGGGGCTCATATTGCAGTGAGTCGAGATAAATTTCGTGTTGTCTATCTCCAGGGACATCCTGAATATGATATAAATAGTTTATTAAAAGAATACAAAAGAGAAATAATTCGTTATATAGAGAATGATGTTAGTGAGCTTCCTCCATTACCTGAGCATTATTTCAATAATGACGCACAAAATATAATTGATAATTTTATTAGTAGTTGCAATGAATGTAGAGAGCATAAAAAGGCCCTGCCTCCTTTTCCAGAAAGCGCTTTATCTTCATGTATCGATAATACATGGGGAGACACGGGAAAGGCGATTTTCAACAATTGGCTAGGCTTGGTATATGGACTCACTAGTCATGATCGATTGAAACAATATATGGAAGGAGTTGATCCTAAAAATCCACTCAGCGTCAAGATATAGTGGCGATCAAAGATTGACTGTCTTATTATGTATAACAAGCAAATAATTAATAAAAGCAAAAATTAAAATAATGTCTGATTTTTTTTCATTTGATACTTTAAGCCTTCATGCTGGACAGACGCTCGATCCAGAATATGGCTCAAGAGCTCAGCCCATTCATCAAACTACTTCCTATGTTTTCTCAGATACGGATACGGCGTCTTCTTTATTTAATATGGAGCGTGGTGGGCATGTTTATAATCGTATTTCTAACCCAACTGTGGGCGTCTTAGAGCAAAGAGTTGCAGCTCTTGAAGGTGGTTCAGCAGCAGTTTGCGTAGCTTCAGGCATGAGTGCGGTATTTTGTGCAATCACAGCATTAGTCAGTCAAGGTGATCATATTGTTGCCTCAGCAAATATGTATGGTGGCAATATTAGTTTGTTGAAGAACACACTGCCAAGATTTGGAATTACGACTACTTTTGTTGACCCAACGAATTTAAAGGCGATTGAAGCGGCTATTCAAGAAAATACAAAAATTGTTTTTGGTGAATTAATTGGCAATCCAGGGCTCTCTGTCATGGACATAGAGTCAGTCGCACAAATATCTCAAAGACATCACGTGCCATTGATGATTGATGGCACGTTCAACACTCCCTATTTGTGTCGTTGCTTTGATTATGGGGCTAATATCATTGTCCATTCACTTACAAAGTGGATGGGAGGTCATGGAACCTCAATAGGTGGGGTTGTCGTAGATGGTGGTAATTTTGATTGGGGTGCTACTAATAAATATGCAACTTTGACTGAAGCGTATGCGCCATTCTCAGGCATTAACTTTTGGGAAGAATTTGGACCAAGTGCCTTTGCCACAAGAATTCGTGCTGAAGCAATGAGAGATATTGGGCCATCGATGAGCCCAATGAATGCGTTTTTATTGCTGCAAGGAATAGAGACCTTGTCTTTAAGGATGGACCGCCACTTATCTAATACAAAAGAAATACTTCAATATCTTGATAATCATGAGCAGGTTTCTTGGGTTAATCATCCAGATATGCCTGGCCATGATAGTAACGATATTGCTAAGAAATATATGCCGAAGGGTGCAGGATCAATTATCACTTTTGGTGTTAAAGGTGGGCGAGATGCAGGGCAAGCATTCATTGAAAACGTGAAGCTAGCCTCTCATTTAGCGAATGTTGGCGATGCAAAAACATTAATTATACATCCAGCCACCACTACTCATTCCAGGATTGATGCCAAGGCACTCGTCGCAGCTGGAATTACAGAAGACATGATACGAATATCTGTAGGTATAGAAAATGTCAGTGATATAACTCAAGATTTTAACAATGGCTTTCGTGCTGCTAAGAAATTTATCTAATGTATATTACCGTCAATGGAAAAAAAGTGTTTGCCTCCACTGGTGGTAAACCTTTTGAGAAAAGACAACCTGTTGTACTTTTTTTACATGGCAGCGGACTAGATCATTCATTTTGGGGCCTACATTCTCGTTTCTTTGCGTTTAGAAAGTATTCTGTTCTCTGTTTGGATTTTCCAGGGCACACACATTCTGATGGACCTCCACTTGAAAGTATCCAGGAAATGGCCGCCTGGGTAAATGATGTAATGAATACAATTGAGGCGTCCTCTATATCTGTAGTGGGTCACTCTCAAGGCTGCTTGGTCTCAATGGATTATGTTGCAAGATTTCCTGGGTTAGTAAATAGCGTGTCTTTTATTGCTAGTGGGTACGAGACCCCAGTAAATTCTTTTCTGCTGGATGCTGCAAAAAACGAACCTAGGAAAGCCATTGATAAAATGATCTCTTGGTGTTTTGACAAAACTGGACATTTGCATCAAGGGACCATTCCAGGAAACTCAATGATTGCTGGCGGATATAAAATAATGCAAGGTAATGTGCCGAATGAGCTTTTTGCTGATTTAAATGCATGCAATAATTACAAGGATGGTAAAAAATCTGCCAGCAATATAGAAGTTCCTTGTCAATTAATAATAGGTGGAAAAGATAAAATGGCGCCACGGAAGTCGACTATGGCATTAGCAGAAACTCTATCATCATCAACAGATATTGAAATTATTCAGGAAAGTGGGCACATGGTCCCATTAGAAACTCCCAATCAATGTCGAGATTTATTAAAGACATTTATCTTTAATAATAATCCAACGAGCTAAAATACATGTATAAAATTCAAAAAGCATCAGTTATTGGTGCCGGGACAATGGGTCTTGGCATTGCCGGTCAGCTGGCAAACGCTGGTATAGAGGTTCTTTTATTAGACCTACCTACTGCAGAGGGAAATCGAAATTCGGTCTGCGAAAGAGCGTTAGAAAGATTATTAGATGAACAGCAGCCAGGGCTTTTGCATAAAAAAATACTGGAGAGAATTACCATAGGCAATATTGAAGATGATATACATAAAATTGCTGAATCAGACTGGATTGCTGAGGCTATAGTAGAGCGATTAGAGATTAAGAAATCACTTTATAAGACTATTGATGAAATAAGACGTCCAGGATCTATCGTTTCGTCCAATACATCTACAATTCCTATCTCATTGTTGGTCGATGGCATGTCGGATCAATTTAAAAAAGAATTTGCCATTACACATTATTTTAATCCAGTTCGCTATATGCAACTTTTAGAAATTGTAAAAGGAGAGTTAACCAGTCCAGAGGTAGTTCAATGCTTAGCGCAGTTTAATGAAGAAAGTATGGGCAAGGGCATTGTATTATGCAATGACACCCCAGGCTTCTTAGGCAATCGAGTTGGTGTTTTTGCAATTCAGACGGCACTTCATGCTGCATTTAATCTCAAACTAAGGCCCGAAGAGGCTGATTCTATTTTTGGAAGACCAATGGGCATACCAAAAACAGGTGTATTTGGTTTATATGATCTTATTGGTATCGATCTGATGAGTGATGTCGCTAAAAGCTTGGTCAATATACTACCAAAAGATGATGTATTTCATGAGGTATCTGATGAAATACCAATTATGAAAAAAATGATGGATGAAGGGCTAAAGGGTAACAAAGGATTAAAAGGTGGCTTCTATCGTTTTAAAGACCCAGAAGACAGTGCAAGTAGACAGACGCTTAATTTTGATGATTTTATTTATCGAGAGTTTAGTTATGAAAAACCAGCAATTGCTATTGAGGCTGAACAGAAAAACGATTTTACCTTATTGCTAGAAGGAAATAGTAAATATGCTCAATATGCTTGGGAAATTTTATCAAATACGTTTTGTTATGCTGCCAGCTTAGTTCCAGATGTTAATAAATCACTAGTGGCCATAGATGATGCAATGAAGCTTGGCTATAACTGGACAGAAGGTCCATTTGAGATGATGGATAAATTGGGTGTGGATAATTTTATTTCAAGGTTAGAACAGCAAGGAAGAGATGTACCTCAGTTTATAAGACTGGCCTCAGGAAAAACTTTTTATCGAGTTAATGAAGGTTGTCTTGAGTATTTCACAGCTAAAGGTAACTATACGAGAATCAAACACGACAATGGGCTAAGAAGATTCTCAGAAGAACGAAAAACCCTCACACCAATTTTAACTAATAATGCAGCCAGCTATTATGAAATTCAAAATAATATTGGAATGGTTGAGTTTCATAGTAAAGCCAACGCACTAGATACAGATTCAATGCAGCTCTTAGGAGATGCAGTAAAACATGCAGAAGAAAATTACAATGGACTTATAATCCATAATGATGCTTCGCATTTTTCATGCGGGGTAAACCTCGAAGCCATTGGAAGCTTTATTGAGTCTCAAGATTGGGTTGGATTAGACGGCTTCCTTGCTCATTTCCAAAAAACTGTAAAGAAAATGAAATACTCATCTATACCTGTTATATCTGCTCCATCAGGGCTGTCCATTGGAGGTGGTTTTGAGGTAGTACTGAGTACAGATATGACAATCTATCATGCAAATTCAGTGACGGGTTTGGTCGAATCATTGGTAGGCGTTGTTCCTGGCGGTGGGGGCGTTAAAGAATTGCTATATCGATGGCGAGATATTAAAGGAAACGAAACAGAAGCCGCATGGGCAACCTTCATGAACGTGGGTTATGGTAAAACTGCACAATCTCCATTAGAAGCAAAAGAGCTGGCGATGTTTAGAGAAGGGATAGATAGTTTTGTAATGAATCGTGATAGATTGTTAGATACAGCTTTAAATGCAATACAAGAATTAGCAAAAGATTATCAACCAACCTATCGCGATAATTTTATTATGCCAGGCAGAGAAGTTTGGCAAGAAATGCAGAATTGGTTACAGAAAACCCATGAAAAAGGCTACTTAACTCCACATGATGTGACTACGGGCACACAAATTGCTCGAATTGTTACTGGAGGAGATGTTGATGCTGGTACTGTGATGAATGAAGATGACTTATTTGATCTGGAGAGAAAAGCTTTTTTGGCCTTGGCAAAGACAGAGCAAACTAAAAGCCGCATTCAGCACATGCTCAGTTATGGAAAGCCACTAAGAAATTGAGAAATTTACATGATTTATAGACCCCCCATTGAAGATATTACTTTTTTACTTAAAGACTGGATTGGTATAAAAAATATCAATCAATTAGATGGCCATGAAGATATAGAGATTGAAGATATTAGTTTTATTCTTAGCGAAGCTGGAAAGTTTTGCGCCTCTGAATTGCTTCCGATAAATAGTGTAGGTGATAAAGTTGGTGCTCGATTAATAGATGGCAAAGTTGTCACCCCACCAGGTTTTAAAGAAGCTTATAAGCTATACATAGAGGCTGGGTGGACTGGAATTGATGCGAATACAGAGCATGGCGGGAGTGGATTACCTAAATTAGTCCAGTTTTATTTTGATGAGATGTTAAGCGCTTGTAATTTGTCTTTTAAACTATATTCAGAGCTCAGTCATGGTGCTTATCAATTGTTATTGAATAGCGCCTCTCAATCAATTAAGGATGCTTATTTACCAAAATTAGCTTCAGGAGAATGGTCAGGTACCATGTGCCTGACAGAGCCTCATTGTGGAACTGATTTAAGCCTCATAAAAACTCAAGCCAGTTATCAAAATGGCAAATATCTTATTAATGGCACAAAGATATTCATTACTTCGGGCGATCAAGATTTAACTGAGAATATCTTGCATATGGTCCTAGCGAGAATCGATGGAGCCCCAGAAGGAAGCAAAGGTATTAGTGTATTTATGGTTCCTCGCAATCAACTTCAAGATGAAAAGGCTACCGAAATACTAAATGGAGTCTCAGTGGGCTCGATAGAAACAAAAATGGGTATAAAAGGTTCTGGAACTTGTGTCTTAAACTTTGATAATGCTGAAGGCTATCTTATTGGTGAGGAAAATAAGGGTTTGGCCGCTATGTTTACTATGATGAATGCCGAAAGAATTACGGTGGGAATTCAGGGCTTAGGATTTGCAGATATTGCCTATCAAAACGCAAAAAATTATGCCCAAGAGAGGCGGCAAAGTAGAGTGCCAGGGGTAGAGCGGTTTAATAAAAAAGCTGATCTCATTATTAAACAGCCAGAAATAAAAAGAATGCTACTAAGAATGCGTTGCCAAATTGAAGGTGGCAGAGCCCTCGCTACTTATGTTGGTTATCACGTTGATGTGATGCAGAAATCTCAAGATCAATCTACAAAGAAAAGGGCTGATAATATCGTCTCTTTATTGACTCCGATTGTTAAATGTTACTTATCTGATCTTGGAATGGAAAGCAGTTTAAATGCCCAGCAAGTATTTGGAGGTCATGGCTATGTTCATGACTATGGAATGGAGCAACTAGTAAGAGATTGCAGAATCACAACTATTTATGAGGGAACCAACGAGGTTCAAGCTGCTGATTTGGTATTTCGAAAGTTAATGCTAAAAAATAACCAGTTAATCAAAACGTTTATCGAAGAGTGGGAGCATGCATTGTTTTTAGAAAAGTCCTTTGATGATGCAGAACTTAATTTTATTCTTGATAAGACTAGAGAGTCTTTTGGTTGTTTCAAAAAAACTACGGCTTGGATTATTGACCAAGTGAATGCCAATCCATTATTTGCAATGGGGGCATCATCAGCATATACGCGTTATTTCTCATTAAACATGGTAGCTCTTTTATGGGCAGATATTCTGGTGTCTATCCTCAATAAAAAAGGGAATTTTTACAACAGCAAGAGAAAACTAGCAAAATTCTTTATATTACATGTTTTGCCTGAGACTCTTAGCTTAGAAAAACAAATCCTTGATGGCGGCTCAATTTTATCTGAGTTTGAAAGTAATGATTTTTAGAGATTAAACAATATCGCTTCTATCGATTTTGATCTCAGCTGGAAACCAAGGTTTATTACAAACTGTCGCACTAAGATTTCCTAGGGGCGAATCAATTGAAAATTTTGTACCAATTGCAGCGAAATCAATCGGTACATTTGCGTAACCAATATTTTTATTTAGTCTCGGCGAATAGATACATCTGGTTATGTGCCCAATATCATCGTTGGCATCTTTAACTGACCAAAGATCTTCTGGGGCAGAGACAATTGGATCACCATCAATTTCAACACCCACGAGTTTTCTTTTTGGTCCTTCAGCTTTAATTTTCTTTAATGCTTCTTTGCCAATGAAATCGTCTTCACGATCCAGATTAACCAATCTACCCATTCCTATTGTATAAGGATTATCATAACGACCGATATCAGATGCATAAGAAAGCATCTCACCCTCAATACTTCTGATTAACTGAGGTGCTGCTGGTTTGATATTATGTTTCTCCCCTGCTTTTTCGACTAAATCCCATAATTCATTTCCACGAGACCCATCTTGCAGATAGAGTTCATAACTTAATTCGCCGCTCCAGCCTGTTCTTCCCAATACTAATGGAATTCCATTGACTTCGGTTTGAACCGCACGGTAATAACCAAGATCTATTGCTAGGTCACCGAAAAGCGCATGCATTACATGAGGAGATTTTGGACCACCCATTTGCAAAGGTGAGACATCTGGCTCGAAGACTTTAACGTTCATTCCCGAATTAACAGCAATGCCTTCAATCCATAATAGAACGTCTCCATCACCAGGTGAAATCCAAAATTGGTCTTCTCCTAACCTTAGTAAAACAGCATCATTAATGATGCCTCCATCTTCACCAGTTAGAAGAATATAATAGCATTTGCCCATATCACAATTTGACACATCCCTAGGAGTAATAAATTGAACTAATTTATGCGCATCAGGACCGCTAATTTCAATTTGTCTTTCTACAGCAACATCAATCATTACTACATCATTCACCATGCTCCAGTATTCCTCAACAACACTGGTATACAGTGTCGGCATATACATGTGATTATAGATGGAGAAAGCTTTTGCACCGCAACGTTTGGTAGAGTCAAAATAAGGAGATTTTCGAACTCGTGAACCGATACTGATGAATGGTTGGAAATTTTCTGAAGCCATAGTCGTTCTCGTAATAATGGTTAATTATGAAACAAAAACGAAGCATGCCGATTGTTGATTATTGAGTCAATATAATTATTTACAGATATGATATTTTTTTTCGATGATATAGTTACATGTGTTTATTTATTTTCAAAGGAAGCAGATTATATGAAAACGATTCTTTATATTTCACTAACTATCATTATGCTATTTTCCCTCAATGCATGTCTCAATCAAGCAAGTATTGATGGGATAGCCATTACTAATGTTACTGTCATCGATGCTAAAAATGGAACACGCGAGCGTCAAACTGTTATTTTCGAAAAGGATCGTATTACCAGTATTGCTCCAACAACCAATGATTCTTTGGATGTCATTGAGGTTATTGATGGAACGGGAAAATTTTTAATTCCAGGCCTATGGGATATGCATGTTCATTTAACTTATGATGATGCTTTTACAGATGATATGCCGTCTTTATTTTTGTCTTATGGTGTTACAAGTGTGAGGGATACTGGCGGATTAATTGACAAGTTAGAGCCAGTGATCGAAGTTATGCGCGCACCTGATGCCCTTGCGCCGCGCGTATTTTTTAGTGGCCCATTATTAGATGGAAAATTTGTCGTTTATGATGGTGGTCTTGTTCCTGAGATTGGTACACAAAACGCCACAGTTGAGATGGCTAACGAAAAAATTGAAATCCTTAAAAATGCTGGTGTAGATTTTATAAAAATATACGAAATGGTCACTCCTGAGGTTTTTACAGCTCTTACAGATGCCGCTACAAAATTTAAATTACCCGTTGCAGCGCATATTCCTCTCTCAATGACAGCAAGTTTGGCTGGGCCAAAAGTAGATTCAATGGAACATTTGCGTAATGTCGAATTGGATTGTGCGATTAATTCTGCAACTTTGCGTGAAGAGCGATTGTCTCGATTAAATTCTCATACTGAAGGCGCAGGTTTAACTTTAAGATCTAGCCTGCATAAACTGCAAAGATTACCTGCAATAAAAAATTATGATGAGCAGCGATGCAATCAAACATTGGATAATTTGAAAGCTACGATACAAGTCCCCACTTTAAGATTAAATTCATTTTCAATGCGCCCAAGTTATGAGAGAGACGATTGGGATAAAGTGCTATTACAAGTGCCTGTTGGTGCTCAAGCGAAATGGATTGCTGCCACAGAAGACTGGTTTGAAAAACAAAAGGATCAAGATTGGTACGGTTCAGATTTTGCAAAATGGAGTATTAAATTAGTTGGGGATATGCACAAACGCGGGGTACCCATAGGAGCTGGAACGGACACACCGATTGGCATGGCTTTACCTGGGTATAGTTTGCACACAGAGCTGGAGTTACTTGTTGAGGCTGGATTGAAACCTATTGATGCATTATATTCAGCCACAATAAGACCAACAGAATTTTTCTCATTAGAAAAAACTATGGGGACTATTGATACAGACAAAGTCGCTGATATGGTTTTACTGGATGCTAATCCACTTATAAATATCAGTAATACACGTAAAATTAATCTGGTTATTTCAAAGGGGGTTGTAATAAATCCTGAAGAACTTTTGTAGGTAATTTTCGTATAAATAATTTTCACTTTAACAGTCTTTCAGAATAGGTATAATCGCGCTTTGCCAGTATTAAAAAGATATTTATTACAAGGATGTTCAAAGCATGAAATTAATTCAAGGTGTTCTGCTGTTATGCTGCTTTTCTTTTCTAAGTGCTGATGAGATTAAATTAAGTGATTTAGAATTTATTTCAGAAGCCGATACCATGGTCATGGTACCAATGCGTGATGGTATCCGACTGGCTACAGATATCTACCGCCCCAAAGATACAAATGAAGATCTTCCACTTATTTTTATTAAAACGCCTTATAATTTTAATGAGATTCGAGGGGCCACATTACAATGGACTTATGAAGCGGTTAAGCGTGGGTATGCTGTAGCAATTCAGAATGAAAGAGGGCGCTATTATTCAGAGGGTGAATGGGAGATTTTAGGCAATCCTCGTACTGATGGGTTTGATGCGTTAAGTTGGTTTACAGATCAATCTTGGTCGAATGGAAGTGTTGGCACTTTAGGCTGTTCATCTTCTGCTGAGTGGCAGATGGCTCTTGCTTCTCAGGACCATCCAGCCCATAAAGCGATGGTGCCTATGGCATCTGGTGCTGGTATTGGACGTGTTGGCGAATTCTACGAACAAGGTAATTGGTTCAAAGGGGGCGTGCATCAAACGTTATTTTCTGTTTGGCTATATAGTGTCCAACAAGAAATTTATCCACGTTTTCCGGCCGGTATGTCACAGGAAGACCTTCAACGTTTGAGAAAATTATATGATCTTGCTCCTGATATGCCTGATGTTGATTGGATTAAACAATTACGTAAATTGCCATCGATTGATTGGTTAAAAGATGCTGGTGCCAATAATGGACCAATGGAAAAGCTCATGAAAAGAACACCAGATCATCCTGATTGGTATGAGGGTGGACTTTATCATGATAACGAAGAATTCAATGTGCCAGCTTTTTGGTTTAATAGTTGGTTTGATGTGAGCCAGGGCCCTAATCTTGCTGTCTTTAATCATGCTAGAAAAAATGGTAAGGATAAATCAGTGAGATCAGGCCAATACATGTTGATGGCACCCACATTGCACTGCGGTTTTTATCGAATACCAAAAGATAAAGATCTAGTAGTTGGTGAACTTAATGTAGGCGATGCAGCGTTTCCTTTGTATGATCAAATGTTTGGTTTTTTTGACTTTTACTTAAAGGACGAAAAAAGTAAAATTTTTAAGAAATTGCCAAAAGTGCAGTATTACACGATGGGTAAGAACAAATGGCAATCGGCTGATGCATGGCCTCCAAAAACAGCTAAACCAATGACATTATTTCTAGCGAGTAATGCAGGCGCTAATAGTTTATTTGGTGATGGCGAACTGATTGATCATTCCCGCTCACCTTCTGCAAACGATCAATTTACTTATGATCCCATGAATCCAGTACCTGCCCTTGGTGGTGGAGTGTGTTGCAATAAAAATGCAGCTTTAGGTGGGAGCTATGACCAGCGAGGCATAGAAGCTAGGCAAGATGTCTTAGTTTATACATCTAAAGTAATGGAGCAAGACCTTGAAGTGACTGGCAATGTTAGGCCAGTTATCTATATTTCTTCAAGCGCTAAGGATACAGATCTCACTGTGAAGCTTGTTGATGTTTATCCTGACGGAAGGGCTTTTAATATAGACGATACTATTTTTCGGGTTCGTTATCGCGAAGGATACGATAGACAAGTTTTTATGGAAAAGCATAAGGTATATGAAATAAAACCTACACCTATGTCAACCAGTTACTTATTTAAAAAGGGGCATAAAATTAGAATCGAAATTTCATCCAGTAAATTTCCTCAATATATGAGAAATTTAAATACAGGCGGTAATAATTATGATGAAATTGAAGGCGTGGCAGCTCAAAATTCGATTCACCACACTTTTCAATATCCATCAAAAATTATCTTCTCAGTGATACAGGATTAACCCTATCTTGGAGCGTCAAAAGTTAAGGAAAAGAATAAGCTATTTAAAAATAATTTATTTGTCCCAAACCACGTAGCTCGAAAATTTGGATCATCCGCAAATAAAATAACACTGCCTTTGCCCTGTCTTTCGGCAATGAGCGCTGCCGTATTGGCTATTGCACGTTGATTATTTTCAGACGCATATCCTGATAATACCGGTTGATCTTTATAAGCGATGACAGTTCCATAGGGGTTGTTGGATCCGTTCAAAATGGATGTAGTATTTTTATGCAGGGCTATATGTTTATTGGTATAACCAAAACCAAGTGGATGTGTGATATCTAAGTCACCTGCAAAAATAGTTCCACCGATAAATTCCAGTGGATCACGACCTTCCTTTTCGGCATATGCATATCTGGCTTTATTATCTTGTTTGGGTATCTTTTCTTTTGTTTCAATCCCAAAGAGACTTTTTTGGATCCAGTCAGCACCTTGTCTGATTCCAATTATGGTCCCACCTTTATTAATCCATTGAGATAATTCTTTACTAAAATTAGGCTGGTAGTTTTTGTATTTACCTCCCGCAAAAATTATGTGCGTATAACGATCAAAATTAGTGTTTTGCATTAAACTTCGATCACTTATTGTTACAGGTATTGCCATCCTTTGGTCCAAGAGATGCCATATCTCTCCTACGTTATACCAATCCATATCTCGACCAGCGACTAGTAATATATTAGGTTTTACGATGGCTTTATTGAATTGACTGCCAATATCTGGAGATTTTGAGCCAGCGACACTTCGCCCAGAGGTTAGCGCATGTATTTCTATACCATGTTCTTGAGAAACATCCTTTAAGAGAGCATGAATTTCATCAGGTTTGATGGCCTGTCTATCAAACGAAATAATAATACTACCTCGGTTAAACTCATAGGCACCCTTAGACGTCATGGCTTTAAAAGGGTTAAGAGCCACTTTGGTAAAAAGACCAGCATCTAATATTCGATAGAGCGCTTTTGGCGAATAATAATTTGACCATTCAAATGCATACGCATATTTAGGCTGATCGGGTTGCAGTGCTGTGGGTTCAGAGTTTTTAACTAATTGGCCTAACAGCTTATTACTAAGATTGACGTCATTTATTTCGTCATATTCCAAACCATAAGCCAGCGGAAGAGTCCACGTTGAAACATCATAGAATTTGCTATCTTCAAATTCTTGCGCAAGATCAAACATGCCTCTAATTAGGGTGTGTTGTGATTGATTAAGAGAGATTATGATAGCCTCATCACGCGCATAGTTTGTTTGATTGATTGTCGTATCATTCTTCAAATGATGAACATTGATACGATGAAAATTCAATAGATCAATAAAATGATACAAACGAGCTTTATCTTTTCCTGCACTCAAAATATAAGCTTTGATTGGATGTTTGGCAGCTCTAATCGGTACATTTGCATAAAATTGTTTTTGATAATTTAGTAATTCCATTTTATTATTAACAGCGCCCTGGGCATTGCCGATGCTGGTTCTAAAGTGCTTGATAATATTTTCGCGATAGGTTCTGATGCCATTACTGGTATCGATTTTTACGCCTCTAGCAGAACTAGCTTCGTGCAATATACCCACGCCACCATTAACTAGTGGAAATGAAGAGCCTTTACCAAGAAAGAAGTGGTCATAGCGATCACCATGAAAATATAATCTTTTTTGTGAATCTAAAATTGCTTCTGATGGCAGCACTACTTTAGCAATCAGATCTACACCTTGTTTTGGAATTAAGGGATGATTTCTTGTAGGAACTCCTGGTGAGAAATAATAAGTTTGTTCGCTTCCCATTTCATGATAATCAACAGAAACATTGGGTCGCCATTCATGCCATTTCGTAAGCCAAGCTCTGGGTTCAGGCTGAGTAGCTGAAATCCATTGCCGATTTAAGTCAAAACCATAATGATTGGTTCTGGCAAGTCGACCATCATAATTATGTTCTATATGCTCAGGATTTGAGTTGGGTATTTGACTTCCAAAGGTATCCAGCCAAGCAATACGGTTTGCATGACCATCAGGATTAAAGACAGCCGTAATTAAAATTACACTATTTTTCAACAGAGCATCAATTTCTCTACCTTTAGCGGCAGCAAGATGATAAATAGTGGGAAGTGACGCATCCATACCACTTGATTCAGCTCCATGGACACCATAATTCAACCACGTAACAACGGGCATATCTTTGTTGATATTTTGATTTGAATTTGGCTCAGTCAGAGCGATATGCTGTTTTTTAATTTGATCAATTTTAGTCTGGTTAGATTCAGATGTAGCAACCACAAATAAGATAGGCCTTCTTTCGTGAGAATAACCAATAGTTTCGATGGTTAAGCGATTTGAGAGGCTGGCAACTAATTGGAGGTAATTGACTAACTCGTGATGTCTTACAGGTGCTGCACCAAGTGGCCTTCCAAGAAATTCAGCTGGTGTGGGTATATCAATATTATAATTAATATTAGTTGGGAATATCTCTTGGTCGATATCTTGTTCGGCACTTGCAAAGGTAATTTGGTAGGTAAAAAATATGCTAATTACCCAGATCAATTGGTTGGTTATGTTTTTCACGGTATTCCTTTTGAGTTTTTATATCTCTTTAACAATAAAATATCCTAATTTAGAGAAAAATGACAATGTTTGTTTTGTTGAATTTATCCTGCATTATTAGTTAAGTAATTGATTTATTTGATTGATATTATTATCAAATAGCTATATTTTGTTGGGGCTTTGTGGTTATGGGCGTGAGAACGATAAGGTAATTTAATGTTAAGTATTATTATTTTAGCTGCCGGAAAAGGCACGAGAATGAATTCCTCACTACCTAAGGTGTTGCAACCCTTAGCTGGTAAGCCATTACTTGAGCATGTGATTTGTTCTTCTAATGTCTTCAAACCTCATGAAATATTTATCGTGCATGGGCATTCTGGCGAATTAATACAGCAATATTTTCAATCAAATACGGGCCTTAAATGGGCGCAACAAAAAGAACAATTAGGAACAGGTCATGCCGTGATGCAGGCGGCGAAAAAAATTGCAGCAGGCAGTAATGCGCTTATTCTATATGGGGATGTTCCATTAGTGAGCACAGAAACTATAAGACTATTAATAGAAGGTCATCAGGATAACGAAATATCGTTACTCACTGCAATCCTTCCTGATGCAGATGGTTATGGGCGAATCATACGTGATGATGGCAAAATTACAGCTATTATTGAAGATTCAGATGCAACTGATTCAGAAAAACGAATCAATGAAATTAATACCGGTATAATGTATTGCAATGGCGAGTTATTAAATGGTTGGTTGAATCGATTAAATAATAATAACGCGAAAGGCGAATACTATTTAACAGATATTATTGGTATGGCTGTTCAAGATGGCGTCAAAGTGAGTGGCACTGTAGCTGAAAATTGGGAAGAAGTAATGGGTATTAATGATAAAAAGGAATTAGCAACAGCAGAGCGCTTGCTGCAAAAAAATCTAGCAGAAGATTTAATGGAGCAGGGAGTCTCAATTATGGATCCAGCTCGGTTAGATATTCGGGGTACCTTGGTTTGTGGAAAAAATGTGGTCATTGATGTAAATGTAATCTTTGAGGGAGAAGTTATACTTGGAGATAATATTAGTATTGGCCCTCATAATATTATCAAAAATTCTAAAATTCGTAATAATACGATTGTGCATGCAAATTGCCATATTGATAACGCATTAATTGGTCAAGATTCAGCCATAGGTCCTTATGCACGATTGAGACCAGGAACAAATTTAAGTAGTAATGTTAAAATTGGAAATTTTGTAGAAGTTAAAAAAAGCACTGTTGGTGAAAACAGTAAAATCAATCATCTTAGTTATATTGGGGACACAAATGTTGGTGCTTCAGTCAATATTGGTGCTGGTACTATCACTTGTAATTATGATGGTGCTAACAAGTACATTACTGAAATCAAAGATGGGGCGTTTATTGGCTCTGGAGTGGAATTAGTTGCTCCAGTTATTATCGAAAAAAATGCAACGATTGGTGCAGGCTCTACCATAACAAAATCTGCTCCAGAAGAAAGATTAACACTAGAGCGTTCTAAGCAAGTTACAAACGATAAATGGCAACGCCCTAAAAAATTATAAGTTAATAATTAGAATAGTGGAATAAAAGTAATGTGTGGAATTGTTGGCGCAGTTAGTGAGAGAAATGTAACTCCAATCTTGATGGAGGGATTGCGACGCCTTGAATACAGAGGTTATGATTCTGCTGGGATAGCAATATTTAATGATAATAAAATACAAAGACTGCGCCGTGCAGGGAAAGTACAAGAATTACAAAATGCACTAGATAATAATCCGATAACTGGCACTCTGGGAATTTCGCATACAAGGTGGGCGACACACGGGGTTCCAACTGAAAATAACGCTCATCCGCATCTATCTGAACAAGATATAGCTCTCGTTCATAATGGTATTATTGAGAATCATGAAATATTAAAAAATGAACTTCTCAGCAAAGGGTATATATTTGAATCGGATACTGATACCGAAGTGGTGGTGCACCGAATTCATTATCATTTAGCGGCAAATGTTAATTTATTTGATGCAGTTAAAATGACGGTGCGTGAACTAGAAGGCGCTTATGCACTGGCTGTTATTAGTAAAGATGAACCGCATAAGATGATGGTTGCACGATCTGGATGCCCTGTCGTAATAGGGGTAGGAATTAATGAAAATTATGTCGCTTCAGATGTGGCTGCTCTTTTGCCTGTGACTAATAACTTTATGTTTTTAGAAGAAGACGATATTGCCATTTTAGAGAAAGATAAAGTCACTGTTTATGATAGTGAGGGAATCGAGGTAACCAGGAAAACTATAGAAAGTAAGTTATCATCAGAAGCCACCGAGCGTGGTGAATTTAAACATTTTATGCTCAAAGAAATTTATGAACAATCAATTGCGGTTGGTAATACGCTTAATCAGCGTATAGCCGATGGCCAAGTGCTTGAAAATGCGTTTGGACCAAATACCACCAAAGCTCTTGATCAAGTTGAAGCCATACATATTGTGGCGTGTGGTACGAGCTATCATGCTGGTCTAGTAGCTAGATATTGGATCGAAGATATCTGTCGAGTGCCATGTACTGTCGAAATTGCCAGTGAATATAGATACCGTAATCCGGTGGTAACAAACAACACATTATTCGTTACTATTAGTCAATCAGGTGAAACCGCAGATACTTTAGCGGCTTTAAGATTAGCAAAAAAAGAAAAGTATATATCTACACTAGTGATCTGTAATGTGCCTGAAAGCTCAATGGTCAGAGAATCTGACATGACTTTGATTACTAACGCTGGTCCCGAAATTGGTGTTGCATCAACCAAAGCATTTACTACTCAATTAGCGGCTTTATCCTTGCTTACCATTGTAATTGGCAGGCGACACGGTTTAACAAAAGAACAAGAAAAAGAGCTGGTTGGGCAATTACTAGAATTACCTGAGCTTATTAACCAAGTTTTGGCTTTGGATAGTAATATAGAAATACTTGCTCAGCATTTTGCAGATAAACAGCATGCTTTATTTTTAGGACGTGGCATACAAAATGCAGTTGCTATGGAAGGGGCTTTAAAATTAAAAGAAATTTCATATATTCACGCTGAAGCATATGCTGCTGGAGAGTTAAAACACGGCCCATTAGCTTTAGTTGATGAAGATATGCCGATAGTTGCCATCGCTCCTGATGATAAATTACTTGAGAAGTTAAAAAGTAACTTACAAGAAGTTAGAGCAAGAGGCGGCGAACTATATGTATTCGCGGATCCTCGAGTTCAATTTGCTGATAAGATAGGTACTCATACAACAATGATGCCAA
>TARA_B110000438_G_scaffold44658_2_pt1 | contig 20820 bp, 17 predicted proteins | sample TARA_B110000438 | Tara Oceans TARA_B110000438 (sample SAMEA4398413) | marine metagenome | biome: Polar Biome; feature: [MES] marine water layer (ENVO:01000295) within the mesopelagic zone...; material: water (ENVO:00002006), including particulate matter (ENVO:01000060) such as...... | reverse complement strand
CACCGAAACATTCGAGTTGGCTGCGCAACCAGCGTGGAATTTCCGCACCGCAAGTCGAACTGAAACGTGAAAGATTCTCAAAATTTGTAATTGGCATAATGCCTGGCACGATTGGTATGTCTATACCTCGGTCCTGGCAATAATCAACAAAGCGAAAATAGGCATCGGGGTTGTAGAAATATTGAGTAAGAGCTGAATTTGCGCCAGCATCAACTTTTGTTTTGAAATAGTCAATATCTGATGCGTAACTCTTCGAGTCAGGGTGGGTTTCTGGATAACAGGCAACATCGATATGAAAATGATCGCCTGTTTCTTTTCGGATGAAAGCCACTAACTCACTTGCAAAGCGATGATGTGCAGCCACTCCGGAAGGTAAGTCTCCTCTTAGGGCTACTATGCGGTCAACGCCGGTTTCTCTATAGCGCGAGAGTAGCGCTCTAACCTCATTCTCATCGGTACCCCCAAAAGAGAGATGAGGTGCAACATTTGAACCCGCCGTCTTATAGCGTAGAACAATTTGCTGAGTCCCCTTTTTTGTTGACCCTCCAGCACCATAGGTGACAGAAAAAAAATCAGGATTAAGCTTCGCTAGTTGCGCGTGAACCATATCTAGCTTTGCTTCACCTTCTGCAGTCCGCGGAGGGTAAAACTCAATACTATACTTGTTTGGTTCGGTAGAGCTCATATCCTGTAAATTAACCCTTTAGCCCTAATTAATACTTGTAAGAGTCACTTTTAAAGGGACCATCGACTGCGACATTGATGTAGCTGGCTTGGTCTGCTGTTAATTTAGTAAGAACACCGCCAAAACCAGCAACCATCAGTGCAGCTACTTCTTCGTCTAAATGTTTGGGGAGCACTTCCACAGTAATGCCAGATTTTTTAGATTCCTTTGACATGTCTGCAAACTTGCGATCAAAAAGAAACATCTGTGCTAGTACCTGATTCGCAAACGAACCATCCATTATTCGCGAAGGGTGACCAGTGGCATTGCCTAGGTTAATTAGGCGACCTTCGGATAACAAGATCAGATAATCATCTTTGTTGGACTTTCCACTACGATAAATTTTATCAACCTGCGGTTTTATTTCTTCCCATTCCCAGTTTTCACGCATGTAAGCAGTGTCTATCTCGTTATCGAAATGCCCGATATTACAGATAATAGCGCCAGCTTTAGTTTTATCTAACATGTACTGATCGCAAACATTTACGTTACCAGTAGCGGTAACAATCAAATCAAGCTTGCCGAGTAGACGTGCATCGATCCCATCTGCACCGCTGGAGTTATTACCATTAACATAAGGTGAAACAACTTCATATCCATCCATACAGGCCTGCATTGCGCAGATTGGGTCAATCTCTGCGATTCGAACAATCATGCCTTCTTGGCGCAGGCTCTGGGCAGAGCCTTTACCAACATCACCATAGCCGACGACCAAAGCATGTTTGCCTGCAAGCAGCATATCGGTGCCACGCTTGATGCCATCGTTGAGACTGTGACGACAACCATACTTATTATCGTTCTTCGACTTCGTTACGGAATCGTTGACATTAATAGCAGGAACTTTTAGAGACCCTTCTTCTATCATTTCCAGAAGACGATGCACACCTGTAGTTGTTTCCTCTGTAATACCGTGGATCTGATCAAGCATGCCAGGATACTTTTCATGCACCATGCCAGTCAGATCACCACCGTCATCGAGAATCATATTAGCGTCCCAGGGAACGCCGTTTTTTAAGATAGTTTGCTCAATACACCATGTGCCCTCTTCTTCTGTTTGCCCTTTCCAGGCATAAACAGCAACACCAGCCGCAGCAATGCACGCGGCAGCATGATCTTGAGTAGAAAAGATGTTGCAAGACGACCATCGCACTTCGGCACCTAAAGCCGTTAAAGTTTCGATAAGCACAGCGGTTTGCACAGTCATGTGAATACAGCCGAGAATTTTTGCTCCAGCGAGAGGTTGCTCTCCTTCGTACTTTCCACGCAAAGACATCAACGCCGGCATTTCTGCTTCAGCGAGAGTAACTTCCTTGCGACCAAATTCGGCAAGACTCATGTCAGCGACTTTATAATCCTTAGAAGCTGAAACTTGCTCAGGTACAGATAGGGTGTTCATAGTTTGCTCCAATGTTAAGTAAGTTATAGGCCCGCATCACTTTTTAGTGCGTCCGCTTTGTCTGTTCTTTCCCAGGTAAAATTAGCGCCTTTGCGACCAAAATGTCCGTAAGCTGCTGTTTGACGATAGATAGGCTTTAATAAATCCAGCATATCGATCAGACCTTTCGGTCTAAGTTCGAAGTGATTGCGCACTAGCTCGACAATTTTCTCATCGCTGATTTTTCCGGTCCCAAATGTTTCGATACTTATGGAAGTGGGTTCAGCCACACCGATAGCATAAGAGAGTTGCAGTTCACAGCGTTCCGCAATACCGGCTGCAACAAGATTCTTGGCAACATACCGAGCGAGATAAGTGGCAGAGCGATCAACTTTGGAAGGATCCTTGCCGGAAAATGCTCCTCCTCCATGGCGAGCCATTCCACCGTAAGTATCAACAATGATTTTGCGCCCTGTTAAACCACAATCTCCATGTGGCCCACCAATTACAAAGCGACCAGTAGGATTAATAAAGTATTTGGTATTTTCGTTAATCCATTCCGCTGGCAGCACAGGCTTAATAATTTCTTCCATGACTGCTTCACGCAAGTTCTCTAAGGATATTGAATCGCGATGCTGAGTAGATAGTACTACTGCCTCGATACCTACTGGTTTGCCATCTTCGTAGCGCATGGTTAATTGGCTTTTAGCGTCTGGCTCAAGCCATGGCAGGGTGCCATTTTTTCTCACTTCGGACTGTCGCTCCACCAATAGGTGAGAATAGGTAATTGGTGCTGGCATCAAGACGTCGGTTTCGTTAGACGCGTAGCCAAACATTAGTCCCTGATCACCAGCACCTTGTTCATGATCATTAGTTTCATTAACGCCCATTGCGATGTCTGGCGATTGGCTGCCGATGGCATTAAGCACTGCACAAGTGTTGCTATCGAAACCGCTTTCAGAATGGTTGTAGCCGATGTCATTGATGACTTCGCGAACAAGATTTTCAACATCAACGAAAGCTTCGGTGGTTATCTCGCCAGCAACAATTACCATGCCAGTCTTAATCATGGTCTCGCAGGCAACTCTAGATTTTTCGTCTTGCGCAATAAGTGCATCCAGGATTGCATCGGAAATCTGGTCTGCCATTTTATCAGGATGCCCTTCTGAAACTGATTCAGAGGTAAATAAACTTGTATTTGCCATTTTTATTCCTTTAATACTATTGCTAATAGTTAATTTAGTTCTTTATTATTTTGTAAAGACCCGAATTTGAATCTGAAACCCGTTACGTAAACTTAAATAAGAACTTTGTCCGGCTTTGAGCCCAGCTTTTTTGGCCCAATGATTCAAATCGCTTTCGTCAAAACCAAGCCATAGATCTCCGCAGGATTCTCTTACCCAATCTTGATCATGCGTGGACAGCTCAGCGATTAGCAATTGGCCTTTCTCTTTTAATAAAGCAGCTGCATCTCTGAAAGTCTTTGCTGGGGAGGAAATATGATGCAACACCATGTCGAAAATAATTAAATCGCTGATAACATTTTTTTTTCTTGCAACTGCTGTGTCCCCTAGAATAAATTCAACGTCGCGGAAATTTGCAGCACTAACTGCATGTCTGGACTTTTCTAACATTTCTTCAGAATTATCTAACGCAATGAGCTTTCTGAATTTCGCTGCCAGCTTGACCAATAGCTGTCCATCTCCAGGCCCGACTTCAAGTACACGTGCTTTTTCAGTCAAGCTAAGGCTTTCAATCACATCGTGCAGCACGGACCCATATTCATCATGTGCAACTATTAATCCTTGTTGCTCATGAAATTTGTTGGCATTTTTATTGAAAAAATTAAGAGATTGTTGAGCGCGCTCTGATTGAATTAGACTTATTTTCTTTTGTGTAGACATTGCTATAGCGAGCCCATCAACCTGACCGAATACGCTTTCTTTAATTTCCCGATAGGGGTCCTCGTCTGCCAGGAATGTTCGCCGGTAGAAAATTGAATTGCCTTCCCGCCGTGTCGACACCAATTGTGCTGTAGCAAGGATTTTCAAATGATGGCTCAGAGCAGATTGTCGAATGTCGAGAATACGACAAAGCTCCAACACACCAAACGATTCGTTCTTCAATAGGCGTAGGATTTGCAGGCGCAGGCTGTCTCCGAGCGCTTTATTCAACTCGGTGAGGCTTTTTAAGGCCACAACAGTGCTCGCGGTGCTGTTATTAGCAAGTGCAGTTTGCATAAGAATTAGTTTTTTCGAATTATCGGCACATTAGCAGTAATTGAGTCGAAATTCAATTCTATATCAAAATATATTGATATAGAATTGACCCTCAGAATATCGAGGGCAAAGAGTTAGAGAATCGGTAAAAAATTGGGGTAATCGCGGTGGCATATTAGCTGCAGGTGCGGGAAAATAGCGGCCGTCTACGATCGCCACAGTCGAGCAATTCCTGACTCTTGCAGCGATAGAAATAGAATAAAGAATTTCAGTGAGATCTGTTGGTATCTCGAATTTATTAGGAGAGCAGTTAATGGCGGATAACGCTGTTTCGCAGAAAGAGTGCGCAAATGCCATTCGTGCTTTAAGTATGGATGCAGTTCAGAAAGCTAAGTCTGGGCATCCAGGTGCTCCTATGGGCATGGCAGACATTGCTGAAGTTCTATGGCGTGAACATCTCGTGCACAACCCAGGTAATCCTCAGTGGTTCAATCGAGATCGATTTGTACTTTCAAATGGCCATGGATCCATGCTGATATACTCTCTCCTGCATTTAACTGGCTATGATGTTTCTATTGATGAGATTCAAAACTTTCGCCAATTAGATTCGAAGACTCCAGGCCATCCAGAATATGGCTATACGCCTGGAGTTGAGACAACTACGGGCCCACTGGGACAAGGACTGGCAAACGCGGTAGGAATGGCAATCGCTGAGAAAACTCTTGCCGCGCAATTTAACCGAGATGGCCACAATATTATTGATCACCAAACTTATGTTTTCACTGGGGACGGCTGCCTCATGGAAGGGATTTCCCATGAAGTCAGTTCGTTAGCAGGTACGCTGAATCTCGGCAAGCTCATTGTTATCTATGATGACAATGGCATTTCTATTGATGGTGAAATCGACCAATGGTTCACCGATGACACTAGCAAACGATTCGAAGCATATGGTTGGCAGGTGCTTTCAGCAGACGGTCATGATCCGATAGCTATTAAGGCTGCCATTGATGCAGCTAAAGCTGAAACTAATAAACCGACACTAATCAGTTGTAAAACCATCATTGGATTTGGCTCACCGAATAAGCAAGGCACCGCGGCTACTCATGGCGCGCCTCTTGGTGATGATGAAGTCGCAGCGGTTCGCGAGAAATTGGATTGGCCACATGCACCTTTTATTGTTCCAGAAGAAATAATGCAGGCGTGGAACGCCAGAGAAAAAGGCTTTACCGCAGAATCTGCTTGGAAGGAAAAGCTGGTTGTCTATGAAGAAGAACACCCAGAACTCGCTATGGAACTGGTGCGCCGGATAAAAGGTGAGCTTCCAGGATATTTCTCGAAAAAAGCCAACGATTATATTGAGCAATGTCAGCAGGCGGAAGAGAGTATTGCAAGCCGCAAAGCATCGCAGAATAGTATTGAGGCCTTTGCCGCTTTATTGCCAGAACTGATTGGCGGCAGCGCCGATCTAACTGGATCTAATCTTACCCAATGGTCAGGTAGTTCTCCCATTTCAGAACATTCAGATGGTAACTACATCTATTATGGTGTTCGAGAGTTCGGTATGACCGCTATTGCCTCTGGAATTGCACTCCACGGCGGTTTTATTCCTTATTCAGCGACCTTTTTGATATTTATGGAATATGCTCGTAATGCAGCACGTATGGCTGCCTTGATGAAGCAGCGAAGTATCTTGGTTTATACCCATGACTCTATTGGTCAGGGCGAAGATGGCCCAACTCATCAACCGATCGAACAATTAACAGCATTAAGAGTTACCCCTAACCTGTCGGTTTGGCGCCCTAGTGACAGTGTTGAAACTGCCGTTGCATGGAAGTCAGCCTTGGAATACAGCGATGGCCCTACAGCGTTGGTATTGTCCCGTCAGGGTCTATCCCATCAATCTCGCGACAAGAAACAAGTTCAGAGTATAGCTAGAGGCGCTTATATTCTTGAGGATTGTGCAGTTGAGCCGGAAGTTATAATTATTGCGACGGGTTCTGAAGTCGCAATTTGCCGCGAAGCCACTAAGCAACTGCAAGCAGATGGGGTTGCAACTAGACTAGTTTCTATGCCTAGTGCCGATGTTTTTGACCAGCAAGATCCAGATTACCGCGAGCAAGTGTTACCTGCCGCTGTGAGGAAACGACTTGCTGTAGAGGCTGCGTCGACTACTTATTGGTCAAAATATATCGGCTTAGATGGGAAGGCAATTGGCATGGATCGTTTCGGTGAATCAGCACCTGGTGGTGTACTAATGGAACATTTTGGTTTTACTGCTGACAATGTTGTTGCAGTAGCCAAGTCTTTTGACTAGCGGCTTCTTGCGCTAATTCAGTTCGGAAAAACTCATGGCATATCGCATTGCTATTAATGGCTATGGCCGCATTGGTCGTTGTGTTCTTCGTGCGTTCTATGAATCTACGGATTATGCTGATCTGAACTTGGTAGCGATCAATGATATCGCTGACTTAAGAACGCTTGCTCACCTGACACGCTATGATAGTACCCATGGTAGATTCTTGGGCACCGTCGAAGAGCAGGGAGAAAAACTTCGCATTGATGAAGATGTGTTGCACGTATTCGGCCAATCGAGATTAAAAGATCTTCCTTGGGCAGAGTTAGCTATCGATCTTGTTATGGAATGCAGCGGAACCTTCACTTCCCGCAATATGGCCGAGCAGCATCTGGCGATGGGCGCAAGGAAAGTACTATTTTCTCAACCTGCAGAAAGTGATGTCGATGCAACCATAGTTTATGGCATCAACCATGAGTCATTGGATGCATCGGCAACAATAATTTCCAATGCCAGTTGCACTACGAATTGTATAGTTCCGGTTCTCAAAACTCTCGATGATAAGTTTGGCGTTGATTCAGGGGTTATCACGACTATTCATTCGGCCATGAATGATCAGCCAATTATTGACAGTTATCACCATAATGATTTGCGTCGTACGCGAAGTGCTATGCAATCGATGATCCCGGTGGACACCGAGCTAGCAAAAGGTATTGAAAGAATTCTTCCGCAACTCACTGGTCTGCTAAAAGCCCAAGCGATAAGGGTTCCAACGGTGAATGTTTCGGCAATGGATTTAACAGTGTCCGTAAAAAGTGCGACAGACCTATCGAGAGTCAATCAGGCTTTGGTTGAAGCTAGTGAATTATTGCTACCCAATGTATTAGGAGTGACCACCGAACCACTCGCATCTTGTGATTTCAATCATGACCCGCGTTCGGCAATTGTCGATCTAAGTCAAACTCGAGTAGCTGGGGCAAAATTGGTTAAGCTATTAGTCTGGTTTGATAATGAATGGGCTTACGCCAATCGTATGTTAGATGTCGCCCAATACCTTTCTAGGAAGTCAAATGAAACGCAACCAGAGAAAGGCAGTTAGATGACTTTTTTGCGCATGGAAGATCTAGACCTGGTGAATAAAAGAGTTCTCATTCGAGAAGACCTTAATGTCCCTCTGAGCGCTGGTAAGGTAGCCAATGAAACTAGGATAGTAGCCGCTCTCCCGACTATTGAATTAGCTAAAGCGTCGGCCAAACAGGTGATCATCATGTCACACCTAGGCCGGCCCAAAGAGGGAGTGCCCATCGAAGAGCAGGAAGAATTTTCCATGCTTCCAGTAGCTGAACACCTGTGTAATCTGCTAAAAACTCCCGTAAGTTTAATCACAAACTACTTGGATAATAGCCAATTACAAAATGAGCAAGGGGTCTTGCTGCTAGAAAATGTGCGAACAAATATTGGTGAGAAATCTAACGATGCAATATTGGCCAGGCAATACGCTTCACTTTGCGATGTGTTCGTAATGGATGCATTTGGAACAGCTCATCGTGCTCAAGCGAGCACGCATGGTGTCGCCGAATATGCGCCCTTAGCTTGCGCCGGCCCTTTATTGTCTCGCGAGCTGGATGCCTTAGAAAAATCGCTTTCCAATCCAGAACGACCAATGCTAGCAATTGTTGGAGGCGCTAAGGTTTCGAGCAAACTCGAAGTTTTAAAAACATTGGCTACTAAAGTCGACCAGCTAATCGTGGGCGGGGGTATCGCTAATACATTTTTACTGGCGGCTGGATATGATATTGGTAATTCATTGTGTGAACCTAACTTAGTGTCAACCGCAAAGCAGTTGATGCGGAATACTGAAATTCCTTTGCCCACCGATGTGATTGTCGCCAAGGAATGCAGCGCAGAAGCTGTTGCCAAGGTAAAGTCAGTCAAAGACGTTGCTGCTGATGATTTAATTCTTGATATAGGCCCAGAAACCGCAGCAAACTTAAGTAATATTATTGCTGCTACAAAGACTGTTATCTGGAATGGTCCCGTGGGCGTTTTTGAATTTGAGCAGTTCGCTAATGGTACGGAACAAATAGCTCTTGCAGTGGCCCATAATCAGGGTTTCTCTATTGCCGGGGGTGGAGAGACGATTGCTGCTATTGATAAGTTTAAGGTAACTAACGCAATTACCTATATTTCAACGGGAGGCGGTGCGTTTCTTGAGTATGTCCAGGGAGCCAATCTTCCCGCTGTGGAGCTACTGAAAAAAAAAGGCAAAGGCATTTAAGCTTTGCCCGAAAATAATTAAACTTACTGCATTAGAAACAGCTATTAATTTATAGTCAGAAGACAAAAGGCAAAGCCATGGCTCTTATTAGTTTAAGACAATTACTCGATCACGCAGCGGAAAATAACTACGGTGTTCCCGCATTCAATGTCAATAATTTAGAGCAGATTCGTGCCATCATGGAAGGAGCAGATGAAGCTAATAGCCCTGTCATCTTGCAAGCCTCAGCCGGCGCGAGAAAATATGCGGGAGCAAACTTTCTTAAGCATCTAATTCAAGGTGCCATCGAAGAATTTCCTCATATTCCTATCGTAATGCATCAGGACCATGGTGTATCACCAGCCGTCTGCCAGCGCTCTATCCAATTGGGGTTTTCCTCTGTGATGATGGATGGTTCTTTAGCAGAAGACGGCAAGACGCCTACGGATTTTGACTATAATGTCAGCGTGACCAAAGCCACCGTAGATATGGCTCACGCTTGTGGTGTCTCGGTTGAAGGTGAGATTGGCTGCCTTGGTTCATTGGAGACTGGTATGGCAGGTGAAGAGGACGGCATTGGTGCGGAAGGTAAATTATCTATGTCGCAATTGTTGACTGATCCTGAGGAAGCCTCGGATTTTGTTAATGCCACAGGAGTAGATGCGTTGGCGATTGCTGTTGGAACCAGTCATGGCGCTTACAAATTCAGCCGTCCACCCACTGGTGACATATTAGCGATTGAGCGAATTAAAGAAATTCATACAAGAATTCCAAACACGCACCTGGTTATGCATGGTTCGTCGTCTGTGCCTCAAGAGTGGCTAGCAATAATAAATGAATTTGGTGGGGAAATTCCTGAAACCTATGGAGTGCCTGTGGAAGAAATTCAAGAAGGTATTCGTCACGGGGTGAGAAAAGTAAATATTGATACAGATTTACGACTCGCTTCTACGGGAGCCGCAAGAAAATTTCTTGCAGAAAACAAATCAGAATTCGATCCACGTAAGTTTCTCATTCCAACCATGAAAGCGATGAAAAATATCGTTAAAGCACGACTGGAAGCATTTGGTGCTGCGGGGCAAGCTTCGAAGATTAAGAAAGTTTACAGCTTGGAAGAGATGTATCAGCGCTATGCCAACGTTGCTTAAAGTGAAATCTTTTACCTAGTCGATGATTGGCAATGTTTTCGAGAGACGACGCAGTTGAACTCAGAGCTAATCTAGGTCCTATAGAATTTGCTGGTCCTTCTAATCTTAGCTCTTTAGCCATCGCCTATAGTGACCACTATGGTTTGCGCTTTAATCAGCATTCACATTTGGAATCCCATCGTATTGGCATTATCGAAAGTAGCCGTTTCCAACTAGTTTGTCAGTATTTTTCAGTTTCTATTAAGCGTCAACGTGGCACTGTCTTTCTTGTTCATGGTTACTTTGATCATGCAGGACTTTATGGAAATTTAATTAAATATTGTTTGATGCATGGTTTAGCAGTAGTTGTATTCGATCTGCCTGGACATGGATTGTCTAGCGGTAAACTTTCAAGTATTGAGTCCTTCAATCAATACTCAGAGGCGTTTCTAAGTTGTGTTACTGAAGCGGGAAAACAACTGATTAATAAGCCTCGTTTCGCTATCGGGCAAAGCATGGGAGCAGCAGTATTAATAAATTGTATTATTGAAAAGATATTTCCTCCTCAAGACTTTGACCACATTATTTTGCTCGCCCCACTTTTGTATCCTCGAAAATGGAATGCTATGCGATTTCTTTTTCCTTTAGTGAGCTGTTTTTTTTCATCAATGAAAAGAAATTTTTCAACCAATAGTCATGACCAAGAATTCCTGGATTTTCTGCGTACTAGCGATAGCTTACAAAGCAAAAATCTGCCAGTCGACTGGCTACTGGCAATGGTGGACTATCAAAAACGATTCGCTGAGTTTCCTACAAAAGTTCAGAAATTCAGTATTATTCAAGGAACTGCTGATGAGACTGTCGATTGGAAATACAACATTAAAAAAATAGAGGAAAAATTTATAGGCTCTAAAGTTTACTTAGTTAATGGAGGCATGCATCATTTAGTTAACGAATCTAAAGATTATCGTGAACATGTCTTTTCGCTAATCAATCAGCTAGCGGATTGAGTACTGCTAAAAAAAGACTCAGTTATGATTGATCCCCGCGCCATTTTTTTAGCGTTTAAGTTCCAGCAGCCTATTGAAGAGGGATTCATCAATGAATAGCACCACCATGGGGCTGGTCGATCAGCTCGCTGAAATCGTCGGTGTCGATGCCGTGAAAACTGATAATGTTGATCTGAACCACTTCGGCAAAGATTGGACTAAAGTCTGCGAGCCTGACCCAACTGCTATTGTATTTCCGAGTAACATCGAACACGTACAAGACATTGTAAAACTTGCTCATGAAAGTGAAGTTGCCCTGGTTCCATCCGGAGGTCGAACTGGATTGAGTGGTGGAGCAGTCGCTGAGAAACAAGAACTCGTCGTATCATTCGATCGGATGAACAAAATTCTTAGTTTTGACGCTGTGGATAGGCAGGTGATCTGTCAGCCTGGAGTTATTACGGAACAGCTTCAGCAATTTGCTACTGATAAAGAGCTTTTTTATCCAATTGATTTTGCTTCTTCAGGGTCGAGTCAGTTAGGTGGCAATGTCGCGACCAATGCCGGCGGGATCAAAGTGATTCGTTATGGCATGACTCGAAACTGGATTCTTGGTATGAAGGTTGTCACTGGCACAGGCCAACTGCTTGATCTTAATCGTGGCCTGACAAAAAATGCGACTGGCTATGATTTTCGTCATTTGTTCATTGGCTCAGAAGGCACACTAGGATTTATTGTCGAACTAACGCTTGCGTTGTGTTCCAAGCCTAATGACCCTGCGGTTTTGTTATTGGGTGTTGAGCGCATGGCGGAGTCCATGGAAGTGCTCAAAGCATTTCAAAAGAGGATGAAGCTGACCGCCTTTGAGTTTTTCTCTGACAAAGCTATGGAACATGTAGTAGAAGAAAAAGGTCTGCAACGGCCATTTGAGTCGCCTTCAGAGTTCTATGTGCTCATTGAATTTGAAAAAGTGGCTGAACAAGATATCAAAGATGCCATAGAGTTATTCGAACATTGTTTGGAACAAGGATGGATATCAGACGGCATAATTAGTCAGAGCGCTGGCCAAGCTAATAGCCTTTGGTGTCTGCGAGAGGATATCTCCGAGACTATTTCTAAGTTTACCCCCTATAAAAACGATATTTCGGTGAAGGTTTCCCAAGTTCCAAGTTTTCTAGAAGCGGCAGAGGCCTTGGTATCGGAGGCGTACCCTGACTTTGAAATAATCTGGTTCGGACACATTGGCGACGGCAATTTACACTTAAATATATTGAAGCCCACTAACCTTGCTATCGAAGATTTCTATAAAAAGTGTGATGAGGTTTCAGAACGGGTGTTCAGTCTAGTGAGAAAATTTGGTGGAAGCATTTCTGCCGAACACGGAATCGGCATGCTGAAAAAACCCTTTCTCCATTATTCTCGTGGACCAGGAGAGTTAGATTATATGAAGGCGATAAAGCAAGTGTTCGATCCAAAAAATATTATGAACCCTGGGAAACTGATCGATTTGTAGAACTAAACGACCGGATGACAAGCGCTACAGGAAGATTTGAGCACACAAAATGCTCCATTTTATCCGTTACAATTTAAAACAATTCTTGTTTCCATCTGCTAGATTTACAGCGTAAACTATTTTTGCGGTCGTTATAGATCGCTGAATTACTTAAACATAGTTCAAGTTTCCAATTTATATTTAGTACGAGAGAAATATGTCAGACACAGCAGAGGGTACCGTTAAGTGGTTTAACGATGAGAAAGGATTCGGCTTTATTGAGCAAGAAGGTGGTAAAGATGTATTCGTGCATTTCAGTGCCATTAACGGCTCTGGAAGAAGGACTCTTCACGAAGGGCAAAAAGTGACCATGGAAGTAAGTCAGGGTCAAAAAGGGCCACAAGCAGAGAACGTTACTCCGTTATAAGAAAGTTCAGCGGCGATGCCGACTCCTACCAGAATAATTATTGCTTGAGAGAATTGGTCAAGGAGAAGTCAAAAGTATTACGACTTCGTGCAATTTAAGATCAACACTTTCCTATTTATCTTATTCTAAAGGTGAACTGAATCACCCGAAGTATTTCAGGATTCTACAGTCTTGACCCCTGTGGCTGTGCCAAGAAATAGTCGATCTGCCGGTCTTTTTGCAAATAAACCACTGGTTACCAGGCCAGTAATTTGATTGAGTTCATTCTCTAATTTTTTTGGATCCAAAATCTCTAAATTAAAAATATCCAATATGTGATTGCCATTATCGGTCACACAGTTTTCTCTAAACACCGGATCGCCACCGAGCTTGACTATCTGTCTCCCGACATAACTTCTTGCCATCGGAATGACTTCCACCGGCAGGGGAAACGTACCTAAGATTGATACTAACTTTGATTCATCAGCAATGCATAAGAACTCCGTTGCAGCAGCGGCAATTATTTTCTCTCGAGTTAGTGCTGCGCCACCTCCTTTGATCAATTGCAAATGTTCATTAGATTCATCTGCTCCATCTACATAAACAAAAACCTCGCCAACACTGTTTAAGTCAAACACTGGAATATTGAGTTCTTTAAGTCTCTTTGCTGACTCTTTAGAGCTTGCTACCGTACCCTCAATTTTTTGAGCGATCGCGCCTAATTCTTCAATAAAAAAATTGGCAGTTGATCCTGTTCCTATTCCTACGATCGAGTCGTCTTCAATCAGTGATTCGACATATTCAAAAGCTGCTCTTGCGGCTGCTTTTTTTAAATTATCTTGTGACATAGTGTCATCCTAATCGATTTTTGATTGTAGTTTTCTATGAAATTCGTACTCGACTCGCTATTCGTTGCCCCATTTTTACAGCGCTATCAGCTCGTAAATTTTGATCTAGTTCGATTGCTTCTGGAGGAAATAAAACAATCGCGGTGGAACCTAATTTAAACCGTCCTAGTTCTGCTCCGGTAGCAAGTTGAATCGGTGGTTCCTTTTCTAAATACTTAGTTTGTCGAATAGTGCGACTACCGATGCTTGGACAAACTTGACCTCCCCAAACTGTTTCGATACCAGCTACTATCATGGCACCTACTAATACTACGCACATTGGCCCGATTTCTGTGTTGAATACACATATTGCTCTCTCGTTGCGAGCGAACAGATTCGGAACAGCTTTTGCAGCTGCTTGGTTAACGGAAAACAGCCGTCCTGGGACGTAGACTAGCTTTTGAAGTTGTCCGGATAATGGCATATGCACTCGGTGGTAATCTCTAGGAGACAAGTAGACTGTGGCAAAAGTGCCATTTCGAAATTCATCTGCTAATTGTTGATCACCGCCTAACAAATCCGTTACTGAGTAGTCTCTGCCTTTGGCCTGTAGAATCTGCTTATCATTAATTAGCCCCAGCGCGCTTATTGTGCCGTCGGCAGGGCTAACTATGGCGTCTTCATCACTTGCTATTGGGCGTGCACAGGCTCTAAGCTCTCGCGTAAAAAAGCTATTAAAATTTGGGTATTCCAGCGGATCGGAAATCACCGCTTCATTCATGTCCACCTCATAGTGGCGAATAAAGTTGCGGATAAGAAAATTTTTAAGCAGCGAGCCTTCAGCAAGAAATCCAGCGCAGCGCGATAACAAATGGTGGGGTAATAGATACTGTATTAGTGCAAGCAGGTTAGACATTTACCGATTCTAAAAAATAGTTATACTTCAAAAGGCGTCTCGGGGTGGTTACCCCATTCTGACCAGGAACCGTCATAAGCCTGAATATCCAAACCTAAAAGCTTGCCGACAAAATAAGTGAGCCCAGAACGGTGATGACTAAGACAATGAGTAATAACTTTTTTACCTGGAGTTATTCCGATAGATGCCAACTGTTGTCTTAATAAATCCAGTGACTTAAGTTTTAAGTCATTGTCACGGTCCATGACATCAAGCCAATCAAGATTCACGGCGCCGGGAATGTGGCCATTTTTTAAAGCTGTGATCTTTGAACCTTCGTATTCTTCTTTTGCCCGAGCGTCCCACACAATGACATCATTATTTTCTATGCTAGCAATTACCTCGTCGAGCTCCGCAATGAAACTTTTATCAATCATACAATGAAACTCAGATGGTGTTGGAGATACCACTTCGGTTGGAAGTGGGAGCCCAGCTTGAGCCCAGGATATTTGCCCACCGTTCAAAAGAGAGTAGGACGAATGCCCAACCACATCGAGAGTCCACAATAACCGACCTGCCCAACCCCCCCCTTCATCATCATAGGCAATTAGATGTTTGTCATGATTTAGGCCAATTCGGGAAAATAATCTGTCTAAGGACTCTTGTGATGGAAGTTTTCCAGTAGCAGGTTTTACTCCACAGACAAGCTCTCTTGGTTGGACAAGTATCGCGCCCGGAAGATGCCCTTCAGAAAAGACCTTTTCAGAGCAAACTGCAATAATAAGAAGTTCTTTCGACGGCAGTTTTGTAGCAAGATCTTCTGGTTCTACTAATAAGAATGGACAGGGAATAGTATTCATTGTGCTAATTATTTACATTCCAATAGCGAGTGTTTTTTCAACCGTCATCTTACTTTAAACCTCTTTTTATTAACGAATTATTCCATGGACTTCAGAATACTTTGAAAGCTTTCGAATCGATCCGCAGTAACATTACCATTTTCGATTGCAGCTTGAATTGCGCAACCGGGTTCACTGCTATGACTGCAATCGCGAAATTTACATTCCGCCGCGCAGCACCTAAGTTCAAGGAAACCAGCGAGAACTGAATCTGCGTCCATATGGCCGAGGCTGAATTCTCTTATTCCCGGTGAATCGATGAGGTCAAAATCCTGCAAATGGAATAGACGTGACGTTGTCGTGGTATGGGTACCCTTGTATTTAGATTTTGATAAATCTCCCACATCTGCCAGATGATCATGACCTAAACGGTTCACTAATGAGGATTTGCCAACGCCCGACTGGCCAACAAGAACCGCGATTTTATTCCTGAGATTGGCCTGCAATGCTGCTATCCCGGTGCCCTGAAGGGCTGAAACCTCAAATACTGGATAACCTAAACCACGATAAATTGACAGCATGTTGGCGATTTGCTCACTAGGAATGGTGCTAAGTAAATCAACTTTATTCAGAACTAAGAGAGGCTCAAGGCCGAGGCTATTAATTGCCACCAAATATCGATCAATAAAATTAAGGAATGGTTCTGGCACAACAGCAAAAACCACCAGCACATAATCGACGTTTGCGGCTAACGGTTTGAGTTTGGCTTGGGAATCAGGTCGCGCAAAAACGTTCTTGCGTTTAGCTGTTGCAACAATCACCCCTGCTTCTTCTGTATCTTGTTCCCAAAGAACCAAATCGCCTGTGACTAGAGGGGGAAGATTCGCTCTCTGGTGACAGCGAATAGTTGCTGTGGAGTTCTCTCCCGCCAATACTTCAACGTCTAATTGTTGTCCATAATGGCTAATGATTCTGCCGTTGTAACCGGACTCATTTATTGGGGAATCTTTGTCAGCGCTGCTAAGTTCGTTTTGCTGATTTTCAGCAATGCGAAGTCGTTGTTGTTTGCTAAGGCGTCTCTTACTCATTGCCAGTTAGTGAACAAAAGGGTAGTCATAAAGGATATGATTATTACATATTCGCTTGATTGAAGCTTTGCTACAATATTTTGACTCAAAGGCAATTGATTTTTTAGCATGGACAAAAAACTGAATTTGATTTGGATCGATTTAGAAATGACGGGATTAGCCCCTAATGCAGATCGAATCCTAGAGATAGCTACATTGATCACTGACGCAAATCTTAATATTATTGCTGAAGGTCCTAATTTGGCTGTGAGGCAAAGTGACGAGCTTTTGGACGGAATGGATGATTGGAACCAGCGACATCATAGTAAAACTGGACTTATAGAAAAAGTTAAGAATAGTAGAATAGATGACAAAGAAGCCGAGCGACAAACGATAGAATTTTTAGTCCAGTATTCTGATAAAGGAGCATCACCAATGTGTGGCAACAGCATCTGTCAGGATCGTCGCTTCCTCGCCAATTATATGCCAGAACTTGAAGAATTTTTCCATTATAGGAATTTAGATGTGAGTTCTGTTAAAGAACTTGTACGCAGATGGAAACCAGAAATACTTGAGGGCTTGGTAAAGAAGGGAACCCACATCGCCATGGATGATATAAAAGATTCCGTTATTGAACTTGTTTATTATCGAGAGCACTTTATAGACGCATAAGGAAGCGCAATTGCAGCTATTGAGCCTTTTGATGTTGATCTAGCGCCCATCTAACATGTTCTCTAACCATCTCCGAAGAATTGTTTATTCCGCTCTGCAGAGCATTCATTACTTCATCACTGGACTCTGCATTCCCCAGACCGATTGCTAAATTCCGTTGCCAGCATTCATAACCTATTCTTCGAACCGCAGAGCCTGAAGTATTCGTGAGAAATTCTTCTTCGCTCCACATGAAAAGTATAGTGAGCGCAACATCATCAAAATTATGTCTTGGCTTAAATTCATCTTCAGCCGTTTCATTGGTAAATTTATTCCAGGGGCACACGAGTTGACAATCATCACATCCAAATACTCGATTACCCATCGCTTTCCTAAATTCTTCGGGAATAGCTTCTCTTAGTTCGATGGTTAAGTAAGATATACAACGCTTGGCATCTAAAATATTTGGCCCCACAAAGGCTTTAGTTGGACAAATATCCAAGCAAGCACTGCAACTCCCACAGTGATGAGTCACTGCGTTATCAATGGGCAGCGGCAGGTCAGTAAAAAGTTCGCCCAGGAAAAACCAGGAACCTGCCTCCTTATTCAGTAGCATTGTATTTTTGCCAATCCATCCTAAACCTGCTTTTTCGGCAAGGGCTCTTTCTAGGACTGGAGCACTATCAACAAAAGCACGATAACCAAACTCTCCAACTGTGATTTGGATTTTATGCGCAAGTTGTTGCAGCCTTTTACGAATTAGTTTGTGGTAATCCCGTCCTCGAGCGTAGCGGGAGATATAGGCAATATTGCGTTTGGAAAGAGGTGAAAATGAATTTTCTTTCTCTAAAGAATAATCCATGCGCACGCAAACAACCCGAATGGTTCCAGGAACCAACTGGCCCGGATTGCAGCGTTTATCTTGGTTGCGGGCCATGTAATCCATAGCGCCATGATAGTCATTTTCTATCCAAGATTTTAGAAGTGACTGGTATTCTTCTAGGTCTATGTCAGTAATCGCAGTCTCTTGAAAACCTAGATCCCTAGCCCAATCTTTGATGTCTGCTGCGAGTTTAGAAAAATCGATTTCGCTCATAGCCATATTATAACTTGGTTAGGAACTCAGAGCCGCAATTCGCATGAATTATGAAGCTCATTTTTACTACTTTTTTGTCGGCACAAAAAAGCTACCCAGATCGTGGCTTTTTTAACAGCTGAATTTTGATTGTTAATCAAGCCCTATTAGGTTTCTTCTGCTAGCCATTCATTAAGATCTAATACATCCTGAGGGGTCAGGATTCCCGAAACCTGTTTCAGTACCAAACTATCAATTACATAATCAAAACGCGCATCAGCATAAAGACGCAGTGCACGGTACAAATTTTCTCGTGCTAATAAAACTTCAACGATATTACGAGTTCCAACTTCAGCGCCTAGCTCAGTGGCATCTAGCGCGCTCTGCGCAGAAGTAATAGATTGCTGACGTTGGGCAATAACGAGTACATCTGTATTGACCCGACGATAGGCATTGCGAATATTTTGTGTCAATTGTCGTTTGGTAAATTCTAATGACTCTTGAGCAGCAATAACTTGATACTCTGCTGCTCGACGACGAGATCTGGTTGCGCCACCCGAGTAGATTGGAATTGATAAGTTCAAGGCTAACTGTGAACGATCACTAGCACCTCCACCGATTTCAATACCTTGGTTGACAATAGGAGCGGTGACAACGTGTCCGTAAAAGGCGGAAATATCTAGAGTTGGAAGATGTTCTGATTTTCGCGCGCTCAAATTTTTGCGCGAAGCAGTTAGATTAAATTCTGCAGCAGCAACAGCTAAACTATTATCGTCGGACTGGTTTTCCCATTCGAGTAAGTTGCCTTCGACTTCGACAATTGGGAAATCTTCTCTGAGCTCATCTACGTTGGGGTGAGCTTGGCCAGTCAATGCTTCCAATGCTTCAAAACGGGCCTGCAAGAAATCTCTTTGTAGGATTGTGGTATTGCGAGCTAAATCAAACGCAGCTTGCGCATCATAGACATCTGTAATTGCTACCAAACCAACAGCCTCGCGTTGTTGGGTTTGCTGTAAGGAAGTTTGTGCAGCTTCTTCTTCTTGCAGATTGGTTTCGAGTAATTCCTGTGCACGGAGCACGTCAAAGTAAGCCATAGCAACACGCATTATCAAATCTTGTTCTTGTGCAGCAAGATTTACAGCAGCAGCACGATCGCTTGCTTGGGAGCTTTGGAAATTATACCAGTTAGAAAGATTCAGAACGCTTTGATTCAGTCCAATTCCCCAGTTGTGGTTATTAATTCCCGGACGGAAACTGTGATCGTCAATGATTCTGGTACTAACAAGATTCCCTGAGATTGGATCTGGAATATTGAGATAGCGAGAATCAGTAGGCCCTGAAGTTAAGCGCGTTGTAGCAGCTTGAAGCCCAAATGATGGCAGCAGAGTAGATCTGCTTTGCACCATAGTTTCTCGATTAGCCCGATAGTTAGCTTTGGCTTGTCTTAACGTAGGATCGTTTTCCAGCGCTAAATTCAGAATAGTGACTAAGTCGTCTCCATAACTGGCAGTAGAGCTGATAATGCTGACTAATAAAACTCCGATAAACTTCGCTATACGTCCCATAGTGCGTACCTAAGTGCTAAAAATAGTGTATTGATTATTCTGTAAAATATGATGACTTAAATAAGGTTTAAGCTGGCGGTTTTCAAGCAAGACGGCATTCTACACAGCGTAACGAAAAGTGACAATTTAATCAGACTGTTTGCGACAGTTAGCATTCCTATACCTACTAGATGTCATAAATCCCCTATCCGCTAAACGGGTATTTCTGTCAAAGAAAGTGTCCGATAAACTCTTCCATTACTTTTAAGCAAGAATGACCCAGTCGTTTGCAACGCAAAGTTGACCAGCCATATTTCTCATCTGGTGTTGCGGTAGTGTCTTTGAATGGCATTTCTAAAGTCATTGCCAAGCAGTCATGTAGATCTGCAATTTGTGCAGTACTCATAGTCATGTTTGCTTGTCCAGCAGCTTTGGATGGATAACCTTTTATGGTTTGAAAATCTGTATTAACTTCGGCGAGACGGTTCTTATAAAAATCCAGTTGTGCTTGTCGACTTTTACTCCAGCCCATTAAGCCTTCTGTGCCAGCAATAAAACAATAAGGAAGTGCTTCGTCTCCGTGCACATCCAACAGAAAATCTACGCCAGTCACTGACATTTTTTCTTTCACAAAAAACACTTCCGGACTTCCTTCAAGTGATGGGCTTTGCCATTCACGATTCAGATTATTGCCAGCAGCATTTGTTCGTAGATGCCCTCGTCGACTGCCGTCAGGATTCATATTGGGAATTAGAAATACATTACACTTATCAAGAACACGTTGAGTTTGTGAATCTGTGGTATCGAGAAGCTGTTCGATACAACCTTCCATCCACCATTCCGACATGGTTTCACCCGGATGTTGTCGGGCAATAAGCCAGCAGTTTTTCTTGCGGTTAGTATCCGCTGTTGAAAAGCAGAGCAGGTCCATATCCTGCCCATCAAGCGTTTTTCCTATCGTCTCATGAGAGCAATGTTCATGGCTTAAGGCATTCGAAATAAGATCGTGGTGGCGTTCCATGGAGTAGGGAATGAAATAG
>TARA_B110000438_G_scaffold30388_2_pt1 | contig 20971 bp, 17 predicted proteins | sample TARA_B110000438 | Tara Oceans TARA_B110000438 (sample SAMEA4398413) | marine metagenome | biome: Polar Biome; feature: [MES] marine water layer (ENVO:01000295) within the mesopelagic zone...; material: water (ENVO:00002006), including particulate matter (ENVO:01000060) such as...... | reverse complement strand
ACAGCAACTAATATCCTTGCTTCGGCGCTGATTGCCCTGATATGCACTAGTAATGCAGTTCTTGCACAATCTTCAAATAATTACGAACCAGAACGATCCTGGGATGGGAACCCTGATCTCAATGGAATTTGGCAGGCGATTGGCACCGCTCACTGGGACCTTCAGGACCATGAGGCTAGCGCAGGATTGCCTGAGATGGGCGCAATTGGGGCTATACCACCAGGACAAGGTGTTGTAGTTGGAGGGGAGATCCCTTACCAAGAATGGGCGCTAGAACAAAAACAGGAAAACTGGGCGAATCGGCCCGGCGCAGACCCGGAAACCAAGTGTTATTTGCCTGGAGTGCCTAGGGCCACTTATCTACCGTATCCTTTTCAGATACTTCAAGGCACCGGCAAGATCATGATCGTATACGGGTACGCTGAAGCGAATCGTACTATTCACATGGATAAAGAAACTCCGGAAGCGGCACCGCTGGATACGTGGATGGGTCGCTCTCATGGTCGTTGGGAAGGTAATACTCTGGTGGTCGATGCGCAGGACTTTAATGGCGAAGCCTGGTTTGATCGCGCAGGAAATTTTGCCAGCAGTTCTTTAAAAGTAACAGAGCGTTATACCCCAATTAGTCCCGATGCAATGATGTATGAAGCCACGATTGAAGACCCGGCTGTCTTTACCCGTTCCTGGCAAATTAGCATGCCGCTTTATCGGCGCCTAGAAACTAACGCTAGAGTTGTTGAATATAAATGTGTCGAATTTTCTGAAGAAATTCTTTACGGCCATCTAATGAAAAAAGCGGAAGAATAAAAAAGCTTATCAGCACACCATAACATTAATAGTGAAGTCCTTTTTCACAGACTGAATCAATCACCTATTGGAGCTTAGCACCATGAAGTGTCGCAACGTAAAAACTGAAACTCTAGGCAAGCTAGGTATTGCCTCACGTAATTTCCTCGCCCTTGTTGCTTTTTTTTCGCTACCCTTAGCTGCAGTTGCAGCAACGCCTAACCATATTACTATTGCCTTATCCAATACTAGCGAAGCAGTCAATTGGTATGAAGAACATATGGACTGCCAACCTATCGCTGGTCGTGATAACGCAGTTAGTTGTGGCACTACAGAGATTGAATTTCTTCTGGGGGCAACCGTAGGTGGAAGTCAGGGCACAGGCGTTGACCACATCGGTTTTTCTGTCACTGATTTAGACGCAAAAATGAATGAGCTTGAAAACGTCGGGGTAAGGGGCTCGGGAGTCAGGCTGCTTCGATTTGACGATGGGTCTTTGGTGCGAGATATTCCTGGCCTTTTTAAAATTGCTTTTATCTTCGACCCTTGGGGTACAAAAATTGAGCTGGTACAAGATGCTGACTTGCTTGGGTTTCATCACATCCATTTAAACTCTGTTGATCCTGTTGCTTCTTTGGATTGGTACAGCCAGGTATTCGGTGGCGAAGCTGGCAGCCTGAAAAATATGCTTGATGGAGTTCAATTTGGTGATATTTGGCTATTAGCAACTGAGTACACTGACGGTCGCCCTGGTATCACTCAGGGTCGAGCGATTGATCACATAGGATTTGAAGTTGCTGACCTGGATGAGGCGGCTGTTCAAATGAATAGGCTAGCTGTTGAATTTCAACAGGAACCAATTGTACCCGACAATGCACGTTCTACTGCGAAGCAAGCTTTCATAAGGGGGCCAGATGGTGTCTTGATCGCAATTGTGGAGCCTGGCTGGGCGGGAGTAGAAGAGGAAGTATTTATTGCAGATGCCTCCGAATCGACCGAATTGTATGTTCCTCCGCAAACGCCTTGGGGTGAGCCTGATTTACAAGGAATTTGGACAGCCGATGCCGCCCATGGTATTCCGCTGCAACGGGGTATTGATGTAGCTGGAACTGATGAATTAACGCCAGAAGAAGCCGCAGCCCGTCGGGAGCGGGGCACTTTAAATAGCATATGGGGATACGACCGCGAATGGCGTGATACCACCCTTGGCTATGTTAAGTCGGCGCCATCTACCCAGGTGGCAATGGTCATTGATCCACCCAATGGTCAACTCCCTGAGACTACGGCAGCCTACAAAGAAGTGGTTGCGAACCGAGCACCGCGGATTCCACCGCAAAGGGCCAGAACCCCGGTAGATTTAGGGACCTACGTGCGCTGCATAACGCGAGGTCCAGTCGGGATGATGATGCCTAGTATTTATAACAATGGACTACAGATTATTCAGAGTCCGGGTAATGTGGCGATCCAGAAAGAAATGATTCACGAAACAAGAATCATCTCTACTGAGCCGCGTGAAGGATTCGGCGAGGAGTTAAAAACCTGGTTAGGAGATTCTCATGGCCGCTGGGAAGGCAACACCTTAGTTGTTGAAGTGCGAAATTTAAATGGTCGCACTTCATACCTGGGTTCCAGCGAAGAGATGAAACTCACTCAACGCTTCACTCGTACCGGACCTAACACAATGGAATATCAATTCATCGTAGACGATCCTGCTGTGTGGACTGAGCCTTGGACTGGCATGTTTACTTTTGTCAAAGACGACAGTCAGTATGAATTGGTTGAGTACGCTTGCCACGAGGGCAACTATGGCATGACTAACACATTAAGTGCTGCTCGAGCTATTGATGCTAGAGAAGCAGAAGCCGCCGCAAACGATTGAGTTGTTAGTTAGACAATCATAAAAATACGACCAAAGGCTTGATGAGGTAAAACCAATGCGTAAAAGTTTAATACTAAGTTTTCTCGGTGCCCTGAGCTTGTTGTTGCTCACTGTTGGAACGATCCAAGCACATCATGCCTTTTCGGGTGAGTTTGATTCTACCCAGCCCATCAATCTTCGTGGGACAGTTGTCAGAATGGAGTGGATTAACCCCCATGCTTGGCTGCATCTTTCGGTCACTGATGAGAATGGTGATTCGGTCACCTGGATGATCGAAGCAGGACCGCCAGGTGCCTTAGTTCGCAGGGGGTGGAGAAAAGATTCGGTGATTCCTGGGATCGAGCTGGTGGTCCAGGGTTATCGCGCCATCGATGGAACCAATAAGGCCAACGGTCGAGATGTAACATTTCCTGATGGTCGGCGGCTGTTCGCTGGCTCTTCTGGTACTGGTGCGCCAATCGATGGGTCAGACCCTACTGAGGCAAACTAAAGAAGACAAGTTTCTCTACTAACAAATAAAAACTGAGAAATAAAAGTGTCCAGCAAAGCTGCTTTTGAAGAGTGATCGAATAAGTGCAGTGCTATTTTTTTATCGTTGGCGCTTTTATTTCTAGTTATTCTAATATTTATTTGTAAGCTTCTCCCTCTTCACTTGCATTCCCTTGAAGTCCGGTCTTATATTCTTTGCGGGTCACCACGCGGAACAGCTCTTCATCCATTCCCTCAAACCAACCAATGTATCGATCATGCACGCGGTAACCGATAAGCCTTTGTAACTCTGGCGATAAGGTTTTTGCTTGCTCCAGAGGCACTGCTAAATATTGGTTCTCTTCTTGTCTCAGCCATCCAAGGGTATAGGCTAAGCCCACTCCTATGCGATAAGCATCATCCGTTTGATTAGCGCCACCGCCATGATATGCGGATCCCATAAACACTATTACCGAGCCTTTGGTCATTTCAGCGTAAGCATATACGTCACTTTCCATTGGTGTTCTATTATCAGGCCAAAGGTGGCTTCCCAAATAAATTCTCGTCGCACCATTTTCTTTTGTGAAATCACTTTGTGCCCAAATAGTATTAACAAAGCACTCAGGGCCAGGACGTTTGAAGGGGTACATGTAGGTATCTCGATGGGGCAGTTGTGCTACCTCTCCGGGGCCAATTTTAATAGCCTGAGTCCAGGACAATTGGTAATCGGCACACTGTGGACCTAGGATTCCATCCATTAATTTAGCCACGGTTGGATCAAGAGCTAATTTGCCGCAAGCTTGTGACTTACCAATCAATCCACTTGTTCTAAGAGTTTGAAATCCCCGAAACTTATCGTTGTTCATCGGGCTTTGATCAACCGATTTTCCTAACCATGGATGTAATTCAGAAGCTATCTGGTCCATGTTTTCTGGCGACGTCAGGTTGTCAATGATGACGGCTCCTTCGGCATTCAAAGTTGCCAATACAATTTTGAGGTCAGAGTTTTTTGTAAAATGTTTTAGAGTCATTGATTACTCTTAAATAATTTGTAAGTGAATTTTGAAAACCAGAGTACAACAAATCCTGGGGCAAACGAAATTCTGCAATGACGAACTCTGATTTTGCGAGATTAGGCTAGCATAGTGCTCAAAATTTCAGAGTAAAGTATTAGATGAGCATATGATTCTTTTGCGAAATTACTCGGCTAATATCGGCAGGAACGATTGATCAATCGTTAAATTAAAAAAAGATGGAGGGGAACTAGCATGTCTGTTCCTTTACCATTTTTACCAAGTGAATTATACATGACATTACCAGTTACTTGACTGCTTCAGAAGCGCGGGCTGTTTCGAGTGGAATCATAAAAATAATCCGTATCAGTAGAAAATTTTTCAGGGTTAGAACGCATTGATTCTGTTATGGTGAGATCTTAAGCCCTGAAGATATTATGGATGTTTAGATTGAGTTCGTAATGTCGACTCGTTTTTGCTGGAGTTTCCAATGGTTTTGCATTTCAGGTTATGCGCAATAGTCGTGTTTTCATCATTAGGCATTTTCTTTTCAATGATGTCTCAAGCACAAGATACTGCTTCTACGATAGTGTATATCGCGCGTGAAGTAGTTACTCTTAACCCAGATCAACCCCTCGTCCAGGCCGTTGCAGTGCGAGAGGACAGTATAGTTGCGACAGGGTCATTGGAAGAAATTCAACAGACTTTATCCGGTGAAACCTACTCAATAGATTCCCGCTTCAATGATTTCGTGCTAATTCCAGGGCTCATCAACCAGCACGAGCATGCATGGCTCGCCAGTCTTTTGTTCATAACCGAGATACTATCAATCGAGGACTGGGTTCTACCTGACCGAACCATAGAGCGCGCCAAAGATGCAACAGATTATCGGGAGCGTTTGACTAAAATAGTTGCTGAACATACTGATCCATCAGAAGTGATATACACATGGGGATTTCATCAGCTATTTCATGGAGAATTAACGCGCTCAGACCTTGACGAGATCAGCGACACAATTCCTATTGTGGTACTGCAACGCTCAATCCACGAACAAATTCATAACACCCGTGCTCTGGAATATTTTGGCATAGATCAAACCCTAATCGATAATGCGCCAGCATCAGTTCGCGCACAGACAAATCTCGAGGAAGGACATTTCTGGGAGCAGGGGCAGAGTCTAATAGTACCAGCAGTCTTCGCGGATCTTTTCCATCCGAGTCGTTACATCCCAGCTCTGGAGCAGGTAGAGGCCTATTGGCATTCTGCAGGGAGTACTTTGGTAGCTGAACCTGGAGGAAGCGCTTCTGCAGCTTTTATCGAAATGCAAAATCAGGTACTCAGCGATTCGGATACACCGTTTCGGATGCATTACATTGTAGACGGAAGATCCTTTGCAGCAAATTTACCTGAAGCTGAGGTAATCACTGAGGTAGAAAAGCTTTTCATAACTGCCCAGGGCATGACAGAGTTTATTCCAAAACAAGTTAAACTTTTTGCTGATGGCGCAATGTTTAGTCAGTTAATGCAAATGAGTGAGGGCTACCTTGATGGCCATCATGGTGAATGGTTAATGGATCCAGAGGATTTTGCTAACGCTTTTCGGATATATTGGGAAGCGGGTTACCAAATTCATGTTCACCAGAATGGTGACGCTGGACTAGATCTCGTTCTTGACATTCTTCAAGCTAATATGGCCCGTAATCCTCGAGCAGACCACCGCACAGTTATCGTTCATTTTGGATTTTCACGGCCGGACCAAGTTGACACACTGGCAAATCTTGGAGCGATCGTGAGTGCGAATCCCTTTTACCCAATAATCCTCGCTGACAAGTACAGTAACGTGGGAATTGGACCTGAGCGTGCACAAGAAATGGTAAGGCTAGGTGATTTGGTACGAGCTGACATATCCTTCTCTTTGCACTCTGATACACCGATGGCCTCCGGTCAGCCCTTAAGACTTATGTCCAATGCGGTAAATCGAATAACGGTTAACGGAAATCTAGTGGGCCCAACACAGCGCATTAGCGCAGAACGTGCCTTGCGCTCAGTAACTATCGATGCTGCTTATTCTTTAAGGAAAGAGGATGAAGTGGGCTCTATTGTCCCTGGCAAGCTAGCTAACTTCACGGTTTTGACTGAAAACCCGTTAACGGTCTCTCCGCAATCTATTGAAAGTATAGAGATCTGGGGTACTGTTCATGAGGGCAGGGTATTACCAATTCCTTAATTAGAATTTGCATAATTTGATTGTGATTTTAATAAAGAGGTTTCAGCACAAAAGTAGCGTCCTGAATATTCTTGCAGGCCTAATTGTTCTGACTCTAATAATTCAAGCTTGAAAGCAATGTTTTCATGCTCAGTCGCGCTCAATGACATCGCTATACTTGTCGCTTTTTTTCGATATATTCTAAAGAAGATTGATTCTCTGCCTTAGGACCGAGTAGGGTTGTTAAGCCATCTCTTGTAGCGTGCTTACTGATAGTTCAGCAATATTTATAATCTGTTTTCTGCTGGCACCTGCTTTGACTTGGTTTTTTAGTCCGCTAACTACAGTTACTATGTAATCCGCAAGAATATCAGCCCTTGTGTTCGAGCTGATGTCACCATCGGCTTGAGCAGCGTTGACAGCCTGCAGAAAAATATCTCTCGTTGCTTGAATGCCGGCTTCTACGCAACGGGCTATACTTGAGTCACGCTGTGAAAATTCTGAAGCTGTGTTCATTATTAAGCAACCACGTCGCCCTAAGGGGTCATTTGTATCATTTGCAATATCAACTAAAGCATGTCTTATGAACGCCATTGAGGTGGGCGCATTTGCCAAGCCTTTGCTCATGGTGCTGACTATAATGTCTCGATATTGATTGAGGCATTGTTCAAATAATGTGTGCTTAGATTCGAAAGTTTGATAGAAACTACTCTTTGATATACCCATAGCTGCGAGGAGGTTGCTGAGCGAAGTCGCTTCATAACCTTTTGCCCAAAATAGCTGCATCGCAACCTCGCGGGCACCGTTTTCATCAAATTCTCGGGGTCTACCTAGCATAGAAAGAAACGCTCAATTTTTCGGCTATAACTATTGTACCGCAGCAGATAATGGAGTGCTTGTAAATTGGACTAATTGGTCCTATATTACGCTGCTTGGGAAAATAACTAAAACTCAATAAAAGTTTAGAATTCAATTAGTTGGGGCTTTTCATGCTTAGAAAGAGCAGGAAATTACTCCTTCATTTTTACTATTACACTAGGATTGGTCATGTTTACATCTATGCTTAACTATCGGTTATTGATTACGACGCTTACTGTTTTTTTGTGCGCTTCAAATGTGCTGGCCGCTCAAGAATCACGGGTTAACACTGATCCTAATTACAATCCTGATGCGACATTGTTTAAGGGTGCCGCCAATAATATTTGGATCGAAGTTTTGTTTAAGGCGACTCCTGCGCCAGGCTCCGATAGTGTTCCAACAGATAATCTTAGAGTAGATCTCAGGCCGGACCGCGAGATGACCTTAAACGTTGAGATCTATAATCCAAACGGATCTATTCCCTTGATTGTAACTCCAGGAGGGATGGGTGATATCGAAGGTTTTGGAGCGTTCGCTAAAAACCTCGCTGCTGCATCCAGTGATCTAAAGGTCATTATTATGGACCGTCGTAACTTAGGGAGATCAGAAGTTTCTTTTGCTAATACCGAACCAATGTCGGCTGAGGAAGCAGAGGATCTGCATGTGCTGCTGCAACGATTAGATATAGATTCCGCAATATTTTATGGGATGTCCTCTGGCTCGCGTTCGAATATGATTTTAGCGGAACGATATCCGGAACAAGTAGATGCGCTTATCATTGCACCGCTCACTGGAGGGCCGATAGCAGCACAGCGCCTCGCAGATGAATATTTTCTGAGTTATTTGAGAGATGATAGTTTGACCTCGATGGAGGCAGTTGCCCAGACGCCATTGTGGAAGGGGTACATGGAGCGGAATAGCCCAGAGCTGCAAAAGATTTTTATGGAACAAGACATAGACGACTTCTTGGGGACAATGAAGATGACTGGAGAGTACCTGGCTTCTTTTCATGCAAAAACAACGCTTGGAATGACAGATGAACAGCTAATGTCGCTTGAGGTGCCTGCCACGCTTATTCTTCACCATGGGCAAGAGATCGACTTTTTGCACCCTAAGGTAAATTCTAGAGCTGCGACTACTTTGATTCAAAACTCAACGTTTAAGATAGCCCCAAGCCTTCAAGCGATCGTGGATGAAATATTACCTTTCGTCAGAGAATACACGGCTGAGTTGTAAGAGTACTAATAAGCAAAATTAATTAGTTGGATCCCTAATCGTGGAATATGCATTGCATCCTTGCAGCAGCATAGGAGCAAGAGGATGGTCTGGCTTATTGTGAGATTTATGCAGAACAAGCCAATATAATTACAGACTATAACTTGAGCAGGTCTGCATAAATGCACGTAACACCAATCGAAGCTCCATGCGGGGCCAGAGTCACAGATCTTGATTTGCGCCACGAACTTGCTGCGGGGCTCATTGCCGATATCCGCCAGGCTTGGCTTCAGTACCATGTGCTTGTTTTTCCTGACCAAGATCTCGATGTTGATGACCTCGCTCGATTCACGCTCTACCTTGGGAACTTTGGCGAAGATCCCTTTTTTAACCCCATAAAAGAACATAACAACATTGCTGCCATAAGGCGCGATGCAGACGAAAAAACGTCAATGTTTGCAGAGAACTGGCATACAGATTGGAGCTTTCAACCCAAGCCGCCAATTGGTACTTGCCTTTACGGCATCAAAATTCCACCTAAAGGCGGAGATACCTTGTTTGCCAATCAACACAAAGCTTATGATGAATTGCCAGCGGGGCTTAAGCATCGGATTGAGAATTTGACGGCAATTCATTCGGCAGCTTCAGGTTACTCTTCCACTGGCTTGTATAGCGAGCGAAAGAAACAAAATGTTGGCCGTAGTATGGATATCGTCACTTCAGATGAAGCAAGACGCACCCATAATCATCCATTGATTCGGCCTCATACCGAAACGGGTAGAGCGGCGATTTATTCCACAGCAGGTTATATCGAAGGTTTCGAAGAACTTGAAAAGCAAGAGAGTGAAGAACTCTTGAGAAAACTATATAGCTATCAAGGATCTCCACAGTTTGTTTACCGCCATGTTTGGGAGCCAAACATGTTAGTAGTTTGGGATAATCGCAGCGTGCTTCACAAAGCAACAGGCGGGTATGAAGGTTATGATCGACTGCTTTATCGAACGACGATTTCTGAATTCGATTGATTCGGCATAGAAAATTATACTTACCTTCATGCATTCAATGTTCGATTGAGCCCTAATCGAATCTAAGAGTTAAAATAAAAAATCAAGCTTATTGAAGAGTAATCTAGAATGTACCTATAATTTAATAGATAAAAATATTTCATTAAAAGTATACAGTCAGTTATAGGTGTTCGCTTCGTCCAAGTGTCACTTTATTTAAATCTTAGTAAGTGTTTGCACAAGTAGTTGTAAGGCGGCAACAGTGAATAGTTCCATATTTTTTTCGCGATCATTCAATTCCGTTTTAATTGTCACTGAGGCATCGATTGGACCTGATAGAGCAATCACGCTAATACCAGTAGTGTCAATATAGGGTGTGCTACCTGGCCCCGCTACTCCCAACTCGGCAATTCCCCATGTGGTATTTAGTTTAGAGCGAGCAGCTTTTGCGAACTCAAAAGCCATTTCCTCAGTTAGGGGTTTGAGCTTTTTTACACGATTTATATCTAAGTCGAGGAATGCTCGACGTGAACTGGCGGTATAAATTATTATGCCGCCTATAAAATAACGCGAAGCGCCAGGTACTGACAGCAAGCTTGCTGCAATCAAGCCGCCAGTAGAAGATTCTGCAACTGAAATGGAGTGATTGTGCTTTGTCAGGAGATTGGCAGCACTGCTAGAATGTTCAGAGAATCGAGACATAGTAACTAACCTGTAATTAAAAGTGCTTTTAGTATAAGCGATGCTTGGCACCAGACAATGCTATGGTGCACCATTAAGTTTTGAAATACTCTTTAAGCTAAATACATTGGAGCTTTTATGGATTACTCAACAATCCTGTACGACCTTGAAGATAACGTTCTCACAATAACGTTAAATCGACCTGAAATACTCAATGCTTTTAATCGTGAGATGTTGGCCGAAATCATTGATGCTTTAGACAAAGCCGATGCCGACGATAATGTGCGTGCGATTATCGTCACAGGTACTGGTCGAGGTTTTTGTGCTGGTGCTGATTTGTCAGTCGGTGGTGATACCTTTAACGCTGACGCGCGTGATGATCGAGAGGGCGGTTTGCAACGTGATGGTGGTGGTCGTCTTACACTGCGTATTTTCGAATGCAAAAAACCGATTATTGCCGCTATCAATGGAGCAGCTGTTGGTATTGGCGCCACTATGCTATTGCCTATGGACATCAGGCTTTGCTCTACTCAGGCCAAGATTGGTTTTGTGTTTTCCCGTCGTGGCATAGTGCCAGAAGCCTGCTCCAGTTATTTTTTACCACGAGTCGTTGGCATCAGCCAGGCATTGGAATGGTGCTATAGCGGTCGAGTATTTCCTGCTGATGAAGCCCTGGCAGGCGGATTGGTGCGAAGTGTTCATGAGCCAGACGATTTGCTGGCAGCAGCACAAGTCATAGCCCGAGAAATAGCCGATAATACATCTGCAGTGTCAGTGACCTTGATTCGTCAAATGATGTGGAAAATGTTGGGATCGGACCATCCTATGGAAGCACACAAAGTTGACTCCCGCGGGATTTATTATTGCGGCAAATCAGCTGACGTAAAAGAGGGCGTTGAGTCTTTCCTCGAAAAACGACCAGCCAAATTCCCGCTTAAAGTAAGCGAGGATATGCCGGAGTTTTTTCCTTGGTGGGAAGAGCGCGAATTTTCGTAAACCTACATTTTTTTAGCTGACTTCGAGTCGAAATTGATATGGTAGATTTTGCAACAACTACAATGCCGACAAACGACGGTAGTGATGTTTTTTCCACAGTAGGGCGTCGAAAAGCGCGTAAGCTATTTGAAGCGATTGGATGGTTGTTCATTTTACTTCTAATTTTTGCGGGCCTGAGTTCTTTGTTTTCGCGTGTTGGTTTTATGGTTGATGCTTTTTCGCAAGAGATCACAAATCCTGAAGAAATCTTTAACGCTTTTGATATTAGGTATGTCCAACACTTTTTAGTGGTGTGGAGCCATCTTATATTGGGTTTTGTCATCCTTGTCTTTGGCCCATTTCAGTTTATTCCTTGGATTCGAAATCGTTGGATTAAGTTTCACCGCTGGAACGGAAGAGTATGGTTGCTTTGTGGTGCCGTCACAGCCTTTACTGGAGCGTTCATTGGAGTGGTTTGGCCATTCACCGGGCATCAAGGTTTTGGACTCCTTCAAGCTACGATCAATGCGATAATTGGGCCTTACACATTATTTTGTTTGTACAAGGCGTACAGTTGCATTCGAGCTCGAAACATTGGTGCCCATCGGGAATGGATGATTCGAAGCTTCGCACTAATGTTAGGTGTGGCTACCCAGAGAGTGCTGATGCTTGTTCTTATTCCTCTAACAGGATTAGGCGCGGAGGTCATGTTCGCCTCATGCATGGTGCTTGGCATGCTCATCAACATCAGTGTTGGAGAACTCTGGATTAAATTAACTCGAACGCCTGGTACTGGCAATCGCCATTGGAAAGAACTGGATAGAAAAATAGCGCTCTAAAAAAGCATTAGTAACACGGGAAAAACTATCTCCTAAAGCTCTTCATAACCCTCTGGTGGTCGACGATGCTTTGTGAATTGTTCGTAACTATAGGCTAGCTCGATAAGGGTTCCTTCGCTATAGGGCCGGCCGGCAAATTGTAACCCTACTGGTAAGTGGTCTTGCCAAAATCCCATTGGAATGGTTGCTGCAGGCAAGCCAGCATCCGGTACAAGTTGTTGATTATTATCTCCTCTGTAATCTTCTTCTCCGCGGCTTATAGAAGCAGGCGGATTAGACCAGGTTGGGTAAATAATCGCGTCTACATTCGCTGCATCCATCGAAGTTAAGGTATTTGCGAGTAGCTGGTTGCGTTTCGAATCATTTGGCCAGGTTGGGCAGGCTTCTTCCCATTCATCGGGTGCAACATCCAGCGGTGAACCGGTGTGAAATTCGAACGCCCCCCGAGTTTCATCGGCGATTTTATTTTGTTCAAGCGCTTCTCTTACATCGATGAATGGCGGATTGACCAAAGTCTCGAAATATTGTGCAATGTCATAGCGAAATCTAGGGCAGAACGGTATTGCCTGATTTAACTCCTCAAAGTCTTCAATAACGAAGGGATCAATGATTTCTGCGCCTGCTGCTTCTAGGTCTGACATAGCATTTTGAAATATGTCTAAGATTTCAGCATCGGCATCATCGTGATTAACCAAGGAGCGGAACACGCCCAATCGCTTTCCTTTCAAACCCTCCTCGTTTAAGAACTGAAGATAATCAGTTTCCCGCTTTCCAGGCACAGACAACGGATCTGCGGGGTCGTAGCCTGCTATAACATTGAAAAGTCGAGCGCCATCTTCAACATTACGCGTCATGGGGCCGGCTATATCTCGATCGAATACCAAGGGTATGACACCATCGCGACTAGTCAATCCCAGCGTGGAGCGAATCCCAAACAGAGCGAGGTGAGATGAAGGGCCGCGAATGGAATTCCCTGTATCGCTGCCCATCCCAGCTACACCAAAGCTTGCTGCGACTCCTGAAGCGGTTCCTCCAGATGAGCCCGCCGGCACGTAATTAACATCATAGGCATTTGTTGTTCGGCCATAAGAGGATGAGATTGATTGAGCGGGGCTGAAAGCCCATTCAGCCATATTAGTTTTTGCTAGCACTATTGCTCCGGCTTCACGTAGCTTGCGAACCATAAAGGCATCATCGGGTGGGATGCTGTCTTTAAGGGCGACAGATCCGCCGGTAGTGACCATATCCGCCGTGTCAAAGTTGTCCTTAATTAGCAAGGGAGCACAGAACAACTCAGGCATTGGTTCATTCGTAGCAAGTGCTTGGTCGATGGTGTCAGCCCTGACAAGCGCATTAGGGTTGATTTCGGTAATGGCATTTATGCCTCTGCTTTGATCATAGGCTTCAATTCGAGCTATGTAGCCTTCAACAATTTCCCGACAACTGACATCGCCATTTAGCAGGGCTAACTGAAGATCGTTAATGCTGGCTTCGACTAGTTGAATTGAGGAGTCATCTTCTGTCGCGCAGCCTAGAAGTAAAAATATGAGACTCATCTCAAGTATCAGCTTGGTGCTTAGCGAGATTTTTTTATGGAATAAACACATTGAAAGGTAGACCTGACGCTATTAGTTGATCATTAAAAGTTTGCGTACTGCTTTACTCTGCAATCTCTACAGCAAGTTGGTCCTCTTCCACCGCATCACCCTCAGAGAAATGAACTGCTAGCACTTCTCCGGAAATGGGGGCTTCGTAGGGCACTTCCATTTTCATTACTTCAAGTATGAATAATATCTCGCCGGCTTCTACTCGCTGACCAGGTTTTGTAAGCACCTTCCAAACTGATCCGCCGGTTTCCAATTCTATCTTTATCATGTCTCAGTATCCTTTCTTGTTGCTACGGCCGAATAGAAAACCGTGCCGGCCCAAGTAATGCCGGAAGAAGTGGCTGAATACGATCTACCCAACGGCAAAGCTCTGTTCTTGTCTCACGGGGATCAATTAAATCATGAACTCCAAGAGCCTCGGCTCGTGGAAAGGGCGACTGCCGTGCCGATAACTCTTCTTCCAATTCTCGGCGACGAGCTTCTGGGTCAGGTGCTGCTGCGATTTCTCTCTGGAACGCGACCGCAACTCCTCCTTCTACTGGCAATGGGCCGCTTTCCGCTGAAGGCCAGGCAAGTACGTATCCGTTTGGTCCATAATGTGCAGCTTGTGCAACACCAAAAGAGCGCCGGATCATTATTGAAGCCCAGGGCACAGTTGTCATCGCCGCGGTGAGAACCGCAGATGTCCCGTGTCGAATGGTCGCCTCACGTTCCGCCTGGCTGCCAATCATGAAGCCGGGCTCATCCACCAAACTGGCGATGGGTAGGCTGAAAGTTTCACAAAGTTCCATGAAGCGGCGCGCCTTATGCGCTCCGTCGGCGGTCATCGAGCCGGCCAGAAATTTACAATTGTTTGCCCAGACTCCCACCGGCTGCCCATTTAACCGAGCAAGCCCGGTAATTTGGGAGCGGCCATAACCAGCACCCATTTCAAAGAAGCTCTCTTGATCAAATACGGAACGAATAATGCGTCGCATATCAAAGGCCTGCCTTCGGTCGCGCGGGATAATGTCGAGCAATGCTTCGTCGGTGCGATCAACTGGGTCATCACAATCAATCACTGGTGCTAGTTGCTCGATATTGGGAGGCATAAAAGAAAGAAAGCGTTGGATTTGAGTTAAACACTCGGTTTCATCTGCCGCGCCATTGTCTACTGTGCCATTCTTGGTGTGCACCTTCCAGCCACCAAGTTCATCCTTGGTTTTCTGTTCCCCCATTGCACGTGCCACTACTGCGGGACCAGCAGTCAATATCTGTGCGGTCGCTTTTGACATAACAGAGAAATGTGAGGCAACAAGCCGGCCGGCCGGGAGGCCCGCCACTGCGCCGAGTGCAGCGGTTGCTACAGGGACTGTTGCCATGGCTTCGGCAACCGAGCGAAAGCGAGCAGGGGCATTCACTGGGCCCGGCAGACTCGCACCACCCTTACCGCTAGTTCCGCCTACACTTCCACCCGACCCTTCATGCAGGCGCACTAGTGGCAGCTTATATTGAACGGCTAACTCTTCGGCATAGATGCTTTTGCGCAGGCCCGCAGGCGAAGGTGAACCACCCCGCATGGTAAAGTCCTCACCTCCAACTATGATTCTTCGCCCTTCAACTTGACCGAAACCGAGAACAAAGTTGGCCGGATCAAAGCTATCAAGTTCTCCGTTCTCGTCATAATTCGCTGCACCCGCAGTTGGGCCTATCTCTTCAAAACTGCCAGAGTCCAACAGTTTATCGACCCGTTCCCGAATAGTTAGTTTTCCCTTGCCATGGTGCTTAGCAATAGCATCCGTTCCACCTTGCTCAAGTGCTAGCTGCCGACGTTGGGCAATTTCATCAGTTTCTGCTTTCCAGTTCATTTGGACATCATATTTGGGAAGGGAATCAGAGTAACAATACAGTAGTTCTAGGAGATGGAACAGAAGAGCTAAAAATACAGATGGACTTTGCGTCTAGGTTCTACTCAAATTAAAAACTAGTAGACGTTTACTCTTTTCTTTCTTCGCGTTTTAGAGTGAATCTAGCTCAGATAAATATTTTTCTGCTTGGTGGATAATTTGCTTTTGTAGTTCAGTGCCCATATTGTCCCAGGTAGTGTAGAGCATACGAAGACGATGATTAAATTCTAACTCTTTCCGATGCTTGTGCATAAAGTTCCAGTACAAACTATTCATAGGACAAGCGTTTGATCCTACCTTTTCTTTAACTTGATAGTGGCAATCGTTGCAGTAGTCACTCATTTTATTGATGTAATTCCCACCTGCTGCATAAGGTTTGGTGCCGACCAGCCCGCCATCTGCAAACAATGCCATTCCGCGTGTGTTTGGTATTTCAACCCATTGAATGGCATCCAAGTATATACCCAGATACCATTGGTCTACTTCGTCTGGATCAATCCCCGTGAGCAAACAAAAATTCCCAGTCACCATGAGTCGCTGGATGTGATGTGCGTATGAGTGCTGTAACGACTGATCAATCGCTTGCTGCAGGCAGCGCATCTGAGTTTTCCCATTCCAAAAATAGTCAGGTAATTTATTTTTGGCATGAAAATGATTCTTAGTAGCGTAATCAGGCATATTTGCCCAGTACATGCCACGAATGAACTCTCTCCAACCTAAAATCTGTCGGACGAAACCCTCTATTTGAGCTATGTTGATCTCATCATTTTCGCTAAAACTGCCTAGTGCTTGCTCCATAACCTCTAAAGGTCCAAGCAGCTTAGTATTTAACGCAAACGACAAGCGAGAATGGTATAGGCTCCACCCATATTGACTATGAGCGGTTAGCGCATCTTGAAAATGTCCAAATCGGGCCAGACAATGTCGGCAAAAATAGCGTAGCAGTTTTAGTGCATCTTCGCGGGTAACAGGCCACGGCAAGGTCTTTTCTACTGTTCCAATAAATTCAACTTTATGTCTTTCTAACCGCTGCAGAATATTTGTTACCGGTGTGTTGAAAAGTAATGGCTCAGGGATTGCGTTTAGGTCTGTTTGTTTCAGTTTATTACGGTTTTCTTTGTCAAAGTTCCACTGACCGCCCAAAGGTTTTTCTTCATCCATCAAGATTGAATAACGCCTGCGAAGCTTTCGGTAGAAAGTTTCCATGCGGACAGACTTATTTTTTGGAAAACTTATCGAGATTTCATCAAACGGAAGCAAAAAATGTTCGCTGTCAAATTCACTTATGCTGACTTTAGTGAGTTTGAGGTTTCTAAATTGAGTAAGAAGTCGGAATTCATCAGGTCGTTGATAGGAAAACTCCTGAATACAATACTGTTGTCGGAGAGCATCAATTAGCTCTTGAAGCGAAGCTTGGTTTGCCGTTGCATCAAGATCAAGGTGCAAAACATTGTGACCAAGGCCTCTTAAGCGTTTTGCAAATGCCTCCATACCAGCAAAAAACGCACACAACTTTTGCACGTGATGTCGGGTATAGCTTGTTTCTTGATGCAACTCGGCGATTACATAAAGGACATCGTCGTCAACTTGTCTAAACCAGCTATGCTTTTCATTTAGCTGATCTCCCAGTATCCAGCGAATGCACCTAAATTTACCCGTCATAAGCAATTAACTTTACCCATGATGGTTAGTACGTCGCTTTTTTAATTTTGGACTTAGAACTCTCTCCTCAATTAATGGATTCAGGGCTCGTAACTGTAGACTCTTAAACGGCCAGCCACATCTCCGCCCGAAATTGATACGGCAAGATACTGCACTCCGTTGATTGCGTAAGTCATTGGACTTCCAGTCTGCTGCGCCGGCATCGGTAAACTGCCCAGTTGTTCCCCGGTAAGCTTGTCGTAGGCGCGCAGCAGGGCTTCCTGCTCACCATCAGCGTTGGTATAACTGCCTCCGTCTCCGGCAATAACCATTGTTTTTGTAGCCAACAAACCCACGCGCCCGGCTTGCCCGGTGCGAGCGATGTCTATTCCTGCCAACGCAGGGTGATTGCGAATGTAATCCGGTGTCTCTCCGTGGACTGCATCCCAGAGTATTTCACCCTCATTCAAATCTAGCGCTACAATCTGGCCATAAGGAGGCTTGATTAAGGGCAAACCGTCCACGCGCAATGGCGGTGCATTTCGGGTTTGCAGATTTATATAATCCATGTCGGAACGATCCGGACGATTGCTCATGGACATGCGTCCCACATCAGATTTGCTAAAAATATACATGATGCCGGTTTCTGGGTCGGCTGCCCCTCCTGGCCAGTTGGCCCCGCCTGTTTGGGAAGGCATAAACAGTGTGCCAAAAGTGCCGTCGTCGGCTTCTGCTAGAGATGGAGGCAAATAGATATCGCCATAGCGGTATTGAGATAGTATCTCTTGCGCCTTGGCTTTCAGCTCAGGCGTGAAATCGATTAGCTCATCGTTGTTAAGCCCCTGGCGGGCGAAAGGTGGTGGCCTCACGGGAATCGGTTGGGTTGGTGACAGTCGTTCACCGGGTACATCGGATTCGGGTACTGGAACTTCTTCGATCTCGAATAAGGGCTCACCGGTTTCGCGGTCGAACACAAAGGTAAAACCTTGTTTAACCGCTTGCACTAAAGCAGCGCTGGTTTGTCCGTTGATGACTAGGTTAAGAAGTATTGGCGCAGAGGGAATATCCCAATCCCACACGTCATGATGAGTAGTCTGAAAATGCCATTGCCGCGCACCGGTTGTAAGATCAAGTGCCACCACGCTGTTAGTAAAGAGGTTATCTCCGTGCCGATGACCACCATAGGAATCTCCGGTGGCGGTTTCGGTAGGCAGATAGACCGTATTGAGTCTTGGATCGATTGTCATTTGCGCCCAGACACCGCCATAACCTGTGTAAGTCCAGGAATTATTCAGCCAGGTGTCATTGCCATATTCATTGCCTTGGGGGATGGTGTGGAATATCCAAAGCCGATTCCCAGTAAGGGCATCGTAGCCCCGAACATGGCCTTTTGGTTTCTCTCGGCTAGATGGCATTCTGCCTGCCCGAAATGCCGAACCGATAACGATGACTCCGTTAGCGACAATTGGAGCGGCATGGAGGCCTACTTCGCCCGTAATCAGGTCCAAGTCTTGGTCGAACTCTTGTTTCAAATCTACAATACCGTTAAACCCAAAATCGTCAATGCGTTCTCCATTGTTCGCATCTAGAGCAATCATTTGGTAGCCAGGTGTCACATATATGATTCGCCCTTTGTCGCTGCCATCATCCCACCATGCTAGTCCACGACCTGACAGTCGGCGAGGTGCATTTGAGGCACGCTCTCCTTCGTCAATGCGAGACACCCAGAGAATTTCTCCGGTCTGGGCGTCTAGCGCAACAACAGCGCGCCTGCTGCCGGCAGTGGTATAGATTGTTCGATTAACCATCAATGGTGTTGACTGAAAATTGAATTCTGGACTGACGCCGAAGTTACTTGTGTCAAATTCCCAGGCTAGCTCTAACTGGCTGAAGTTTTCACCATTGATTGCATCCAGCGGTGAATAACGAGTGCTGGCCAAGTCACCCCCATAGGTTTGCCATTCCTGGTCTTGGGCTAGCGAATGATCGACTACGGTGATTGAAAATAGGAAGGACGAGAACGCAATGAGAGGCGTGCTTAATTTTTTGTAGATACTGTGAGTACTAAGCATGAATTACTCTCTTTTAATTACTACATTATGACAAGAGAATTACTGCAAGATTGGTTTGTACGAACGATCATCTTCCCATAATATGTAGAAATTAATAATAATTTTCTCATAATTCATCTTTATTAATCCTCACTGAAACTAATCCTCACCGAAAGCTGTTTATAGAGAGCAGAAATTAAGAATATAAATCTTGCATAAATGTTCTACAAACTATAACAACCCTGGTTAACAATATAATAGAGGTGGGGCATGTTAAGAATCTTATTTATAATCTCAGCTTCGCTTATCTCTGCATCTACGTTGGCTATACCTGAAGTCTCAGGTATGTGGCTACTTAATGGGCCAGGAAGTGAAAGCGAACTCAAATTAACTGCACGGGGCCTTGAAATTCAAAGCGAATATGACCTATTGGTGGATGACCCAAGCCTATCGTGCACGCCTGCTAGCACTTCCCGCATATGGGCTAATCCAGGTGCTCGAATCTTTATCGAGCAAACGCAAGAAAACATCTTGATTAGCTATGAATTATTCGACTTACGACGGGAAATACCCATTGGAGATGACTCAGACTTTTTGGAATTGCCAAGCACAAGAAATACGCAAGGCATTTATTTTACAGAAATGGGATCTTCCGTCGCAAGATATGATAATGACACATTGATTATCCGGTCTAAGAATCATTCCTTTGGCTATATCAGAACTTCTCGGGGCATACCTCAATCAGAAAATACTGAGACGATCGAGGAATTGAAGATAGAAGAAAATATTTTGCGTATTACCCATACCTATATTGATGAGACGTTGTATGAAGAGCCTTTTGTTCTTAATTATTTTTATAGAAGAATAGAAGAAACTGAGATCGTACCTTATGAGTGTACAGAAGCTGACTATGATTGGTTTAATGAACTCAACGCAGCAAAATAGGAACCCCAAATGAGATCAAGTATTTTTTTGATATTTTGTTGTTGTATGGCAACTTCTACAACTGCTCATCATTCGACTAACGCAAATTTTACGCAAGAAATAATTTCGATAGTCGGCAGTATTGAGCGAGTTCGATTTCAGAATCCGCACGCATCCGTCTTAATAAAAAACATTGACAGCGCCGGCTCTGAAATATTTTGGTTAATTGAGTCTAGTTCTCGAACCTCATTACAAAGACAAGGGGTGTCCTTTGAGCGTCTAGAAGTTGGGGAAAGGGTCACTGCAACGGGCCGCAAGGGGCGTCGCGATTACACGATGTACTTACAATCTATTAGCTTTGAAGATGGGACTACTTTCACTCCAGAGCCAGATGCCTATTCAAACAGGTAAAAGAGCTAGCAGGCAAAAAACAGTTTTATTCGCTAAGCCCCACACTATTCTTGCTAGTGCTGTTACACAGGGATTGCAGTTCCTTATCTCACCTGAGAGTGCGCGGGCTAAACACTTGTCGTTATCTGATCGCAAGACCTACTCCCGTTTGTGACCATTGTCCCTTTTATCAGTGAGTTAGAGTAATAATAAATGACTCTTTTGTTCGTGAGCGTCCGAACATCAATGGGTAAACTGGCGTGGCCAGGGTCCTGTTGCCATACTTCTCGCTCCAGCCCTGGTAAATCCGGTTTACTGCCTCGTCAGGTGCTGCTTCTGTGGAAATGACTTCGATCCGGGAATATTCTATTTCTGTATTCTCCCGCGTAACTGAAATTTGTGGATCGCCTTGCAGGATGGCTGCATCTTCCGGTTCCGCATCATAAAAAATTACAGTGTCACCATCGAAATCCAGTACCCACACACGTATTGTGTTGACGCCCGTTGAAGTTTCCACATGCAGCTCGGCTATTTCTCCTGACTCCCAG
>TARA_B110000438_G_scaffold95958_2_pt1 | contig 20975 bp, 20 predicted proteins | sample TARA_B110000438 | Tara Oceans TARA_B110000438 (sample SAMEA4398413) | marine metagenome | biome: Polar Biome; feature: [MES] marine water layer (ENVO:01000295) within the mesopelagic zone...; material: water (ENVO:00002006), including particulate matter (ENVO:01000060) such as...... | reverse complement strand
ATTCTTAACCTTCAAAATAATGATAATATAGTACTTCCTCCAGGAGAAGAGACAACATTAAATAGAACTTATTGGATTGATGATTTATTTGGAGGAACTATTTCTATTTTCCAACTCTGGTCTCATGCGCACAAACATAATACTGAGTTTAAGGCTTTTCGTGTTAATCAAAGTAATTCAGAATATCGGGAGTTAGTATATATATCATTAGACTGGAATCATCCTCCCATTACAAGATATGATCCTCCAATGGTCTTTAACAGTGGTGATGGACTTGAACTTGAAGCCACCTACTATAATGATACTGAAGAAGAAATTTACTATGGGCTTTTAAGTACAGATGAAATGATGATTATGTTTGGACTATACTATGAAGGTGAAGATTTAGAGATTGACAAATTAATTGAAACAATTCCATCTGGGGTTAACATTGAATCTATTTTTCCAAATCCATTTAATCCTGTAACAACTATAAAATTTTCGTTAGATAGTAAATCAGATATTAGTCTCAAGATTTATGATATTAAGGGGCAGCTTATTGAGACATTAATTGAAAGGTCTATGGAATCTGGTTTGCAAAAGGTAAGGTGGAATGCTTCTAAATATTCTAGCGGTATTTATTTTTCTAAACTTATCCAGAGTGGGGAAATGGATGTGCAAAAAATGATTCTTCTTAAATGAATGTGCCAAGGTTTCATGTCGCGTTTCCAGTACATGACCTAGAAAAAGCTAGGGAGTTTTACACGATGACATTTGGATGCACCTTAGGAAGAGAATCAAAGAAATGGATTGACTTTAATTTATATGGTCATCAAATCGTCGCACATTTGTCGCCAGAAGATTGCACAGAAACAAAGACCAATTCAGTCGATAATGATGAGGTCCCCTCCAGACATTTTGGAGTTATTTTACCATGGTCTGAATGGGAAGAATTATGTAGGAAAATAAAGAATAGTGGCATCAAATTCTTAATAGAACCGAGAAAAAGATTTAAAAATAACTTGGGCGAGCAAGGGACATTCTTTATCAAGGACCCAAGCGGTAATGTTTTAGAGTTTAAATCTTTTGAAAATGAAAATGATATTTTTAAAAAGTAAATAAAAAATGGCAAAAATAAACTTTCTACCTGATAATAAAAGTTTTGAAATAAGTTCGGGTGAGACAATCCTTCAAACTGCTATTGATAACAATATTCCTCATGTTAGCGCATGTGGTGGAGAGGGAAAGTGCACAACTTGTAGATTGCTTATACTCGATGGGATAGATAATTGTTCGCCAGAGACAGATCAAGAGTTAGCCTTAAAAGAGAAAGCTCATACAACAGATGAATTTAGATTGGCATGTCAGACGACTACAACCGGTGATGTCGTTGTTAGGAGACTTGTCCTTAATAAAGAAGATATTGAGTCAGTATCTGAAAGAAGCGTTACCGGTAGACTTGGAGAGACAAAGAGGATTGCAATCTTATTTAGCGATATTCGAGGTTTTACGCCTTTCTCTGAAAAATTAACACCCTATGATGTTGTATTTATTTTAAATAGATATTTTAGAAGAATGGTAAGTGCAGTTGAAAATAACACAGGTACTGTTGATAATTATATCGGAGATGGGATGGTCGCTATTTTTGGTCTACATGATGAAAAAAATCCCGCGCAGCATGCTGTAAAGGCAGCACTTGATATGTGTATGGAGATGGATGATATGAAACCGTACCTGAAAACTATGTATGGGCAAGATTTTGATATTGGTGTAGGGGTTCATTGGGGTGATGCAGTCGTTGGAGATATCGGTGCAGGTAAATCAAAACGTCTCACAGCAATAGGTGATGCCATGAACTTTGCCAGCCGTGTTGAATCTGCAAATAAACAATTTCAATCACGTGTACTGATATCAGACGAAGTTTACTCTGAGATTAAGGATTCGTTAGTGATTAAGGATTTTATGAGAACCAATCTTCCAGGGATTGAGGGGAGAGTAACGCTGCATGAGGTAGAGGATATAAATATTGAGGATAATCAAAGAGCTGAAAGAGAACTTATTGAAGATAATATGATATGGAATAAATGTTCTGAAATAGCAACTTTTGTTGATAAGCCTCAGCAAGTATTTAAGATTAAGAGAGAAGATATTCTAGTAGCAAAAGTGGAAAAAACTTTTTTTGCTTTGAATGACAAATGCCCACACGCAATGCTTAGTCTACACGGTAGTGAGATTGATTTAAAAAATGAAACCATTGCATGCCGCTGGCACAAGAGTGCATTTTGCTATAAGACTGGAGAAGTTAGAGAGTGGCTAAAAATTAGTAACCTTCAAAAAGTACTTGGTAAATTTGGTCTCAGTGCGGAAGCAAAAGAGATAGCTGAGATGGAGCGTTTACCGGTTGATGTTTACCCAATAAAAGAACAGGATGGATTTGTTTGGGTTGGTATGAAAATAAACTAGAGATAAAGGAGTAATTATTTTGGAAAATAATAAAGATGATATTGAAGCTTCCGATAACAATATTTTGTGGACAAAGTTATCAGATTTAAAAAGCTTTGATGAAAATCCCCAACAATTAGTTAAGGTTAAAAGAGATCAGATACTTGTTGTAAAAGATAAAGATGAATTCTATGCAGTTAACAATCGATGCCCCCATATGGGATTGAGTCTTCATGCTGCAGGTTGCACAATCGAAGATAAAACAGTTCACTGTAAATTTCACTCAAGCACATTCTCATACGAATCTGGAGAAGTTAAAGAGTGGCTTAATGTTAAAGGATTTGAAAAATTCATGGTTTGGCTTTTCTCAAAATTTGATGATGATGCAAAAAAAATGATGTCAATGGAGCCTACACCAGTTGAGACCTTTCAAACAAAAGTAGAAGATGATGTTCTTTATGTCGGCATAGATATGGGTGGTTAGAGAAAATAAATATTATATTTGTTAAAAAATATCTAAGATAACATCGATAGCTTGAAGAAATATACGGTATATCTTATTTTTCTTTATTCTACTTTGTTTTCACAGGGGACATGGTATAACGGGAATCTAAAAAGTATTGAAGAGCTCACTATAGAGCTAAATGTTAAAGGTATTCAGGATGGTGCCTGGGAAGGTCGAGTTAAAAGCTTCATCGAACTTCGGTTTCTTGAACATGATATTAGAAAAGTAAAATCACAATTACCTAAGATGGTTGTGGATATTCATATTGTAGATTCGCGAGTAGAAAAAACCTCATCCTTCCTAGTCATTTTTAGTATTTATAATTATAGTGTATCTGAAGAAATGTATTATCGCTCAATGGCAGACACATTACTTACAAAAAAACTTATGACAAGTAAGGTCTTTTCTCAAGAAGTTATGGGTCAGACCTCATCAAAAAATTTATATCGAGATGTAGAGAAAGCAATTAATCAATTAATCTCAGTTTTTCTTGATCAATGGTATAAAGATAATCCAATGAGCCAGTTTTAGTCTTTATTGTTTTATAATGTCATCCTTTGACAATTTGCCTGACTGATGTAAGTTTTCGGGAAGGGCGGAAAACAAACCTTCACAAAAAATGATGTCCGTGATCCGAGGAATAATCATACTTTATTTTATGAGTTTCTGTTTTGCTTCAGAGACTACAAAATCCGTTTCCTTAAAAACAGGTAAAAATTTAGCTGTTCTTAGGTTCGAGGGGTGGGCTTTATCTGAACCTCTTACTGATTATTTAACAGAAGAATTTAGAAAAACAGTTCGGGAATTAAAGATCTTTCAAGTTCAAGATCGCGGTATTACTAATGAGGTCAATATATTTAAACCCAGGAAAAAAGATTATTGGTCCTGCTGGAGTGAAGAGTGTGCGATAGACCTTGGAAAAAGACTAGATGTGAACTACGTCATTGCTGGAAATATCCAGAAAAAAGGGGACAATGAATTTTTGATCAAGGGGCGTTTATTCTCAGTTGATATGGAGACGATGCTCAATGAGTTTGCTATGAATAGCAGTGGTATTACGGATAGTCTGCTTCTAGAAATGAAAAAAATGGCATATAATGTAAGTGGGCTACCGGTTCCAGATACTTTGTCGGTTGGGACTGATACGTCTCAGGTTGCAACAACTGGAAATATTAAACGAAAGAAATCCTGGGTCAGATTACCCCCAATACCTAGCAAGATCAAAGCTCTTATGATGTCAACCGCCATTCCCGGGAGTGGGCAAATATGGGCCCAAAAAAAATACCCTGGTTATGGGTTTATGGGTACTGAAGCAACTCTTGGTATGGCTGCATTAATAGCTTACTATCAATATAATAAGGCCTGGGGAAGCTTTGAAAAAAATTATGGCGCCTATCAGGATGGAACCGACCCTCATTTACTTATTGATCTTCGCCCAAAGATCGTTCAATATGCAGCAGATACGAAAAGGTATAACGCATTTATGAGTAATATTCGAGGTATCGGTTTATCTATATGGGTTGTCAACATGGTACATGCATATATTGTTGCGCCAAACGATGATTTTTTTGATGGAGAATATTTTTTTGATATAGAGTATAAACCAGATGTTAATCAGATTCAGCTTAGTTTCTCTTTTTTATAAGATCAGATTTCTTTTTCTGGTCTTCATCCTACCTTTTGCGTGCGAAGAGGCCAGTTATCAACTAGATAATCCCTTTGATCCAGCCAATATGGATCTGGAACCACCTGCATTATTTTTCCATCCTCCAGAAATAGTAGGTGAAGTTGGGCAATCCATTTCAGTAGAGCTTTATGGGCTTAAACTAGATCCAGCAGCTGCAGCTCATTTGGATATAAGATATGATTGGGGTAGTATTATCGTTGATTCGGTCATTCCAGGGCCATTTTTTACTGGAGAGAATCAACCTTTGGAGGTTATTGTTGATGAGCAGGGAATATTAGATGTCTTTATTTACTATTTGCCTGACACAGACGCAGATCAAAACGATGGTGGTACCTGGTCCTTGGCTACGGTCTATTTTTCAGCGATCTCTACAGGTGAGTCAGAATTATTATACGGGCCAAATACTAAACTTAGAGATGCAAATAATGATTCTGTGATTGTAAAGGATTATGGGTCTGGGTATATCAGTGTTGAATAGAATTACTTTTACACTTTTTTTTATTATCTCAGGTTTGTTAGCTCAAGAGAATAATAGTTTTAATTTTCAATCCAATGAAGGGGGTGAAGACTTTGTTCGTATTAGTACGGATCCTCAAAATCAGCCCACATCGGGAATGACGCTGGAGGCATGGGTAAAGCCAACTGAAAATCCTGAAGCTTATGAAATGAATGGTATTGTGTCTTATCTTACGCTCCAGAGTGAGACTATTGAGTCTGGATATGGCCTTCTTTATAATTCAGGAAAATGGCGATTTGTTGTTATAACTGCTAATGATCAGGATGTATATCCTCAAATTGCATCCTGGCCAGGGATCGAGATTCCATATGATGGAAACACTTGGACTCATATTGCTGGTACCTATGATGGTGCTGTAGCAAGAATATTTAAAAATGGTGTAGAGCAGGACAGTTACAACACACCAGGCGGAGCTATTGTTTGGGAAGATATAGATACAGATCTTTTTATAGGTAAATATATTGATGCTAGCACCGCTTTTAAAGGCTCTATAGATGAGGTCCGGATCTGGGAGATGGCGAATACGGAATCGGAGATACAATCTTCAATGAATACTGTTCTCGATACTGATCAATCTGGTTTGATCGGGTATTGGAACTTTAATGATAACCAAAATACGGAAATATTGAGTCATGTAAATGGTGGTACCCCTGGAATTCTAAATGATGAAGGCCTTGGTGATTGGGATACGGATGTTTTTGCTGGCGCGAGCGGAGGTTGCTTTGATACAGAAATAATTGATTCCGATTTCCCTTATAATCATTTAGCCGATCTTACGATTGAGGATAATGATTGGAATTTTAATACTTTCTATTACTCAGGTGGTGGAGGGCATGATAATTTTGCAGATGGTAATGATCATACGTATAAGCTAACCCTCACTGAGCCAGCAAATATTTATATTACAACTTGTGATTCAGAGACTAATGTAGATGTACAAATCGCTATTTATTCAGATTGTGATACAACCTCTTGGTTATTATTTCAGGATGATTCAAACACTCCAATATATTATCCTGACCAGACTGATGAGACATATGAATTTTCATGCATTTCAGGTTTTGAGAGTGCGCCAACATATGCAAATATGCTCCCACTTCTTGAGTGGGATGCGGGCACATATTATATTGTTGTAGACGACAGGAATGGTGGAAATGGAACGGTTCGAACATGGTTTGGTTATTCTCTAGTTGTAGACTCAACCACTACATCTGATGATTATTCAGAGATCAATTATCATTTTAGTGAGGGAGTTTATGGTGGTGAATATGCAGATGTATATAATGGAAATGGTATAGCACTTGAGGCTGGTGATTATAATTTAGAGATTAATCCAAATGGTGGTGACGCTGATGAAGCTTATATAATTTCACTGACAACCCTGGCAGGGGGAACACTTTCACCTGCGGCTGAAGATGTTAAAATCAATATTAACTATCCAGACACACCAAGTGGATCAGAAATAGTAACAATAGGACCGGAATCTGTTTCATCTATTTTTAATAGCGTGGGAATTCCTCTTTTAGATGTAGATGGTATAACAATTGAACTGGTTGATGCATTAGCACCCACTGTTGAATTCTCGAGCCCTGAGAATGATCAAGAAGATATTCCTACCACTGCAAATATCGAATTAACTTTTTCTGAACAGATACGGCACTCTGATAATTCTGATATTACCAATTCAAATTCTGATGATTGTTTTCTGTTGGAGAATGTTGGTACAGGTGAGTCTATTGATTTTACTATTACATCCTCAGATAATATCTCTTTTACCTTAAACCCTGATGGTGGATTACCGGAATATGAATATATTCGTTTAACTATGCAGACAGTCATAGAAGACCGAAATGATAATTCTTTTTCTCTTGAGACTCTTGTATTTCGAACAGCAGATGAAACTCCACCAACCATTCAATCAAGTTCAATTTCTTCTATAAATGATTATGTTATGATATCATTTAATGAAGGGATTTTTTCTACAAATAGTGGAGGAGGTGCTTTGACTTTGGAAGATATTACTTATAGTTTTAATTCAAATGGTGGTAATTGTGAAACATTGGTAGTGACGGGACTATCAGACCAGAATGGATCAAGTTTGGTGGGGGGAGAGACGGTTATCCGTGCCTTATTGCAACTTGGTGGATCACCTGGTGGTGTTGAGACAATTGTTTTAGGACCATCTAATGATGCATCCATTTTTGATTTGTATGGTAATCCAATGTCTTCTAGCGCTGAAACAGATCCAGTTACACTGCTTGCATCTGCTTATATTGAGTCCTATTCACTTGCAGATAGTAATGAGTTTATTGACCTTTCTTTTTCGGTGGGTGTTTATGGTAATTCAATACAAACTCAACCAGTCATTCTCTCCTCTTTTTCAGTAGCACTTAATTCTAATGGTGGTAATACTACTTCCGCTACACCAATCAACCTCACCAGTACTAATAATAGTGAATTATCGGGAGGAGAAAGTGTTCTAAGGCTATATTTGAGTTATAATGATCTACCTTCAGGTGAGGAGGAAATTGTTATATCTCCCACCCCGCTCTCTGCTACTAATTTTAGTATTTATAGTTTATCGGGAATTCCTGTCCCTGTGACAGAAGTCTCCGATTCAATCTTACTGAATGACCAAAACCCTCCTTCTGGAGATATTTCAATGGAGGATGGTGCTTCAGATATATATGAAGGAGATTCTCTAAGTCTAGATTTTTCTGAAAATATATATTTACCTGAGACAGGAGAAGAAGCAACGATTGCGGATCTGATCCCATTCATTACTTTAAAGATTGGTGATAGTACAGGTACCAATATTCCTTTCACTATAGAGATGGATGGAGATCCACCGACTATTACAATCGTACCTTTAGAACCATATCCCAGCGAGTCTGTGATATATTATTCTTTTGAAGCTATTTTACAGGATGAAAATGAAAATTATATAGTGATCAGTAACGAAGCAACATTTTCAATAAGAGACTATATTCCACCTTCAGTTAGCTCATCGGTATTGGCATTCAATAATTCTTATATTGATCTAATATTTGATGATGAACTTTATGGAAATAATGATGAGACTGGGATGATTCAATCTGATGATATTATTATAACTGTAATACCCAATGGTAGTAATGTGGATACATGTATAATAACTAGTATAACATTGACAGATAGTAATTTTTTGAATGGTGGAGAATCCAATATTCGGGTTAATCTAGAGTATAATAATACTCCAGACGGGAACGAGTTCCTTATTCTAGAGCCCAACGAAAATGCTACTCTTTATGATGAATCTGGAAATCAATTCATCTCGACTACATACATAGATACAATTCAATTTTCAGAAGGGCAGATTCCATTAAATGATATTTTACCTCCAAGTATTGATAATATTTCCATCCCAATAGATTCATTTATTGTGCTTATGGAAAGCACACCAATCACATTTTCATTTAATGAAAAAGTTGATTCATTGATTTTTAGTGTTACTGGAACGGTTGCTGATTCTGTAAACTTTGATTCAACACGTTTAGACTCATCTCTTGAAATTATCCTGCAACCACCCTTTACCAGCTTTGATTCAATAACCGTTAATTTTTCTTATCTTGAAGATGAATCAGGTTTAACTACTGTAGATATAGCTTATACTTATGTGACACCCATGCTTGGTGATTATGACCTGGATTCAGTGATCACTTATTATGACCTGTGGAATCTCGTAGAGAATTGGGAACTAAAAAATTATAATTATGAGTTAGGTCCTGTAACAGGAAGTGCACCTCATTTTGTCTCTTACCCTGATAGTAAATTTGATATTGAAGATGGAATGTCTTTTGTTAGAATGTGGTCATGGTATCAAAATACATTTGGAGAAATAAATCAAGACACTGTTCAAGCGGGACGACATTTGGAGATGATAAACGATCAAGGCCAATTATTAATTATTATTGGGGACTCAATTACTTCAGGACAAATAAGTTTTTCCTATGACCCTGGAATATCACCTGTCAAATTTTCAACTAGGCCATCAAAAAAGAACGAAATTTTCATTAATGAGAACTTCCCAGGCAAGGGTTTCTCCATCTTAGAATTTGCAAGGTCTGAGAACTTTAACACTGACACACTTAACGTCATAATAGATAAGACCTCGCAATTCACTTTATCCTATTCTCTTTCAAATAGTGAAAGGAGAATTGTACAAAAAGGATCTGTTAAAATAAATCAGAAACAAATACCAACCCAAGTTACTCTCTATCCGGCATATCCCAATCCTTTTAATCCAGCCACAACTGTTCGGTTTGATATACCTGAGATTGGTAATAGAGAGACCGTATCTTTAATAATATATGATATTCAAGGGCGAGAAGTAGAAAGGTTAGTTGATGGTCCTCTTCTTCCTGGTACATATCAAATCCCATGGAGACCTATTCGAACAGCCTCTGGAATGTATTTTTCAAGGCTTATCTTTGGAAATAAAACTAAAACTCAAAAACTTCTATTTCTGAAATGATGGGTTTTGCTTAGTTGCTTTCAATAAATATCTAACCCTACATTTGTTTGTATGAAAAATCTATTAACAACTCAGCAATTAAAAAATAAATATGATCCAGATTCAATCTTAAAAGCAATCGAGAATATCTACGTTGATAACCTAGAAAAACTTCACTCATCTTTGGCAAAAAATGAGAGTCCTTTATTAAAATATAATAGTAGTGTCCAGATATCTCTTCTTGATACTAACAAAAGTGATAGAACTGAACTTATAAATGATATTTCAGCATCTTTAAAAGACACTATCTATTTCATGATGCTATCAAAAAAAGAGAGAACAAAGGTCAGTCAAAGAATGCGTTCATACTACACTGATCTAATCAAAAATTACCTCCTGCGAATAGACCTTATTATAGAGGATCCAGAGATATGTTCTCCTCGATATGATAACGATCCGACACCAAAACATAAAGGAATTAACCAAATTATTGATATTTTATTAATTATAAGAAATGACCTTGAGCCTGAGAAAGCATATAGGGATACTCTCAGTCGATCAAGTTATCTTACAGGGTTACAAATTTCTATGGGAGAATTTTTTATTAAACTCCAAAAATTAGGGATGACCCAGAGTGATCAGATTTCTTTAGTAGAACATTTATTTGATGATTTTAAAGTTGACTGGGATCAGGGTGATAGAGAAAATATAAAGATATCGCTACAGCAACCAGCCTTAGAGACTTATAAAATGGTTCAGCAAGATATATCAAAGACATCAAATACTCTTTATTCAAAAAAGCTGAGTGATGATATAATAGTAGATACAATTGAGCATGCGGTACTTCTTAAAAAAAGATCAAGAAGATTTTAATCGTCGAAGTATTAGTCTATTATAGATTTTTAATCAAATGTTAGATAATTAAAATAAATTTTAAAATGAAAGTCTTAAAATATTTATCACAAAGCCTATTAATCCGATGCTGACTACTGCTGGATTATTAATGATGGTGTATATCTTATTCTTACAAAAGGTTGAATATTAAAATGGGTAATCCTGTTGTTATTATCCCTTTTTCGATTCTGTGGTGGAAAGGAATAATCATTGTGCTTTTTATTGCTGTCATTATAATTCAACTTGCCATTCGAATCCCCCCAGATAAAAGGCGAATACTTATGTTGAGTATTGGTCTTTTAATGCTTGTGCGGGAGGTTGCTAGACAGTGGTATCTATCAGAGTTTGGTTTATGGGGAATTGAGAAATCATTGCCTCTACATTTATGCGGAATCTCAGCAATATTAGCAGGCATTATGATGATCCGTCCAGAACAAAAAGGGTTTGAATTCTTAGCTTTAATGAGCATTCCTGGTGCATTACATGCATTCTTAACACCTCAGTTAAATCATGGTGCAAGTTCTTACATGATCATAGAGTATTTCCTTAGCCATGGCGGAATAATCTTGATTCCATTCTACTTGGCGATTGTTGAGGGTTATCGTGTCCGTAAGAGGTCATATATTATGGTAATTCTGTTCTGTCAGGTTTTAATCTTATTTATAGGTACTGTAAATTTTTTAATTGATTCTAACTATATGTATTTAAATGAAAAGCCTCTTGTTAAAAACCCGATGATTATTGGTGAATGGCCTTGGTATATACTAGGTTTTGAAATGATAGGCATTATCCACATTCTTATTTTTTATTTTGGGTTTAGAAAAATGAGACCTTTACCATTTTAACAACCTAGAAGAACTATAATAAAATAGGGTCTTACTAAAATGAATGAGCACAAAGATAAATTCCTTCTTGAACAAGGGATTACGTTTTTAAATCATGGTTCATATGGTGCATGCCCAAAAGAAGTTTTTGATGTATATCAGGATTGGCAGCGTAGGCTTGAAGCTCAACCTGTCCAATTTTTAGCCAATGACCTGTATGCCGGGCTAAAAGACTCTAGGTCAGCATTGAGTGAATTTATTGGTTGCAGCAAAAATGATATTATTTTTTTCCCAAACCCGACAACTGCGACAACCAATATTTTTAATAATCTAGACCTTAAACCTGGTGATGAGGTACTTATGACAAACCATGAATATGGTGCCCTAATTAGAGCGTGGGAGGAGTGGGGAAAGAAAAAAAGAGTTAAAATAATTCAACAGGAGATAACGGTTCCTTTGGAAACAAAAGAAAAATTTATAGATCAATTTTTTAGAGGATTAACAGTAAAGACCCGAGTAATATTTATTTCTCATATCTCAAGTGCAACAGCTCTTATTTTTCCCATTAAAGAGATTATTGAAATAGCAAAAGAGAGAGGACTTATAACTATTATAGATGGTGCGCATGCGCCAGGGCATATCCCCCTAGATATTGAATCTCTAGGGTGTGATTTTTATACGGGAGCTATCCATAAGTGGCTCTGCGGGCCAAAGGGGTCTTCTTTTTTGTATGTTAAGAAGGAACATCAAAGCTGGTTCAAGCCAGTTATATATAGTTGGGGAAAATATGGTAGTGATCCAGGGCCTACAGAATTTCTCCAAGATTTTCAGTGGCAGGGGACTCGAGATATGTCTGCTTTCTTATCGATACCAGCAGCACTTAATTTTTATTTTAAGCATATAAAAGATTCTCGGTCTCTGTGCCGAGATATAAATATGGAAGCTTCTTCTAAATTTGAATCACAGTTAGATACAAAGCCTTTATCTAGAGGAGGAGAATGGCTTGGGCAAATGGTAGCACATCCTTTACCAAAGAATACGAGGTTAGATCTTAAAGAAAAGCTTTGGGCTATACATAAAATAGAGATACCTATTTTTGAATGGAATAAGATAAAGTTAATTAGACTCTCAGTTCAGATCTATAATGATTCAAAGGAGATCGATCTTTTAATGAGTGCTTTGAAATCTCTGATTTAAATTATAGGTAAGATTTATTGTCATTATTTAAGTGAAATATTTAATTCTTATAACACTCATATGTTCATCTGGCTTTGCACAGCGAGTTCAGATTTTTACAAAAACAGATGATATCTTTACTTCATCAAATTATTTCAGCCTTAAAAATCAAAAAGTTATTTTTTGGGAAGACAAAATAGTTCTGATGACAGTGCCAATTAAAAATATTGTAGAGGTTCGGTATTCAGAGAAATCATATTCATATATTGGGACCCCTTGTTTATTTATAGGATCTCTAGCTATGGCTCTCACTGCTGGTGCAGCCGCAGTGGGGCAGATAAATACGGCATATGCTTCAGGGCAAGAATTAATGATTGGGCTTGGCGGAGGTATATTTATCTATCTCACGGGTAAGGCGCTCAAGATTATTGGTGCAAGATTTGGGAGTGATATAGTTTATGAACATTTTGACCATTTAGATAGGTCAACAAAAAACTTGATCCTTGAATCAATAACCTTAGATATACAGAAAAAAGCGAAGCAGAGTGAGTTTATGTATGGACCTGAAGGCGAAAAAGGTGGTCTGAAGTTTACCTGGGAAGGTAAAAAACCTTGGAAAAAGAAGTATAAACCAAAAAGAAAGTTGATTCGTTTCTCCTTCTTTTAGATTCAGAAATATGCAGTGCATTCTTTCGGCTTTAAAAGTAGAGTCTGAACCTTTAATTGATCACTATAGATTATCTCGAGATCATTCATTTTCATTTCCTTTTTTTATAAGAGATGACCTTTGTCTTATTGGTGTAGGTGTTGGGAAACATAATATTAAGAATAGGATTCTTTCATTTATTTCAAAATTTAGATCAGAGACTATTCAGTTTATCAATATTGGAATTGCGGGTGGGAATAGAGAGACATCAGAGAAAGGTCAAATATATTTAATTAATCAGATCATAGATAATGAAACAGGTCGCTCATTTTATCCTGATATTTTAATTAAACATGACCTCCCTGAACATTCAATAACAACCACGGAAAGAGTAATCCTAGATGGAGGGCGCGATTACAGAAATTTAGTTGACATGGAATCGTCTGAAATTTTTGACGTGTGTTCGAAAAATACATCTATACATAAAATAGCTATCTTGAAAATTGTATCAGATTATCTAGACCTTGATACCGCAAAGTTAACTAAAGATAGGGTCCGATATTTTATCTCATCTAACTTAGAAGCTATAGATTCATTCTTATCAAAGTTCAGATCTTTAGAAAATTTGGACAAGCCTATCTTATCCAAAGAAGATTGTATTTGGATCGATTCTATTTCAAATCAACTATCCCTAACAAAAACTCAGTATCAGCAATTATTGCATTTTTCAAAAGGGTTTAGAGTTAGAGACTCCAAGTCAAATTACCCTTCATTATATGTAGACCCGCCTGAGTCTAAATATGACCGAAACAAGATTTTTCGATCTCTCTGTGAAGAACTTACAAGCTAACTTTTCGCACATTTATTTAGAAAAAGATGCAGTCGGTTATGAACTGACAGACCTTTTGCTTGATAAATATCCAAATTCAAAAGTAATTGAAATTGGGCACTATAAAGATATCTTTAACCGAAAAGGGCAGGATTTTCAATCTCAGAAATCTTCAATGAATCTCATTCTAGCTAAGAAAAAAGAGCCATTCCTTTACCCGGCTTCAGATATGGTTCAAGAATTCAAAACCCCACATACTTATTACAATACCCCCATCTTAAATTGTTTATATAATTGTGAGTATTGTTTTTTACAGGGGATGTATCCATCTGGTAATATTGTAATATTTGTAAATGAAAATGATTTAATGAATTCAATAAAGATAAAATTAAAGAAATTAAATCTTTCATTAGGCCCTATGATTGTTTCTATATCATATAATACGGATCTAATGGCAATGGAGAGAATTATCCCAATGGCTTCAAGATGGATCGAGTTTTGTAAAGAACAGGATAACCTAAAAATTGAGATCCGTACAAAAAGTGCACTATTCTCATCCATCAAAAATATTAGATCTTCAAAAAATATTATTTTGAGTTGGACTATTTCACCAGAAATAATTTGTAATAAATATGAGTCAACTGCTCCGCCATTAAATTCCAGAGTTGACTCAATAAAGAAGGCCATGGATGCTGGTTGGCCGGTTAGATTATGTTTTGATCCTGTTATCCTCGTGGATGATTGGTACAAGATATATACCCAGTTCTTTGAACAGATATTTGAAGTACTTGACCATCAGAAACTTCATGATATAACTCTAGGGGTTTTTAGAATGAATAAAGACTACTTTAATAATGTTAGAAAGCGTGAGACAAGGTCTGACCTATATTATTTAGACTATGTAAATGAAGACTCAACCATAACAATTAAAAAAGAAAAAAGAGAAAAAGCATTAGCTTGTCTCAAAGATGAGATTTCTAAATATATTCCAAAAGAAAAAATTCTAGTGTGGATTTAAGGTCTATATAATTTGTAGATTTTATTCAAGAACTGTGAAAAAGTCTATTTTACTAGACATAAATAATTATTAATTATGGAACTCTTAGTGTACTCTCTCTTTGTATTTGTCCAGAAATATGTATTTTTCTGGCTGGTAGATTCACCCTATTATTTATTAGATATTTTAAAAAGAATTAAGGCTTAAAGATGACAACTAAACTCATTGTATTTATTATTGCAGTAGTCTTTATAATTGGATCACTCCTACTTGCACTATGGTATCGAATAAATGAAGATAAAGAAAATTAGAGTATTACTTATTTTAATTATGTCCAGTATGATCCTTGCTCAAGGAGATTTTAATCTCGTAGACCTTAATCCCAATTCAATTACTTATGGTGATAGTATTGGCCCTAGCGATTATTTAGATGAAATCTGTATAATATTTTTTGGGCATGAGTATTGAGGAACCTGTAGAAGTCGGTTCGGGCTTTTAAACACAGTTTATAACGATCTGATTTCCATGGGCGTCAATGATGTAGGGATAATTGGAGTTGGAAAGGACTCATACAATGAAGATCTTGATAATATGATAGCAGGCCGTGTAATACCATGGGTTGAAGACATTGAAGCTGATGGATACCCTGTTTGGGAAGACTATGACGCTGTGCAGAGAAGTACCTATTTTCTTGATAGGAATGGAGACCTCCTCTATCAGTTTAATATTACAACCTTAGACCCAAATGATCCAGATGATTATAATTACCTTATTAATTTGATCTTAGATTATAGAGCTTCGAATGGACCTGCAATAATTCGAGTGACACCAGGGGAGGAAGGAATTCAAAATGCAATCAATAATGCTGCTGATGGTGATATTATTTTAGTCGAACCAGGAGTGTATACAGGAAAAATTAATTTTTCAGATAAAAATATTACCCTCGCTTCATTGCTCTACTCAAGCTTTGAGGAATCAGAGTTGCAAGAAACGATTCTCGATGGTGGGGGGGAAGGTCCAGTTGTAAGTATAGACCAAGGACAAGATCAATCATCTATTTTATTAGGATTTATCATAGAATATGGAGATACACCAGAATCCGGCGGTGGTATTTTAATTGAAGACTCCAGCCCCACAATTGATCGTAATATTATTAGAAGAAACCATGCCGGCGCTTGTGGTGGATCAGGAGGAGGTATCGCTATTTTGGGAGAATCATACCCCCATATATTTGGAAATATGATCTACGAAAATTCTGTTTCTGGTGATTGTGATTGCCTTTGCTATTTTGGTGGAGGTGTTTATGTGGATGCTGCCTCATGGCCAATTGTAGGAGGCTCGATAACTCTTGGAAATACTTTCTATGAGAATACAAGTGATTTTGGGAATCAACTATATAGAGACCATTCAGGTGATACGACCAACTGGACTCCCATTTTTGCTCATCATAATACATTTGAATATTGTCCTCCTGCACCAAATGACATATTTCCTATAAATGGGTGGGATATTGAATTTTGTCATTATTTAGAGGTTGTCGAAGAGGATCATTACAAATTAGATAGCTTTGATCTATTTCCAAATTTTCCAAATCCATTTAACCCTATCACAAATATTAGTTTTTATTTAGAGCAACCAAATAATGTCGATATTACTATCTTTGACATAAATGGAAGAACCGTTAAAAAGAAGTCTCGGCTAAGACTTCCTCAAGGAAGCCATCTAATAGAGTGGGATGCGGGTTTATCTCCCAGTGGAGTATATTTTATTCAAGTAATGTCTGGTAATGATTCTCAAGTACAAAAGGTGATTCTTGTTAAATAAAAATTATTTTGCGGTTATTGCGATTTCATTTTCATTGGGTTCAGAAATTGAAAAACAACAAATGTCAAGGTCATTCATAACATTCGCAGGTGCCAAATTTAACTTAGTCCAAAATGGAAAATCCCAAAACCGGTATATCTGGATCCATGGAGATGAGCAAACAGCAAGAATGGCTCTAGATCATCATATCCAACATTTTGAAGGTCTAGCATTTTTTATTCAAAATGAAGATCGTGAGATTCCCTATGGGTCTACTATTATAGATCCAAATAGACTCTTTTCAAGAACAGGTACCTACCATGCCCTCAAAAAATTTCAACCTGGTTGGCGTTCAAGTTCAATGGAAAAGGCCCTCAATGAGATTGATTCAGACAGGGACCAGTTTTTAGATATATTAATGCCAGCAGAGAATGGTGTCTTGATCGCGGTGCATAATAACTTTCGTGGTTATAATGTAAGATCAGAAGAAAAGAAAAGCCAACGTGTTTCAATAAAGACGAACGAAAACCCTCGTGATTTTATAATTTGTACTGATGAAAATGATTTTGAAAAATTAGCAACTGGTCCTTACAATGTAGTCCTTCAAAATGTGTCTCCTGAAAAAGATGATGGCAGTTTATCGTGGGAAGCCTTGAGAAGAAAAACTAGATACCTTAATGTTGAGACAAGGCTTGGTTATCTTACAAAACAGAAAAAAATGTTAAGTTTTATTGAGGATAGACTGAATTGATCTAATGGGGAAATTTATTCAACAGTTAATTCGATGGATGCCACTTATTCTATTTTTTCTGCTTCTTATGGTTGACCGAAATAATATATATCATGTTATTGGATATATTACCTTACTTTTTATGTACTCAGCGGTACTGATCATGAGAGTTCTTTATGCAAAAGAGCAGTGGCATAAAGATTTTAATCCAGACAACATTGGTAGTAAATCATCGATAGAGAAAATGAGTGATCTTAAAAATGAAATAGATCTCAAGAATGCACCTAGGTCTGAAAGGTAAAGGTTAAATAAGTGTACTGCATAAAATAATTAGCTGAGATTTTTGAAAAATACTGGGAGTTATTATGAAAAAAATAGATTTTAGAAGCTTATTGATAGGTGCACTTGGTGCATCCTTATTTTTTGTTACCATTGGTGCTGAAGAAGGGGGTAACCTTGGAGATATTGTGGTTAACTCTATTACGATCAATGATGATGGACATGGGGGGTTTATTACTGCATATAATCAAAGCCAAAAAAGAACCCTCTATCTTGGGACAGGTAAGGATGAGAATGGGTATGTGCAGACCTATAATAAGTATGAACAACCAACGGCCTATATTGGATCAAATAGGGATATGGACGGGGTCATTGTATTGAATGACCGTTATGGAGCCTTAGGATTTAGTCAATCAGGGAAAAAATGAACGTTGGAGTCATATTTGTTATCCTTTTATTATTTGCGTTTATTAAAATACGTGAAAAATTTCAAGAATATGATGAATGATCACATTTAGAATTTTTAACTTAATTAGTAACTCTAACTATAGTTACTTTATTCATATTATGATAAATTTGGTCTATTAGAATCTATTAAAAAGAGATATATGAAACAAAAAACAAACATAGCTCTATTCGGTTTTGGAAGAATCGGTCGGAATATTTTTCGTCTAGGGTATGACAATCCAGCCTACAATTTTGTTGCGATAAGTGACTTTGGTTCAGCCGAAATATTGCACTATTTACTTTCCAGAGATTCGATTCATGGTTCCATGAAAGATGAGGTAGTCCTTGATGGTAATCACTTAGTCGTCAAGGACCAGTATACAAGAATAATAAGTGGCGGTGAGCCAGGAACTATACCTTGGGATGCGTATGATGTAGATGTTGTAATCGATGCCACAGGTCGGTTCTTAAAAAGAGAGGAACTTGCTAAGCATTTAGATGCCGGTGCTAAACGTGTTTTTACAAGTCAAAACCCAAAAGAAAAAATTGATCGATATGTGATTCCTGGAATAAATAAAACATCAATAGATATCTCAGACCAAATTATTTCAACTACCTCTTCCACAACTCAGGTCTTAGCTCTAATGGTCAAAATGCTTGATGAGTGTTTTGGCCTAGAGAGAGCAATGATGACAACGGTTCATGCCTACACCGCTGATCAACCGTTGTCAGATGCAGCAGGTCTTGATCTAAGGCGGAGTCGATCAGCTGTTGAAAATATTATTCCAAATACAACATCAGCTCCATCAATCGTTGAGGAGATCATGCCTCAATTCAAAGGTAAGCTTGATGGAATAGCTTTCAATGTTCCTGTTCCAAATGGCTCTTGTGTGGATTTGACAACAGAGTTAAGAAAAATCCCTACCGTTGAAGAAGCGAATGAAGCAATAAAAACATTCTCCGAAGCTTCATTAAATAGTATTGTCGGTTATACTGAAGACCCTATTGTTTCAAGTGATGTAACAGGTAGAGAAGAGACAATGGTATTTGATGCTAAGGCAACGATGATCACAAAAGATAAATTATTAAAAACTATTTGCTGGTATGATAATGGTTGGGGTTTTTCCAAAAGAATCCTTGATATGATTGATGCATATGCAGAAATGGAGGTAGGTGCATGAACGTTGCTATAAATGGATTTGGCAGAATCGGTCGCTCTGTATTTCGTATCTTAAATTCAAGACCAAATGTAAATGTTGTAGCTATCAATGATATCTTTGATAAAGGAGCATTAACATATCTTCTAAAGTATGATACGGTTATGGGACGATTCCCTGAATCTGTAATCCTAGAAGGTGATTATCTTAAGACAGAAAGCAAAACTGTTAAATTAATAGCAGAGCGTGAACCTGAAGCTTTGCCTTGGGGAGAGCTAGGTGTTGATGTTGTCATTGAATCCACGGGGATATTTCGACAAAAAAACCAACTTGAAAAACACCTAACGGCTGGTGCAAAGCGTGTCATACTAACTGTCCCTGCCAAAGATGAGATTGACTACACTGTTGTCTTAGGTGTCAATGATGATGGGTTAAAACCTGAGCACAAAATAGTATCAAATGCTTCATGTACTACAAATTGTCTTGCTCCAATGGCAAAAATTTTAAACGATGAATTTGGTATTGAGCTTGGTGTTATCAATACTATACATGCATACACAAATGATCAGCGATTGGCTGATGTGCCTCATTCAGATTGGCGCAGAAGCCGTGCAGCAGCAGAAAATGTCATTCCCACGACAACAGGTGCAGCTCGTGCGGTTGGTAAGGTACTGCCTGAACTAAATGGTAAACTGGATGGGATTGCGATGAGAGTCCCTGTCCCAGATGGTTCTGTTGTTGATTTTAATATACGGTTAGAAAAAGATGTAACTGTTAAAGATATAAATGATGCTGTATATAGTGCCTCTGAATCAGGGAGCTTAAAAAATGTATTAGAGTATTCAACCTTACCCATAGTATCAACAGATATAATAGGAAACCCACATTCTTCTATCTTTGATGCACCTTTTACAAGAGTTATAGAAGGAAATTTTGTAAAAACGCTTAACTGGTATGATAATGAATGGGGATATTCAAATCGGGTAGCGGACCTTCTAGAAAAACTATATAGTTTAGATTAGGTCTCTAATTCACTTATATTTTTGTACAGGTCTAGTACGCTTGGATCTGTAAGTGAATCTCGGTTGTTCACAGCCTCACCCTGGATAACTTTCTTTACTGCAACTTCAACTTTTTTTCCATTTATTGTATAAGGTATTCCTTTAATTTGAATAACTTTGTTGGGAACGTGCCTAGGAGAACAATTTGATCGAATCATTTTTTTAATTTTATTAACCATATTTTTATCTAATGCGTGACCCTCTCTCATTATGATAAAAAGTATAATTCGTTGGTCTCCTTTCCAGTCTTGCCCAATCACTAAGCTATCATCTATATCTTTCATAGAGTTCAATACCCTATAAATCTCAGCAGTTCCAATCCGAACACCTCCAGGGTTTAGTGTAGTATCACTTCGTCCAAATATTTTGATTCCACCATTTTCTGATATCTCTATAAAATCACTATGGTGCCAGATCTCAGGAAAAGTTTTAAAGTAAGCGTCATGATATTTTTTTCCACCAAGGTCATTCCAAAAATAGATAGGCATAGAAGGGAATGCCGTAGTACAA